>SL_5KL_010_SEDDRAFT_10000170_pt1 | contig 39224 bp, 39 predicted proteins | sample SodLakKL_010_SED_FD_9118 | JGI IMG/M metagenome (IMG submission 9118)
TAAATGGCGCCCGCCGACAGGCCGGTCAAAAGCCGCAGGCCCAGTATGGAGTAAAAACCGTCGGCCAGGTATACAAAAGCGGTGGAAAAAATCCCGGTCAGCAAGGTGGCCCCAAAAATTACCTTCCTGGTGCCGAGCAGGTCGGCCAGGCGGCCGGTCAAAACCACTACGATCACATAACCAACCTGAAAAACGGCCAGGATCGTTCCCGTATCACCCCCGGAAAGGTTAAACTCTGCTGCTATGTAGTTAAGCACGGCTGAAAAATTGTACCAGGGCAGGTAACTCAGCACCATGCAAATGATCATCATAAGCAGGATTCGGTTCTGGTTGCCCTGGCCCTGCCGGCCGGTGCTTAAACTACCGGCACGCATAGGTCGGCCGCCCCTTGCTCAGAAAGGCTAATACCGGGATCGTTTGCTGCAATCAGTTCCCTGATTATTTCAGCATACTTGACTTTTTTCCTGATCATGCTTACCAGTTCTGCATCGCTGGTCCAGGGCTGGTAAAGGCTTGCTCCACCGCCCGCTGACAGAGCCACACCCGGCTCGATCTTAAAATAAACCGGTGCGCAGCAGCGGGCAATTTCTGCCCCGTCGTAAAACCGGTTCATGCCTCCAAACGACAGGGAGGTGTAGATGTAAAAGTCCATGGGTATGCTGATTGTTTTCCTGATCGCCGCCATCTGAGGCAGGGTTATATCTGATGGGGTATTGAAAGAACTTACCCCCAAGTCTTCAACCAGCCTGGCCCCGGCGGGTGAGCTGATTGAAGCCCAGACCGAAAGCTTGATAGCAATATCTTTCGGAAAATTACCCTGTTCCTGCATGGTCTTTATTAACCACATCAGGCCTTCATCGACGATCATGAAGCCCCTGATCCCTTCTTCGTACATCCGGATCATATCTGCTATCACTTTGCGCAGTTCATCCGAACCCCGCAGGTTCATTCCGCAGCGCATGCCTTCCTCGGTAGCGGCCTGCCGCCCGGTATCCCAGCCCAGGCGCGGCCCTGGAACAGCTATTACTTCCATCTTTTCAGCGGCCGCCATCTGGGCGAAATCCCGCAGTTCCTGCCGGTCAAAAAGCGTGCCGCCCTGGACAATCGAAATCAACCGGTGTACAGGCACGTTGCGCCTGTTTTTTTCATCAATCAGGGCTTCCAGGACCCGCGGCCCTTCCAGTCCGGTCAGCTCCATCCGGTAATGGGCGCCGTCTTTAAACCTTTTGGGGCTGGGTTCCAGATCGTACGCATCACGGCCCGGTATACCTGCCTCTTCAAACCACCTTGAAACTTCATCCATTTTCATGATCATACCCTCCCGTTAGCGCTTATAAGCTGCTTTTATTGTTTAAAAACATCCATGCCTGAGGGCAGGCTATCGCCGGTGCAGGTTTTTGGCCCCGATAAAGGAAAGACCGTTTTCAACCAGTTTGCGTGCCGTCCGGTTTACAGCCTGATGCTTGACCAGGTAATTGTTCTCCAGGGCTTCCATATCCCCGGATGTATTTACCTCTTCCTTATCTCTGAAATAATCAAGGATATCGGAAGGGTGATCCAGCCCCTCTTCCATGTCGGGGTAACCGCCCTCGTGCTTGGCTGAAATGTTGGGGACTGCAGCGGCGATTTCGATCAATTCCTCCAGGCGATCATAGGGATGGCGGACGATGCTCTTTCTGGTTTCGGTGATATGGTGTTCGATGCGAACCTTGTTTTCCAGGCCCAGCTGGTGGCGCACAGCCGAGGTTAATTCCAAGGTTTTATTATTGACCGAATTGCTCAGGTTAAAGCCAACCAGGGGCGTTGTTCCGTCTTCCCTGGAGAGCATCCTGGCCATGAGCAGGGTCCACAAGACTGAATAGGGGTTGTCGTTGCCCATAAAAACAGATATTTTAAATTTAATATTAATGCCCATCTTGTAAAGGAGGTACCCCAGCATAATAGTTCCCGCATTGATATTTAATACTTCATTGATGCCGTACCTGGTGTAATAATAAAGTAGCTCATCGACCCACATCAGGGCATAGTCGTTGGGCTGACCGATACCGCCGAAATAGCCGGTAATGGTCTCAGGGCCGCCGAGATGAACATTTGAGCCGTCGGTGCCCTTGGTATCGAGGCTCTCCACGTAGCTGGCCCCGATTATCTGCATTGCCGCCGCCACGGCCAGGATATCGCCGTTATCGCCTTCCTGTTCCTTCATCTTGCGGACCCGGATATAGCGGCCGGGCATTATTTCTTTGTGCTCTATGGCACACTTGGCCTCGCTGATCAACCAGGGGAAATACTGCAGGGCACTGATTTCTAAGGTAACCGCGTTACCCTCGTTAAAGGACTTCCCGGCCAGGTCGGTATCACTACCCAGGACCTCCCGGTAAAAATCTGATACGGCTGTAAACTGGCCCTTGTCCCTGGCCTCGATCAACCACTCCAGGTCTTTTAAGTACGGTGATCCAAGGTTTTCAAGCCGCCTCATCAGGTTGGCCGGCTTTTTGGCTTCTTCAGCAGCGGCATTGATTTCATCTACCGTTCCATACTTGTTGACTACTTTAACCAGTTCATTTACAAGGCGGTTATTAGGATCGCCCATAAAAGCATTGATCTCCTCGACCTTCGCATTGTCAATGTTAAACTGCTCATTAAACATGTTTTTACCTCCCAAAAAAATTTAAGGCTTTTTTACACCGGGGAACACCTTACAAATCCACCCTCGCACCCATTACCATTTACCTGATATTGATTAAACTGCCGGCAGTGAATAGCAAGGCAGACCATCAAAAATGCCACTTTTTCAAGTTGACTGCCATATCGATGCGGTGTTCAGCCAGGTTCCGGGCCGCCTCTACCATGGTAATTTGCTTTTGCCCGGCAATATTAAAGACTTTTTGGATATTGCTGCCGATATTCATGCGGATTTCCTTGTAGGCGCGATCCTTCTTGTAACCGATAAAATGATGCGAGTTGGCAATTACCCCGCCTGCATTGAGGATATAATCTACCCCGTATACAATGTTTCTTTCCGCAAGCAGCCTGCTGTGTTTTTCATCATCTTCGAGCTGATTGTTGGCCGCCCCGGCCACCACCTGGCATTTAAGCCTGGGAATGGTTTGGTCATTCAATATTCCCCCCAGGGCGCAGGGCGAAAAAAAGTCAACCTCAGCATCGTAGATCTGCTCGGGCGGAACCGTTTTCAGGGCAAGTTCCCGGGCAGCTCTACTCACCGCTTCTTCACTGACATCGGAGGCAATTACTTTCGCCCCCTCTTCGAGCAGGTAACGGGCCAGCATCAAACCGACATTGCCCAAGCCCTGGATGGCCACAGACCGGTTTTTCAGGGAAGTGCTGCTAAAAACTATTTCCGCTATACCTTTCATGCCGTGCAGCAGACCGTAAGCTGTAGCACCCGAAGTGCTTCCCACCCCGCCATAATCTTCCGGGAGGGCTACACAACAGCCTGTCTCCTTCGATATAATCACCATGTCTTCTTCGACCGTGCCGATATCAACGCCGGTGATATAGCGCCCATTGAGGGAAGAAATCAGCCTGCCGAATGCACGCAGCAGCTCTTCTGTCTTTTCGGTTTTGGGATCGCCAATAATAACCGCCTTACCACCCCCGTAATTGATACCTGCAGCTGCATTTTTGTAAGTCATTGCTTTTGCAAGCTTGAGCACGTCTTCAAGGGCCTGCTGATCGCTGTCATACGGCATCATCCGGGTACCGCCAAAGCCCGGGCCGAGAGCGGTATTGTGCAAAGCAATAATTGCCTTCAAACCGGAAAATTTATCGTAGCCATAGACAACCTGCTCATAACCACCATCCTGCTCCAACCGCTTAAACATATCAAGCCTCCTTCAAAATAAATCTCCGGCAATCTCACAATCATTACAGTTTTCCTACTATTATATTTTTACTATTCAATTCTACCTGTCCTTATTATCTCCTCTTTAAAAAGTTAAACAAAAGTATACGGCTCAACCCGGTCGTTGATATAACAGGTGGATTGCTATAACATTTAAAAAAAGCTGTCCCTCCCCATAACTAAGCATATATTAAGGCCCGGAACATCCCGGGCCTGTTTTCTTGAGCCTATTTATATTGAACCGCTTCCGGCCTCTTTAATCATTTAATCCAAGGGCATACTGCATGATCAACACAGCATCCCGGATATCGACCATACCGTCATCGTTGTAGTCGGCGGTTCCGGCCTGCTCCTGGGTAAGCGATACCAACCCTAAAATATACTGCATAACCAGGGTTACGTCCCTGACATCCACTTTACCGTCGCCGGTTACATCGCCTAAAACAGGACCCGTTTCATTTACAGATTCCTCTTCCTCAGTGTTGTCATCTTCTTCCGGTTCTTTTTGATTCGAGCCATTATCATTACCATTATTGCTGTTTTCATGATCCTCTTCAGGGCAAGTATCCACATTATTTTCAGGCTCATCCACATCCTGTCCCACATCTGCACAAGTGGTTGGTTCCAGGTAAGTTTCAGCCAACCACCCGTGTTTTAGATCGCCTTCTATTTCCACTGCCGCATACCACCAGTGATGATATGAGGACGTGGTCCTGGACTGGGAAGCATAAATACCATTGCTGGGATGAGCCTTAATCTGTGCTTCAGTGCCGCGCGGCAGCAAAACCGGATCCTTATCAACCCCCTCAAGGCGGAAATTAAGGTTTGAAGCGGTTGTTTGCACTGTATCGAGGGGCACTAACACTTCCGAACGGGCAGGACCTTCGGGAACCTTGATAAAAGCGGTAGGCCAGTTCCTCTCACCCGGTGAAGTCGTAAAAATATTATATGCATCCCTGCTACTGCTTGAATCTGAAATCAATATTGAACCATCTGTTTCAACCTTTTCCACCACTCCTACATGTCCCAAAGAGCCCCCAAATGAAGCTTCACCGTCCCAAAAAGCAATACTGCCCACCAGGGGATCATCGACCACCTCAGCGTCTCTTGCCGCATCTTCAGCCCACCGATAGGCACTAAACCGCATACTATCGAGGGCATAGGGGCAGTATCCGAGCTGCATCATCCGGCCATGGGCATACCAGGTGCAGTTCGATCCTTTGGAGGGGAATGGATTGAAAATGGTGTATTCAGGCAGGTAAGGCCAGCTTTCAAACTCCTCCCTGGTCATGGCCGGGCATACGTCATCAGCCGTCACCCAGGCAGAATGGGAGAAAACCAGGACTGTTACTAGACTAATAACCACTACTATGAGTTTAATCATCAGCTGTTCCTTCCAGGTCAAGAGCACTCCCGGAGGGCTTTATAAAAGAAGAGTAGTATGTTAAGGGCTGCCGCACCGGATTAAAGTAACTAGTTGTTTCTATATTCTAACACTAAATCCAAATAAATCAAGTCCCCCTAACCCGGACAAGCCGGTTCCATCAAAGCTGGGTTTGAAAATGTTCCCATATAAAATCAGTGCACAGCGGCGTTTCCAAGATTGTTTAAATAAACTGCTTAACATGTGCAGGATCTCAGAAGTAAAGGCCCAAAGCCGCAGCTGGCAACACAAAAGAACCGTCCCCCTGTGTTGGTTACCTTGCCTAAGGTTGCATTACGCCGGCGAAGACCAGCCAGGCCAGGACGCTTTTGGCCACCAGGCTGAGGATTATGTAACCTCTTTCCCCGTATAAATAGTCTTTCCAGGGCCCTACTTTTTTGTACTGCAGGATCATGTTTATTGGAAACAGGTTGAAAAAGACAAAATATGAACCAATTATGGCGTAGACGAACCAGGGCACTTCGGCCGGATCGGCATTGCCCAGGGCATGCATAACAATAATTACCCAGGGTCCGATCCCGGCTATGGTGCCGAACACAAACGGTGACCAGTTTGTTTTATCTGTGTACTGGTTCAGCTTTTCCATCAAAAGCCCGAACCAGTTCATAGAAGCATTAATCACAAATATGGCAATCAGGGCACCGATATCGTAAACTCCGAAAAGCATGGCGATCAGGATAATCATCAATGATGAACTGAGCGAGTATTCGTACCAGCGAAACTGGTTAATGCCCCTCTTAAGGTCGCGGTTGTAAACTTCATTTGCCCGGGGCATAACTATTATAAAGTGGGCCAGCGCCGATAGCAGCAAGAAAAACGAAACAAACATGGCAAAGGGAACTTCCCCCAGCTGCTCCGGGTTGGTCACCAGGCTCATAATTTCAGTGTCAAATTTAAGGAAATAGGACATTACCGGGGTCCTGAAAGCGCTGAACTGATCAATGGTCAGGGCAAAAAAGAGCATCAAGCCTCCCTGGACCAGGTGTAAGAAACCCATTGTTAGATTAAAAGTCTTCAGGTACCCAAAGCTGATCCCCCGCCCTTTCCTGCGGGCCCTCCTGCCCTCCAGCTCCTGAATTTTTTCAGTAAGTTCCCTGTTTTCAATTTCGATGTCCCGGCACTTATCATCCGTTGAACGCACCGGTTTTTCCTCACCAATATAATCCCCATTTTCCCAAATTCCGAGTTTTTTTTGCCCATCGGGATAGATCAACACACCGCGCCAATTTTTTTTGCCCTTTTTCCAGCCACCAGAGTACATACTGCCGTCCGGGGCAGTCAGGGTACCTTCACCGTGGGGCCTGTCATCAGCCCACTCCCCTGCATACCTGGTTCCATCCGGACGGCTCCACACCCCGTAACCGTGCCTCTTTCGGTTCTCCCATTCTCCTTCATAAACAGTCCCATCCGGATAGGTATAGCGCTCCATTTTCATATAAGTCCTCCCCACCCTTTCAAGCGGTATTAATCATTTTCTTAATTATATTGATATATTTTTATATTAGCATGTTTCGTAATTAGATCAAGTATTATTTTTCAGTATAGTCAAGCATACCTTTCTGGAAGCGTAAGAATTCTTAAACCATAGCGGCTAACAAAAACAAACCTGCTTTGACCGGCCTGCATCTTTTTGCTACTATAAATCCAAGCTAATTGCACCACCAATGTACAGTCATAAGAACAGGAGATGGGACAATTGAAAACTGCTAAATTAATTGCCTGGCTGGGACTTTTGGCCATGGTAGCCGTCCTTTTAAACGGATTTATAAACGGTAGTTTTAGCGAAGACGGCGCCAGGCTCCTGGCCAACCCCTGGGGCATTGTATCCCTGGTCGATCTTTATGTCGGTTTTATTCTATTTTCAATGTGGATTGCCTTCCGGGAAAAAAACATTTTCGCAGCTACAACCTGGATCGTATTGATGATGGTATTTGGCTTCTTAACTGCTTCCGTATATATCCTGATGGCACTTTATGGCAGTAACGGGGACTGGCTCAAATTATTCCTGGGGGATCGCAAAGAAGAACTGCTGGAAAAAACGAGCTGAAAGTGCAGGAATAAAAGGTGAAGGGATTTTATCTTGGGAATAAAGCGAAATGAAATCTTTGAAGAATTAAAATCGGTTGTTTCGGGCAAAACTTTTGATGCCATTTTGCCTCCCCTGGTTTTTGTCGCCGCCAACAGCCTCTTTGGGCTTGATGCCGCGGTGATCACCGCCCTGGGGCTGGCCGTCCTGCTGGGTGCGGCCCGGGTTCTCAAAAAAAACACCTGGCTGTATGCCCTGGGCGGCTTGCTGGGGGTGAGCATAGCTTCGGCCCTGGCTTACCTGACCCGCAGCGCCGCCGGCTATTTTATTCCTGCCATTTTCAGCAGTGGTCTGCTCTTACTCCTGGCCCTGGGAAGCCTTGCTGCCGGAAAACCCCTGGCTGCCTGGGCCAGCCACCTCACCCGGGGATGGCCCCTGGAATGGTTCTGGCGCCGGGACGTCAAGCCGGCTTACCGGGAAGTAACCATGTTTTGGACCGGTTTGATCCTGATGCGGTTAATCATCCAGGTCACTTTGTATCTAAGCGGAGACCCGGCCAGGCTGGCCTGGGCCAATGCCCTGTTGGGCTGGCCGGTTATTATAGTTGTGCTGGTTCTCAGTTATATCTATGGGATCTGGCGGTTGCGCAGTCTGGGCGGTCCCGGTGTGGAAGAATTTCAGGCCGGCAAAGAGCCGCCCTTTAAGGGTCAAACCCGGGGGTTTTAAGAATGTTACACCCGGCTAATTAGGCTGCCTGGCAATGAAACCGCTAGCTAAACATCAGTTTTATTCAAAATATCCCAGCCGATTAATACAGTACTCTTTAAGCAGTTCACTTCTGCTTCCTGCAGTGTAGAAAAAATTCTGATCACCGTTTTTCCTCTTCGCAGTTTTCCTTCTGCTCACAGTCGCGCAGGGCCTGGTCGAGACGGGCCAGCTTGTCCCTGGCATATGCAGTCAGGGTGGGCATATACTTGTCCTTGTAGGCCAGGGCAATATCTTTGCGGCTCGTTTTTCTGCCTTTTTCCACCCCTCCCCACTCCACTTTTTTATTCTGGAAATAGAGATCTAAATCGGCCACCCGGTGGCCCTGATCATCGTATTCCAGGGACATCATGATCCTCTTGACTTCCTTGGGGCTCATATAGGTAAACAGCCGGACCTGGAAAACAGGTACGGACATCAGGACAAAGGGGTGATCGACCGACCAGGTTTCTCCCAGGATAAAGCCAATCTCAAGGTCTTCGATTACCGTGGTCACCCGCTCATAGTTGATATTATAGCGCTCCATGGAATCATAGATATTGATTTTAAGCTCCCGCCATTCGCCTTCTTCCAGTTCTTCTGTCAGATATTTAACCGCCTGGCGTCTCAACTCCTGGTAGAGTTCGGGCACACTCTTTTTAATAAGCAGGGTATTGTCCAACAGGTCGGAAGTACTCAGGGAACGGGAGAGGGGGCGGTCTGTGAAACAAAGCACACTCCAGCTGGAATGGCCTTTGATGATTGCTTCCTGGAGGGCGGTAGAAAGGGCATCGTATTCTAACCGGACTTTTTCGAGGACTTTATCGCCGGGTGGGGGCGCTTTCATAACCAGCAAACCCGGACCCAGTTCCGCCTTTTCAATACTCTCCTGCAGGTGTTGATTGTTAATGATCGATATAAGCAGGGGGGAGGAACCGATGTCTGACAGCAACACGGGAGTCTTTCCGTTTACCTGTTCTTTTTCCTCATCCTTCTCCAGGACAAACAGGATCGTATCCCCTTCACCGCTTTCTTCAATAGCCTGATCTAGGGGCTTCCTTTCTGAAGAATATTCCTTTTCCAGCAGTGACAAAAGCTGTTCCCGGTCACTATTTCTTAAGAATAAAAAACGGGGTCCGGTTCGCACCAGGATCATGGCAGAGCTCCTTTCGTTATTTATAAACTGCCGGTTAAAGCATGCGTCCGTTCAAAAGCTTATACTGCCGTTCATGGTTGGTCCCTACAGGGTAAGGAATGTGATAAACACGCCAGGATGGGTACATGATAATATTAATATCTTTACAACCATTCAAAGTACATGGATTACCATCCACCGGGCAGTCAAGGTTATGGCCGTAAAGATTGTAATCAGTAGAATCAGGAAGATCTTCCTGGCAGTGAGCCAGGCCTACTTTCAGTCCCCGGACTTCGATAACGGTCCCGTCAGGTACAATCCGGCTTCTGTCTGCTTCTTCTTCAAGCAGTCCGGCCAGGTCGTGGTTGCCCGGGACAATGTAGATCTTTTCAGCTGCAGAACTCTCCAGTTTATGTAAAAACGGCACCGCCTTTTCCTTGTAGAGGTGAGCCAGGTCAGGGTAGAGCTCCAGTTTGATGTCATCGGCCAGATCTCCGGTGTGGATAATAATCCGCGGCTTCAAAATTTCAACCAGGTTGATCACCGATCGATAAGCATAAGAGGGTGTATCGCTCAAATGCAGGATCAAATCCTCTCCTGTTTTCATGGCTTCTTCCAGGGCCCTGGGCACATAATAACCGCGGCAGAGGTAATTAATGTAACCCGGTATATTTTTCAGGCATTCTTTCATGTTCCTGTCCACTTCACTCATTTTAAGCACACTCCTTGCTTATTAAAGCCATTATAGCAAAACACGAAGCCTTATTAAAGTGAACCAGCATCCGGTGATAACATTGAGTAGTACATGTGCACTTCTTTTATGGCTTTTGCATCAACTATGCTTTTGCATCAACGCCCATATTAACCTATACTATTAATAACAATCATTATGACGAAAGGTGGCCTGGATATGCAACTGTTGGAAAAGCTAACCCAGACTCCCGGTGTGGCGGGAAGGGAAGAAAGAATCAGGGAAGTAGTTAAAACAGAAATGGAAAAAATATGTGACGAAGTCCGCTGTGATGCCATGGGCAGCCTGATCGGCTTGAAAAAAGGATCGGGCAAAGGAAAAATTATGGTTGCCGGCCACATGGATGAGATCGGCTTTTTGGTCAAACACATTGACGACAAAGGCTTTATCCGGCTTCAACCCGTTGGTGGATTTGACCCCCGCACACTGGTAGGCCAAAGGGTAGTCATTCACGGCAAAGAAGATTTTATCGGCAACCTCTCACCATCCACTAAGCCAGTCCATATCCTCGCTGAAGAGGAAAAGAAAAAACAGCTGCAGGTAAAAGACTTTTTCGTCGATCTCGGCCTTACTGCCAACAAGATCAAGGAAAATGTCGAGGTAGGCGATCCGGTCACCCTCAGGCAAGAATTTGTCCGCATCGGCAATAATTACAGCAGCAAAGCTATGGACGACCGGGCCGGGGTCCTGGTTATGCTGGAAGCAGCAAAAAAACTCGAACAGCACCCGGCAGACATCTACCTGGTAGCAACAGTCCAGGAAGAAGTCGGCCTGCGCGGCGCTCTCACTTCTTCTTTCGGTATTGTCCCGGATTTGGGCCTGGCCCTGGACGTTACCCTGGCGGCTGATTATCCGGGCGGAGAAGAACCGGAATATGTTACCAGGCTGGGCGAAGGTGTGGCTATCAAAATCATGGATTCGGCATCAATATCGGACCACAACCTGGTCAAACAGCTCCGGGAAATTGCCCGCAGCGAGAACATTACCCACCAGATGGAAATCCTGCCCCGCGGCGGCACAGACGCCGGCGGCATTCAAATCAGCCGGGCCGGAATACCGGTGGCCACCCTTTCCGTCCCCTGCCGCTATGTCCATACGGTTAATGAAATGGTCAACCGCAACGATCTGGAAGCTGCTATTAACCTTTTGGCTGCTTTTTTAACCAAAACTGATCCCTCGGCTTTAAACCTCGGGGCTACATAAAACCATAAAAGCTAAACCGGGGCAGGTAAAACCACTGTTAATGCCGTTCTGCAGTTTGAACAGGGAACATTTATGCAGCACGGCTGATACATAAATTATCTATAACACCCCATATGGGGCGAGCTGAAGGAGTGGTAGGTTTGAACTGGCACATTCTGATGGACAGCGTGCCTGTAGCCCTGGCCTCATATTTTTTCTTAAACAGCAAGCTGTACCGGGAAAGCCTGGACAGCCTACCTTATGATCAGCTTCTTGCATCGATTGAGCTGGAATGGCCGCAGATAGACGTCGAAGGCACTTATGAGCTAACCGCCCGCACCCCTGCAGGCAGGCTCGATCCGGCTTTCCGCCTGGTCCGCTGGCAGGGCAAGGATTACCCGACAGTTATCTACCACCACGGGAACAATGAGCGCCCATTTAACCGCAAGCTGCTGACCAAAAACTCTTTCCAGGATATTTTCCTGAGCGGGAAGGCGCCGTTTCCTGCCAACCTGATCCTGGTCAGGGCCCCTTTCCACCGCTCCTTCAGGCTTTACCTGAAACATATGGGCCATCTCTCGACTTTTTCCACCTTGATGGCAGTGTCGGTAAAGGTGGTCGAAAAGCTGACCGGTTATGCCGCCCCGAGGAGCACCGGGGTAGCGGTGAGCGGCATCAGCCTGGGCGGCTGGATTACCAACCTGCATCGCGCTTACTTCAACTCGGCTGATATCTACATCCCCCTGCTGGCCGGAACCGCCCCCGGAGATGTTTTCACCCGCTCTGTATACCGCAAGCTGACTGACAAAAAAGCCGGGGACAACCCCGAAGCCGTGGAAAAGACTCTTGATTTTGAAGGCCGCTTTGCAGCCGTGGAAGATAACAACGTTTTCCCACTGCTGGCCCGTTATGACCAGCTGATCCGCTTTGAAAAACAAAAAGCATCTTACGGCAACATCCCGGTAGCGGTAATCGATAAAGGCCACGTTACCGGCTCTATGGCCGCCACTGAACTGCGCCGCCACATCCTAAAGCACCTTGCTTTAATCTCTGCTGGAAGCATCAACAAACATTAGCGCTTCCACTATTTTAGTTCTGCCTGCGGAACCGGGCATATTCCATTTAACTGCCGGTTCCTGCAAACCTGCTATTCAAAGTTTATGCCTGTTACCGGATAAAGGGTTTTACAGGAGTAAGAAAGAATATTTACCATCACAACAGCGAAATGTCGCCGAATAAGTTACAGGGACGATCCCACCGTCCTCCCTTCGGCCGACGCTGCGCTACGGGACACTTGAACCGTTTTCAAGGCCCCGCTTGTTATTTAATCTTTCGCTGTAGAATTATAATAGTATCTCTAAACTTAAAAACTAAGGAGCGAACATTCATGGTGAAAAAACAAGAACAATTACTGGAAAATATCTATAACCGGGCCTATGAATATGAGGGCAAGTATGGAGCCTGTCCCCAGGCGGTGCTGGCCGCCCTGCAGGACTTTTTTGAAGGCATTGATGACCAGGTCATCAAAGCTGTTCACGCTTTTGCCGGGGGAGGTGCTCTCTACGGGGATGGAACCTGCGGGGCCCTCGTTGGGGGCCTGGCTGCAATCAGCAGTTATTACGGCCGGGAAAGATCGCAGTTCGGGCAAAAGACAGCTGCCCGTAAGAAGAACTTTTCTTATTCAGGAGAGCTTCACCAGAAGTTTACTGAAAAATTCGGCGGCGCCACCTGCCGCGCAGTCCAGGAAAACGTGCTGGGCCGGTCCTTTAATTTGTGGGATCCAAAAGATTACCAGGAATTCGAAGCAGCAGGAGGCCACGATGACAAATGCACCAATGTATCAGGCTGCGTGGCCCGCTGGACGGCGGAAATTTTGCTTGAAAAAGGGATAGAACCAAAACTATAAAACCTGCTTTATTTTCGACGCTTATAAATAAAGGGCTGAGCAATTAGTAAACTTGACGTTGACAAATTTTGTATAGTTAACCTATAATGTTAATATTAATTAATCAGAGGAAGGAAGTATTTGCCATGGCCAAGGTATCGATTACCCCGCAGGCCCTGGAATACATGTTCACCCTGGCCCGGGAATTTACCCTCTACCAGCAACAGGGAGGCGGTGGATGATGCGGGGGATACGTAGAAACCGCCGTGCGCGAGGGCAAACCAGGCAGTACCACCTATTATACAGTCAGGGAGTTTGAGGGTATCAAGATCTATGTCAGCGATTCACTTTTAAACAAACAGATCACCATTGGACTGTCGCGTTTTCTGGGCTGGAAATGGCTAAAAATATATTAAATGTTATTCCAGGCTCCCTTTGTTAGAAGCGTTTTTTACCTGACATCCCGGGCCAGTTCTTTAACCGAAGGATAGACGTAAGAAGCTTTAAGCGAAGAACTGCGGTACTGCTCCGCAGTGGTTTCACCGCTTAAAACCAGGATCGTGGTCAAACCGGCATCACAGCCCAGCCGGATATCGGTATAAAGCCTGTCTCCGACCACGGTCGCTTTGCCCGTATCAATAGAGTGCCTGGCTTTTAAGCTATCAATCATATAAAGGTTGGGCTTGCCAATAACAACGGGGGAAATACCAGTTGATGCTTCGATAAGCTTGATCATGGCTCCCGCATCAGGCATGTATTTACCCGCTCCCACCGGGCAGTTCAGGTCGGGATGGGTGGCGATAAAAGGGGCGCCTTCCCTGATATAGTCACATGCTTTCCAGAGTTTCTCGTAGGTCAGGGTAGTGTCAAACCCCAGCACCACGCAATCAGGTTCGCCCTGCTCGATCAGTTCAAAACCGGCCCAGCGGAATTCGTCTGCCAGAAGAGGGGTCCCCAGCAGGAATATCTTTGCCCCCGGCCTGTATTGGCGCAAATAGATTGCCGTGGCCTCGCCGGAGGTAAAAACCTGGTCCGGATCCACCTCGATGCCCAACCCTTTTAGTTTATCCCGGTAGTTAAACCGGTTTTTCGAACTGTTATTGGTCAAAAAAAATACCCTTTTGCCCCCGCTTTCGAGGACCTGCAAAAAATCAGCGGCGCCATCGATCAGCCTGTCACCGAGATAAATAGTCCCGTCCAGGTCAAGCAAAAAATATTCAACTGTCTTTAATTTATCCATCAGACCACCGCCCGGCTGACCCCAATTCTGCTTGCTCCTCTGTGCAGTATTTTTTCTGGCACCGGCCCATCGCACTGTCCCCTGCCCAAAATACAGCACGGCTTGAATTGTTAACTCCCTGTTTAGTAAACCTTGCTTTAAACCCGGCTTTGTTCTTGTATATTCCGTATACTTTAGTATAATAACTGCGTAAGGACAGATTCACTTCTCCAGGCGCCAACCAACCCGTACGGGAGCTGATCATTATTTTAAGGTCCAACAGCAGCACTCTTAATATTGCCCACCGCGGCGCTTCATCGCTCGCCCCTGAAAACACCTTTGCCGCTTTCGACCAGGCTCTTGAAGCCGGGGCAGACGGCCTTGAATTCGATGTGCAGCTCAGCAAAGACCACGTCCCGGTGGTCATTCACGACGAGCTCGTGGAAAGAACCACCACCGGCAAGGGCCCGGTAGAAGAGCTGCGCCTGGACGAACTAAAAACACTCGATGCCGGCTCGTGGTTCGCGTCTAATTTCAAGGGGGCTGCCATCCCCACCCTGGAAGAAGTTTTAGCTGCCTACAAGAATAGCTTCCGTCTATTTGACATAGAGTTAAAAAACCGCTTTACCACCTATCCCGGCCTGGAAGAAGCAGTCCTGGAACAGGTCGTCCGGCACGGACTAGAGGACCGGGTGATCATTTCATCCTTCAATGCCGGGAGCCTGGTAACCTGCCGCCGTTTAAACCCATCAGTTCGTACCGGCCTGATCTACCTGGAGGAAATCAAGGAGCCCTGGCATTACGTCAGCAGCCTGGGCTGCTACTCCGCCCACCCCCTCTTTTTTTACCTGCAGGACTCTGAAACTCTGGCCGGGTTTAAAACCCATAACATCCCGCTTTATCCCTGGACGGTCAACGACCCGGAACAAATGGATTATCTTGTTGCTGAAGGTGTGGAAGCGATCATTACCGACTTCCCGCAGGAACTGGCAAAATATCTCGGTTAACAGGTCCGGTGGCCTAACCGCCCCCGGCCGTTTCTCCCACTTCAGCTTCAAGCTGATCAAGCTGGCTTGTGCGGGCCAGCTCTTCGGGATCGGCGCCCAGCCTCTTGTACCCGGCACGCAGCAGCACAAAACCAAGACCGTAAACAGCAGCCCCGGCCACAAACATACCGTGGTTGCCCATTAAATCCATGGCCGAACCGAGCACAAACGGTCCGATCATCTGACCAAACATGGTGAAAATATAGTAGAGGCCGATGTAAAAACCGACCCGGTCGCGGCCGCCCAGGTCTGCTATCAGGGGCATGGCCTGCACGTTAACCAGGGCCCAGGCGAAGCCGGCTGCAACAAAAATTACCCCGATAATAACCGGCTCGCGCACCGGGATGGCGCTTAAAAACAAGACCGGCACAATAGCCAGCCCGATCAGCATGGCGGGGACCTTGCCCAGGCGGGTCCCGATCCATCCGGCCAGCAGGGCAAATACCAGGAATGAACCGGCAAAAGAGGTTAAAATGAAGGCAGCACGTCCCTCGGTCAAACCCAGGGTTTCCACCCCGTAAATCGGAAACATGGCATCAAGCCCGGCAAAACCGATAAAGTAGGATAGCATTGCCGCCAGGACCAGGAATTGGCCGAAATATGCAGGGCGGAACAAAACCCGGATTCCCTGGGCTGCCTCTTTGATCGGGTTCTTCGGTTCCACCGGGGAATTGTCAATATAAGGCGGGTGGCGGTCGGCTTTCTTGAAGACAATCATAAGGGTCAGCAGCAAAATCACCGCTCCAATTCCGAAAGTGAGCCGCGGATCGATATCATAAAGCAGGGAAAGACCCCCGAAAGCGATCAGGGTTCCAATCCCGCCCATCAGGTTGATAATGCCGTTTGAAGTCGAACGTTTTTCCGGGGGAGTATGATCAGGCATTAAGGAAATAACCGGCCCCCGGTAAGAATGCATAGCCGTAGTAAATAAAATCTCGGATATAATCAGGGTCCAGAGCAGGGCCGAAGCAAAGGGGATGGCAAAAAAGGTCAAAGCTGCTACCGGAAGCGCTATCAGTACGAAGGGCAGCCTGCGCCCCAGCGGGGAATTGACCCGGTCGGACCAGGCCCCGACCACGGGGATCAACAGTAAGCCAATCAGGTTGTCTGTCCCCATTAACAGGCCGATTAAAGCCCTTGATTCGATAAAAGCCCGGTACATCAAGGGCAGGAAAGCGTTATAAGTGGTAAAGGCCAGCTGCACCCCCAGGAAACCGAACCCTATCCACCAGATCTTAGCGTAGGAGAACTTATTCTGACCCTGCTCGCCATTTTCACCGGCCTGCCGGACATCACTATCCAAATGCTTATTTCCCACAACCAGCCACCTCCGCCGACATAGAACCTTTGCCGTATTGATTTGATCAATCTACTACTGCCGTTTAATAAGTATTCGCGATCCGTAAAGCAACCCCTGCCTTTATTTATTTAATAAGTACGATGCTGATATCATGGATATCCTGGCCGGGGAATTTAAAGGAAAAATTCCCGGCTATTTCGAGAAACTGCATCAGCAATAATAGTTATTAAAGCATAACCGGTGTCAATCAGTTTTTCTATCGGTCAGGTTGACTTTTTTGGCAAAATAAAATACCATATCAATAAAAGTAATTACAAATAGACGGGAGCTTGGATAAACCAGGCTGAGATACCCCCTTGTGGGCAACTGTGGGGGTGACCGGGAGACCTGATCCGGATAATGCCGGCGTAGGGAACAGGCGGCATAAAACCACCCGGACGGGTGGTTTTTAAGATCCGGCGGTTCCCGTACTTTTACACTCAGTCTTCTAAAACAGGATCAAGACTTGCTGTTCCTGCTGAGCCGCTGAGATTGCCCGCAATAAACCGTCACCAGTCTTAAATACAGCACGGTTGAGCAAGCACCGTCTATATTAAAAGGAGGAAGTAACTAAAACTATGATTACTGCAGAGAGCATCTGGCAAGACATTTCGGCGATCAGGGAAAAAGTACCCCTGGTGCACAGCATCACCAACTACGTGGCCATGAACAATACAGCTAACGCTCTTTTGGCCCTGGGCGCTTCACCGGTAATGGCCCACGCTGAAAATGAAGTGGAAGACATGCTCGATATTGCCGGAGCCCTGGTTATAAATATCGGGACTTTAAGTGATCCCTGGATCAGGGCCATGAAGCTGGCTATCGAAAAAGCTAAAACTTCTGGTGTGCCCACCGTTTTTGACCCGGTCGGCGCCGGCGCCACGGGTCTGCGCAATAACGCCATCCATGTCCTTTTCCCCTCCGGTCCTCCGACAATTATCCGGGGCAATGCTTCAGAAATCAATGCCGCCGCAAAATCAGCCGCAACAACCCGGGGGGTCGACAGCACCGAATCCTCAGAATCGGCGCTTCAGTCGGCGAAACGCCTGATTGATACTTACGGCTCCACGGTCTGCATCAGCGGCGCCATTGACTATATTTTAGACGGAGAAACCACGTTAAAGGTTCATAACGGGCACCAGCTCATGCCCAAAGTAACCGGCCTGGGGTGTACAGCTTCAGTACTGTGTGCCGCCTTTGCCGCCGTCAACAGCTCTCCGCTCCGGGCCGCAGCCGGTGCCATGGCCACCATGGGCATCGCCGGTGAGCTGGCGGCCGAGTCCGTATACTGCCGGGGGCCGGGAAGTTTCCAGGTCGCTTTCCTGGATGCCCTTTACAACCTGACTTTTGAAGACTTAAGAGGAAAGCTGAGGGTGGAATAGATGAAAATACAAGGCCTCTACCTGGTGACAGACCGGGACCTGTCCCTGGGCAGACCGCTGGAAGAAGTGGTCCGGCAGTGCGTGCAGGGGGGCGTTTCCATGGTCCAGCTGCGTGAAAAGGATCTGCCCACCAGGGACTTTATCAACGAAGCCCTGCGGATAAAAGCGGTCCTCGCCCCTACAGGTGTGCCCCTGATTATTAACGACCGTGTTGATGTGGCCGTGGCCGTCGAAGCAGACGGCGTCCACGTCGGCCAGGAAGATATGCCTTACGAAATGGCCCGGAAATTACTCGGCCCGGAAGCGATCATCGGGCTTTCAGTGGAAAACGAAGAACAGGTTTATGAAGCAGAAAAAATTGATGCCGATTACCTGGGAGTTAGCCCGATTTTTGAAACCCCGACCAAAACCGATACCAGGGGCAGCTGGGGCCTTTCCGGAATGTCCTGGGTGCGTGAACACTCCCGCCACAACCTGGTCGCCATCGGGGGGCTGAACGAAACCAATATTGCCGGGGTGGTTCAGGCCGGGGCAGATAGTATCGCCGTTGTTTCAGCCCTCTGCTCGGCCCCGGACCCGGAAGCAACCGCGAGGAAACTGAGTGCTATGATCAGTGAAGCCCGGGCTTAAAACCGAAATAATAACTACTCACTCAACTAACCATGAAAGGGGTGCTACCATGACTCGAAACAGCACAGGCGGCCCTCATGGGGAAAACAACCGCACTAACCTGGTTATCTTTGACTTTTCCGGCACCTTGAGCCTCGGGGCCGTTTTATTCGGAAAAGATAAAACCATTCGCCAGGCCCTGAAAAACAGCGGCTTGAAAAACCTAAGAATTGAAGAGCCGGCTAAACTCTGGGATGAGCTGGTGGAACCCACGTGGGTAGAAGGCAGCACCACCACCATGGGGTATATCTCAGTTTTAACCAGGCAAGCAAAACAGCTGCTGGGCAGGGGAGAAAACAGCCCCGACCCTAAAGAAATCCTGGAAGCGGTCACCCATTTTGTCAATGCCTATTTCTCCTACTCCCTGATCGATCCCCGCTGGGAACCGGTCTTTCAGCTTCTCAGCAACCGCACCGATACGGATACAGTTATCGCCACCGATCACTATGCCGAGGCCACTGAGCACATCGTCAACGAACTCTACAAAATCGATTTAAAAGCAGCCCCGCTGGACCTGGCCCTGAGACAGGAAAAATTCTTTGTAGCTAATTCTGCCAACCTGGGCTCCCATAAATCGACCAGGGAATTCTGGATTATCCTTAAAGACTACCTTGGCCCCGGCTATTATGATCAGATCCTGCTGGTAGACGACTTCGGCTTCAACGAACAGGAGGATTTTTACGGCGGAAAAATAAAAGCCCTGGATCGCCGTGCAAAAGTAACCGCCCTGTTAAAAGATGTTTTTGAAATAGAACCGCATGTTTTCCCCTTCTTTATCGAACCCTCCCATGATAACAGCGAAGGCCTGAGCAGGACTTACCTGGAGATGATCGATAAAGCTTATTCTTTCCTGGAAACCCATCTTCATTAAGCAGGCAAAAATAGTTACAAAATATTAAGCTTTTAATCGCTTAAAAAGGATTTTCAAGAAATAAGTTGAATTCTAAAAGATGCTGAAAAAGAAACCGGTTTCCCGGGCTAAGTCGGGCGGATCCAGGACTATATTATCGAAGTAAAAATCAAAGCAGCGAGGTGCAGAAATGATTGGGGACAAACTGGTCATAACCGAATATCACCGTGAGGCGGCAGCCTCGATTTATAGTGTTTTTGAAGGCGAGCTTGAACAGTCCGCTAAGCCCATTGCCATTACCGTGGCCGGAGAATCAGGATGCGGCAAGTCCGAAACGGCCAGGGTCCTGGCCGACCTCTGCAGTGAAGCGGGCTACCGGGCTCTAGTCCTGCAGCAGGACGACTATTTTGTATACCCGCCCAAAACAAACCACCAGAAAAGGCTGGAAGACATCAACCGGGTAGGCCCTGGTGAAGTGAAACTGGACCTGATCGACCAGAATATCGAAGCCATAAAGAAAGGTAACCTTAAAGAAATTGCCAAACCCCTGGTCCATTACGAACAGGACATTATTACCGAAGAAATGGTTACGGTAGAAGGAGTCAGGATCATCGTCGTAGAAGGCACCTATACTACCACCCTGGAAAACGCTGATTTTCGAGTTTTTATCGATCGCAATTATAAACAGACCAGGAAATCACGCCTGAAACGATCCAGGGAGCCCCGTTCGGATTACTTAGAAAAGGTCCTTCATATTGAACACGAGATTATTTCGGCCCATAAAAACCTGGCCGACCTGGTCATCCCCGCCCCTGAAGATGAAAGAAAAGCTTAAAAGAGGTCATGTTCCGATGCCAGAGAACCCCAGAGTGGATCAAGAACAACTGCCGCCCGGTGTAATGTTCAATGCCTACCCGGACAGTATCGGCTCCTGCCTGGCAGGCGCCCTGGAACTTTTAAAAAAACCCGAACTGGACAAGGCCTTTTCCCTGTTTTACATCCTGCCCACTTTTTTTAACAGCGATCTCGACCGCGGCTTTTCCATCATCGACTACAACCTGAACCGGAACCTGGTTGCCCCGGCCGACCTGCAAAACCTGCAGGCTATGAAGGTCAAGCTCAAGCTCGACCTGGTCCTGAACCACCTCTCCATCAATTCTCCCCAGTTCCAGGATCTGCTCCAAAAGGGTCGTGACTCTGAATACAGCTACTTCTTCATTGACTGGAACAAATTCTGGAACGGCCGGGGCCAAAAGGACGGAGATGGCTGCATTATACCCGACCCCGAATACTTAGAAAAACTGTTCATGCGCAAGCCGGGTCTCCCGGTGATGAAAGTCCGCTTCCCGGATGGAACGAAACGGTTTTACTGGAATACCTTTTACCGGGAGATCAGCTATTCCAAAATTAAACCGGCAGATTTCCTGAACCGGGAAAACCTGCCGACCTCCGAATATGAAGAAATAGCAGGCCTGGTCAACCGGAACCTTGACGAAGGTGTTGCCCCGGAGCAGATCGACTTCGGCCCGTACAGCCCGTTCCGGGAGCAAATCCTGGCCACCATCGAAAAAAAGGCCTCCTACAGGGGCCAGCTTGATTTAAATGCCCGTTCTGATAAGGTATGGGATTTTTATGATCAAACCTTGAATAAATTGTCCCGCTGCGGGGCCAGGATAGTGCGCCTCGATGCTTTCGCCTACCTGCACAAGGAACCGGGGCGCCAGAATTTTTTCAACCGCCCGGAAACATGGGAATACCTTGAGCGCCTCACCAGGATGGCCCAAAACTGTAACCTGGTCATTTTCCCCGAGATCCATGCCGAATACGGCAGCGCCCTGCATGAAGAAATTGCCGGGAAAGGCTACCCCTTTTACGACTTTTTCTTCCCCGGCTTAATAATAGACGCCCTCGACCGCGGCACAAGCAGGCCGCTTTTAAAATGGATAGACGAAATAACCGTTAAGGGGTACCAGACCATAAACATGCTCGGCTGTCACGACGGTATCCCGGTCCTCGATCTGAAAGGCAAAAAAGTGAACGGCTCCTACCGGCCGGGTTTGTTAAGTGATGAAGAAATAGATGCCGTGGTCGAACGGATCATTAAGCGGGGCGGGCGGATTAAAAGCCTTTACGGATCCGACGGTAAAAAAATATCCTATTACCAGGTTAATGCCACCTTTTTCAGCGCCCTGGGCGAAGACGAACGCAAGCTGAGCCTGGCCCGGGCAGTTCAGCTTTTTATGCCGGGCACCCCTCAAATCTGGTACCTCGACCTCTTTGCCGGCAAAAACAATTATGAAACCGCCGACCGGGGCGGCCCGGCGGGGCATAAAGAAATCAACCGCACCAACCTCAGCATAAAAGAGGCTGAAAAGGGCTTACAGCTTCCCGTTGTCCGCGAACAGCTGGAAATGATCCGGCTGCGCAACACTTCACCGGCCTTCAAAGGGCCTGTAGAATTCGAACAAAACTGCGAACCCCACCTCCTCAAGCTTGGCCGAAAACACAAAGGCTGCAGCGCTGCCCTCACCGCCAACCTCAGGGACCATACTTTCCGGATCGAACATGTGGACCAGCGCGGAAAAAAAGAGATCCTGCCCCACCCTTAAAAGCATCAACAGCAGCTACAAGCTCCCCTCCTGCTCAATGGGAAACCGCCTGCTAATTCTACAAAACCTTTTCTTCTTTCCGGTAATGCCCCGGTAATACCATGCAGGGTTCTCTTGATAAAGATAAGTTTCATGAACACCGTCAGAACTTAATCGGCCGTCCTGCCCCCATCTACCATCAAGATCGAACCCGTTACAAAATCAGAAGCACTCGAAGACAGGTAGATAACCGCCCCAACCACGTCAGAAGGTGAGCCCAACCTTCCCATGGGTATGGATCTAGCGATCTTTTCATAATTGCCCTCACTGGAAAGATAGTCCCGGGTTAGGGCCGTTTCGATATAAGCCGGGCCGATAGCGTTCACATTAATATTGTTTCGGGCCCATTCCATGGCCAGGACTTTCGTAAACAGAAGCACTCCACCCTTGCTGGCCGCATAGGCCGAATGTTCCGGGTGCCCCAGCACCGAAGATACCGATCCGAAGTTTATTATTTTACCCCGGTTTTGCCTGACCATCCTTGCACCCATTATTTTACAACAAAGGTAGGTCCCTTTGAGGTTGATATCAATAATTCTGTCCCATTCATCTTCTGAAAGATCCATGACCGGCTTGCGAAGGTTTATCCCGGCAGCATTAACCAGGATGTCCAGCTTGCCGTACTCCTGCACCACTGTACCTGCAGCCCTTTCCACACTGTCCCGGTCGGTAACATCCAGCTCCAGGGCCAACACTTCGCAGCCCATATCATCGAGCCGGTTTTTAACTTCTGCCAACCCCGTCCGGTCCTGATCGGCTATTATCACCCCGGCTCCAAATTCCGCCAGCCCGCAGGCTACTTCTCTGCCCAGCCCGCCTGCTCCCCCGGTCACAATCGCAACATTCCCGGTCAGATCAAATATTCCTTTGTAGATGGTTATTCACCGTCCCTTTGGAGGCCCAGCATCACCCTGGCTTCATCCGGCCCGGCAATTTCCCTGTCCAGCATTTCTGCCATCCTCCTGGCATTTTTAACCAGATCAAGGTTACTAACCGGCCGGCCTTCTTTAAGCTGGAGCACATCTTCAATACCCACCCGCACATTTCCACCCAGGATCAGGGCCAGGGCTATCAGCTGCTTATGGCTCTTGCCGATTGCTGAAACCGTCCAGGTGCACTGCAGGGGAAGGCTCTCTTTGAGCAAAAACAGGTTCCTGGGAGTGCCTTTTAGGGAGCCGGGAACATTTAAAACCAGGTTAAAATGCAAAGGAGCCACTAACAGGCCTTTTTTTAATAACGCCATGGCGCCGTCGATCATAGAAAGGTCAAATATCTCCAGTTCCGGCTTAACTCCGAATTCCTGCATTTTACGGGCCAATTCCTCTATTAGATCCGGCGGATTGTAATTGACCCCGGCGGGAAAGTTTGAAGAACCGGTGGTCAGGCTGGCCATTTCCGGGCCAAGCCCGATACAACCACCCCGCTCTTGCCGGCTGCCGCCCCTGGCCCCGGTAGAAACCTGGATAATGATATCGCACTTCTCCCTGATTCGGTCGATGATTTCTTTAAAAACAGCCGGGTCCGCGGTAGGGCGGCCGCTTTCATCCCGGGCATGGATATGGGCCACAGAAGCGCCTTCTAAGTAACAGCGATGAATATCCCGGGCAATTTCTTCCGGGGTCAAGGGGGTATGGGGGTTGAGCTCCCGTGTAGGCACATTCCCGGTGGGGGCAATGGTGATAATAGTCTTCTCAGGCATAAACATTTTTACCTCCACTTGAAATATACAAAAACCCGGCCAAAATTATCAGGGTCCTTTTTCAGACGGTGATACCGGGCCCGGATATCTTTGCGATCAAGAAAGCGCAGGACCCGTTTCTTCAACTGCCCGCTTCCTTTGCCGCATATTATCTCCAATTCGCGGGCCTTCGCTTCTTCAGCATCGCTCATTGCCTGCTCCAGCGCCGCATCGATCTTGTCTCCCTGGTTGTAGATAGGGTGTAAATCAAGGGTGTGGCTTTTCCTGGACAAGGCCTGATCATCCCTTCCTTGCAACCCGGATTGAAACCTGCACGGCTGACTTTATTTTATATTTTAACCCCAATGATGGCAAATTACTTTTTATGTCCCTGCTGAGTAAACACATGAAAGCAGGCGATTTAAAACAGGCTCGGGACCTGAGCCACCACTTTTCGCCTGCTGCTTAAATTGACATCATACCTGCCCCTGTGTTAATGTCAGAGTGAAATAGAAGCAACCAGGAATCTGGAACAGCAAGAACAAGGCTTATAAACAAGGAGACCTGATTGACATGAAAAAGCAAAAACAACCTATACTTGTTGTGTCCATCATAAGTTTGGCTGTGCTTTTCACAACCGGGTTTACAGTCAACTCGGCAATCGAACTGCATGAAGGAAAGAAAGAAGCGGTAAGTGACCAGATCTGGGCCGTCCAGGTAGAAGCAGATCCCGGAGAAGAAGGCCGGTTGAAGCAGGATTTCGAAGCGGCCCACGGACCTTATGATGAAACAGTCAAAGAAGGCGCTGCCGATGAAGTCAGGAAAGATGCATACGGTATCGACCTGGACGAAGACGGTTATAAAGAGGTAGTCAAAGGCGAAGATTACGTGGGTGATTACTTCAATATTGAACAGGAAGCCAGCACCACGGGAGGCACTACCAGGCGCTATATCGACATCAGCAGCCAGTGGTCACACGGTTATGTTTATGAAGATATGGTCGTCGAAGGCAAAGCTGAAATCATCGAAACCTTTTCGATGGATAACCTCAAGCCTGGAGAAGCGGCACTTCCTGACTGGCACGAGCTGTTCTAATAACCCCTGGCATAAAAAAATGCAACCTTACCGAAATAGAGCCGGCACCCTCTAAATGCACCCCAACCAAAACCAGGGGAACCCTTTCCCCTGGTTTTTAATATTATTTGTGCCGGTTAACAAACAGCGACTGCTCCAGAAGCTCAATCGGTGCTGCCGGCAAGGATTAACTGCTCAACAGATAATTCTCCAATTCCAGGGGTTCCAGGCGCCTGCCGTCCTTGTAAGCCCTCATGTTGCCGCCTGATATTTCATCGATCAGGGCAATCTTCCTGTTTTCCTCAAGCCGGCCAAATTCAAGTTTTATATCATACAGCTCGATGCCCTTTTTATCAAGCTCTTCCTTGATAATACCGCAAATTTCCCGGGTCAAATCCTTAATATGCTCACACTCTTTCTCAGTAAGAAGGCCGAGCGTGGAGAGGCATTCCTCCGTGATCGGCGGGTCTCCACGGTCATCATCCTTGAGGGTGAATTCAACGAAACCATCCAGCTGCTGGCCCTCTTCAGCATACATACCGTACCGGCGCAGGAAACTCCCCACCGCCTTAAAGCGGCAGATCACTTCTATCCCATTACCAAAAGCCTTAGCCGGTTTAACAGTCATCGTCGCCTGCTCCGGATCGGCTGCAACATAGTGGGTGGGAATCCCCTTTTCTTCCAGCCGCTCAAAAAACATTTTGGAGAGGCGCAGGCCCGCTCTACCTGCCCCCTCGATCGAAAGGCCTACCCTGTTAGCCCCGGGATCAAAAACACCGTCTTCACCCGTAACATCGTCTTTAAATTTTAGAAGGTATTTGCCGTCCTCCAGTTCAAAGACATCCTTGGTTTTACCCTCATAAACTATCTTCATCACCATAACCTCCTCTTAATTAAAAAATGTTACTTCTTAACCGTGTTTTATTTTAGATAGGTGACATTGCGCTAGAGCGGTTGCAAGGGCCGACGAAGCATAGGAATCTAAAACCAAGCCAGGTCTATTTCAAGGCCATTTCGACCGCCTTTTTAGCATGAATGGCCGTGGTATCATATAACGGCACCCCGGTATCTTCCTGTTTTATTAGGAGAGCAATTTCCGTGCAGCCCAGGATAACCGCTTCCGCCCCCTGCTTCTCCAGGGCAGTAATTATTTTACGAAAACTGTCCTTTGATTCTTCCCGGATCTTTCCGAGGCAGAGTTCCCGGTAAATGATATCGTGGACAATTCTGCGTTCTTCTTGATTTGGGACTACAACTTCGATCTTAAACTTCTCTTCCAGCCGGCTCCTGTAAAAAGGCTGCTCCATGGTAAACCTGGTCCCCAGCAGACCGACCCGGTTGATCCCGTCATTTTTTAAAGCGTCAGCGGTCGCATCAGCAATATGAAGGAGCGGAATCGAGAGGGCTTCCTCGAATTTTGGCGCAGCGATATGCATGGTATTGGTGCAGATGATCAAAAAATCTGCCCCGGCCCTTTCCACTGAGCAGGCAGCATCGGTAAGCATCGCTGCTGTTTTATCCCAGTCTCCTTTGTGCTGCATTTCTTCAATCTCGGCAAAATCTACACTGTAAAGGATCACTTTCGCCGAATGCAGCCCTCCCAGGGCCTCTCTCACACCTTCATTAACAGCCCGGTAGTAACTCTGGGTCGATTCCCAGCTCATTCCTCCCAGCATACCGATTATTTTCATAGAAATCTCCTTGAATTATTGCTAGCTACAGCTTCTATAAAGAACAATTTTTCCCTTTAAGAATTTTTTAAAATTAACAGGATTTTTATCTTGAAATAACCTGCCACCGCATTCAACTGCCCGGCTCAAAATATCCACCACTGCAGACGGAAAAACGCTTTAAGAATAATAGAAATACAAAAAGCCCGCCCAGGGAGGCCCCGGCACCAACCAGGAATGTACCCTGGGAGCCCAGAGCACCCCAGAGAAAACCGCCCAGTCCAGATCCGGCAATGATCCCGATGTTTTCACAAATTGCGCCATAAAAACCCATCGCAGACCCCTGGCGGTCCGCGGGGGCAGAATCAGAAAACAGGCTCAAGGCGGCAGGACTGAACGAAGTATGGCCCAGACCGTGCAAAAAGATTATGCCCAAAAACCAGGGCAAACTGGCAGCGAAGGAAAACCCGGTCATGGCGGCAGCAGTCACCAGCAGGCCGAATATCATCATTGCTTTATTGCCCAACCGGTCTGCCAGTTTTCCCATGGGGACACTGAAAAGCATGGCTACGATCCCCCGGACTGAAACCAGGATTCCCACCAGGGCAACAGAATGATCCATCCGTTCAATAATTAGTAAAGGCAAGAAAGCGATCACAATTCCCCAGGCAAGGAACTGAAAAACAGTAACCAGGCACTGCACAGATAAAGGCTTCAGCCGGTTGTTTAACTTAAGTTTTTCTATTTTGGGTGAACTTTTTCTTAGCGAACCCTTTTTCTTGATACCCCCATATACTATAGCAGCGCCCAGAAAGGATACCGAGGCGGAAACCGCAAACACCGCATCATAACCCCAGGCATCGGCTATAAAACCGCTTGGAAAAGCGCCCAGGGTCTGCGAAGCAGCCAGGATTGCCGTAACAATAGCCAGGCGAGTCGCCTTTTTCCCTACCGGTGATCCCGCCGCCAAAATCCCGCGGCTGGGGCCAAAAATGGCTGATCGAAACAACCCCCAGAAAAAGAAAATAGTGAACAAAAAGAAAACACTTTCAGTCAGAACAAAGGAAAGGACAAGCAAACCACTAACAAGGGTCCCCATACTCAAGGGAATTCTCGCCCCTACCCGGTCTGCAACCCAACCCCAGTACCCCTCTCCTATGGCCATAGCCACCATGGAAGTAGAGATCATCAGTCCGATTAATTCCGGGGAAATATCTATAGAAGCCAGGTACAACGGCATGACCGGCTGCAGCAGGCTCATAGCCATGGCAGCCATCCCAAAAACAGTTACTACAATCCAATGCTTATCCCCTGTCATCTCTTCACTTCCTGGAAAATATGCCCTGTCTTCAAGCAGAAACTACTGTTGTCTATCTTAACGGAACAAACCTTAAAAATAAAGCTATTTGCATTACTTCTCTTTTTAAAATACCTTTACCAGGGCAGTAACAAGCTGCCAAACTATCAACTGGCAGCTTTCATTATATAGACCTCATTTACCATCTACCATGCAATCCATGGTATGATTGATAATGATTTAAAAACCACGTGAGGAGGCACCTGCGGGCATGGATAAACCCATTATGCAATTAGTGGCAAAGATTGAAAAAAACCTGGTCAACTTTACCAGGGACCTGGTCAGGATAAAAAGCTACTCAGGACAGGAAGAAGAAGCAGTCAGGTTTACAGCAAAAAAGATGAGCGAACTTGGCTACGATGAAATAACCATCGACGCCATGGGTAATGTAACTGGAAGAATTGGCAGCGGAGAAAAACAGATCATGTTTGATTCTCATCTCGATACAGTTGCAGTAAAAGATGAGGGAAAATGGGATTACCCCCCTTTTAGCGGAGAAATCGTTGATGGAAAAATTTACGGCCGGGGCGCTGTAGACATGAAATCTGGCGCTGCTGCTTCAATATATGCAGGGTATATAGCCAAACAACTGGGGCTTGATGCAGGAAAAACGATTTATGTTTCCGGCACCGTCATGGAAGAGGACTGCGACGGCGAAAACCTGAAACACCTGTTTAAAGAACTGGCGATCAGGCCGGACTTTTTCGTCACCTGTGAACCCTCCGATAACAGGATCGTTACCGGCCACAAGGGCAAGGCCCAGATCACGATCAAAACCACAGGTACATCAGCCCACGGCTCAGCACCGGAAAAAGGGCAAAATGCCATATATGAAATGGCAGAAATCATCCAGCAGGTTGAAAAAACCAATCATAAACTGCATGAAAAAAAAGGGCCTAAAAGTACCCTGGTTATGTCTAATATATATTCCAAAAGCGTATCCTTAAATGCCGTCCCTTATGAATGCGAAGCTTACCTGGATCGCAGGATGGTACCCGGGGAAACAGAAGCTATGATCAATTCGGAAATGGAACAAATCATTGCCGGCAAAAAGGCTTCATGGGAAATTGACACCCTGCACCGCAAAAGCTGGACCGGCCTTGATATATACTATCAACCATTTCATCCCGCCTGGGAAATCAGCCTGGACCATTACCTTGCCCAAGCCTGTGCCACCGCATACCGGGAGATCTTCGGGAGAAACCCTGAATATGATTACTGGGATTTCAGCACCAATGCCGTGACACCTGTTGGTATGGGTATACCCACCATCGGGTTCGGACCCGGCGTATACAAACTTGCCCACTGCACCAACGAAAACTGTGCGGTGGAAAAAATAATCGAAGCCTGCGGTTTCTATGCTGCATTGATTGGCAGGATTTAACTTTTAATATATGCACTGCTCTTTTCCAAACTATCAAACGTCTTATACTCTAATATTTAAGTATCTTGGCTGCTAAGCTTAACTGCATTTTGTCAGGGTGGCGCGATCACCGCAAGCAATGACAGCAACTCAACTGCAAACTTTCACTTTGATCCTTTAGACATTCGCCATATATATGGTTCGGGTTTCGGCAGCCTGTCTCCTTATAAGCCGACCGGATACAACATTTTCTAAGTTGCCCGTTGCAACCGCTTTACCAGTAATGTCACTGATCAAAAATAATGCACAGCTGTGCAGTATTTTTATCCTATGCCTTGCTTCTTAGCCGCTTTTATGGTATTGTTTACCACACAACACCCCGTAAAAGGGTATATTTAGGAGGTTTATTTTTAATGCAAGGCAGTGTTAAGTGGTTTAACCCTGAAAAAGGGTACGGTTTTATCGAAAAGGAAGATGGGAATGATGTATTTGTTCATTATTCAGCAATCCAGGAAGAAGGGTTCAAAACATTAGAAGAGGGTCAGCAGGTCGAATTTGATGTAATCGAAGCAGACCGGGGACCTCAGGCTTCAAACGTAACAAAACTATAATTACCGACAACATTAAAGAAGCAAACATATTAAAATGAAACAACGAGCCGGCTTTTTAAAGCCGGCTCGCCCTTGTTTTTGCCGTCGCACAACCTTCATGTAAACGGGCAGTATACGCAACACTTATGCAACCGTTATTAAACCTAAACCCGCTGGTAACTATTTTTCCCTACCCCAGGGCCTTCATACCACTTTTACTCCAGTAAAAATTAACTACCAAACCGTTTATGCAATTCGAGCGATATCGTTCTGAGCTCCTGGATTAAGCCGGGTCCATATAGTTTACATAAAACACAATAAATGTCCTTCTTGCATAAACTTCAAGTAGGCTTGACTGGTTTATGCGAAGGCTTCTCCCTTTCCATTAAGAAATTATTAATTAACATAAATCTTTCATTGGTTTTGCAAAAAAGTACTTGACATTTCATCAACTTCTGTTTACTATCGCCTTGGTGCATAATATTTGTTTTAATAAATTTTTTTCTACTAACTTTTCATTTTTATCTGAGGCAGTTCATTATTCACCAATTCCCGACAGTATTATATGTGACTGGAGTGATTATTAATGCCCGACCTGAATACAAAAGCAGCTCTGCGGCCAGGTTTTTTGAGTAAGTTCCCCAAAGATCTCCGGATCGTAAGTATCATCTCAATTATAACATTCCTTGCTCTCTGGGAGTCAATAGTCCAGGCCGGTTTTGTGCAACCGTTGTTCCTACCCGCTCCTACTATGGTCTATTCTGATTTCATCAGGCTTTATGAAAGAGGGGAAATATGGCTTCATGTCAGCGCATCTGCACGCCGGGTATTAGTCGGCTTTGCCCTGGCCGGCGCTGTTGCTGTCCCGCTCGGCATCCTTTTGGGAGCTTCAAAATTTCTCAAAGCTATAGCCGACCCAATTCTTTCTATATTGCGCCCTCTGCCTTCCATGTCCTGGATTCCGCTTTCCCTGTTATGGTTGGGGATAACCGAAGCACAAAAATACTCTATCGTCTTCATGGGCTCTTTTGCCCCAACAGTCCTGTACACTATCGAAGCAACCAGGAGCATCGACCCGGTCCTGATCAGGGCGGCGTTAAACCTGGGTGCGACCAGGGCCAAGCTAATGCGTGAAGTAATCCTTCCCGGAGCTTTACCACCGATTATCTCCGGGCTAAAAGTGATGCTGGGTATCGCCTGGACAACCGTTATCAGCGCGGAACTGGTAGCAGCAGATAAAGGCCTTGGTTACCTGATTATGGATGGCAAAGAATTTTTCCGCACTGAACAGGTGCTTTTGGGGATGGCCCTGATCAGTTTGACGGTTATGATCATAGACGTAACCTTTAGATCCGTAGAAAAGAAAATCATCCCCTGGATGGAGGGATAAAAATTGGCCTCTAACGTTATAGAAATTAAAAACCTGACCAAAATATTTACCACTAAGAACAAGGAACAGGTAACAGCCCTGCAAAATGTTGATTTATCCATAAAAAAGGGCGAATTCGTAGTTTTAGTTGGGGCTTCCGGCTGCGGAAAAACAACCCTGATCAATACCATTGCCGGTTTTGAAAAACCGACCAGCGGCGAAGTACTGCTTCACGAAGAACCGGTAAAAGGCATAGATCCCCGCTGCGGGATGGTTTTCCAGCAGTATGCCCTTTTCGACTGGAAAACAGTAATCAACAACGTGGATTTCGGCCTGAAGATGAAAGGGATAAAGCTTAAAGAAAGAAGAGAAATTGCCCAGAAATATATCGATATGGTTGGTCTGCAGGGGTTCGAACATGTTTATCCTTCCCAGTTATCAGGGGGAATGAAACAAAGAGTTTCCCTGGCTCGTGCTTTAGCCAATAACCCAGAAATTATGCTGCTCGATGAGCCTTTTGCTGCACTTGATGCCATGACCCGCCAGGTAATGCAAGAGGAGCTAATTCGTATCTACCGGGAAAGTCATAAAACTATCCTGTTTATTACCCACAGTATCGATGAAGCCCTTTTAATGTCGACCAGGGTGGCTGTTATGACTTCACGTCCCGGCCGCATCAAGCAGTTTTTGAACAACGATTTGCCCTGGCCTCGTGATGCCGATGTGCAATTGCTGCCCAGGTATCAGGAACTGAAAAGCGCCGTATGGGAAACAGTCCAGGAGGAGGTGATGAAGAGCGCAGGATTGTCTAAGACAGCTAATTAACAAATGCTGTACTAAATTTTAACACATTATTAAGGGGGTTTTATGAAAATGAAATTTAAACTAATTTTTGCAACTCTTTTGGCTTTCATGCTTATTGCCGGAGTACTGGTAGGTTGTGAAGCAGAAGAGGCAGAAGAAGCACCGACGGCAGAACCGACCGTTATTTACGGCGGTGCCGCCTGGTTGGGACACTACCCGGCTATTGTAGGAATGGAAGCGGGGATTTTCGAAGACCTGGGAATCAGGGTCAGCTTCCAGGAATTTGGAACCAGCGCCGGTAGAATGGGAGCCCTGGCAGCCGGTCAGATCGATGTCTGCAGTACCGGTTCAATTGGAGCCCTCGGCTTAATGGCAGCAGATCACAGGGATTTCTATGCTATTGGAACCCAGGATTCTTACGCTACCCTGGAAGGGATAGTAGCTCCAACTGATATTGAAACTGTAGAAGACCTTGCAGGCAAGCAGATTGCCGTCACCTTTGCATCAAGTGCCCACAACCTCGTAATTGACATCCTGGACCAGCACGGTCTGGATCATGATGAAGATGTCGAATTGATTAACATGTCGGTTTACGACATGATTACCGCAATGGAAGCCGACGAAGTTGATGCCGCAGTAGCCTGGACGCCAGCCTTTGAACAGCTGCGCGACATGGAAGGCAACCATGTTTTAGCTCACGCATCGGACTTCACGTTCTTCGAAGAATATGGGGTTGGACCGGGACCAGACCTGCTGGTAGCTTCCAAAAAATTCGTTGATGAGCAGCCGGAAGTAGCCGAAAAATTCTTCCAGGGCTTCTTTGAAGCAATTCAATTTATAGAAGAAAACCCGGATGAAGCAGCTGAGTATTTGACTGTGTTAACGGGCCTGGATCATGAAACCCAGGTTGAAACCCTGGAAGCAATCACCTGGTACTCCCTTGAAGATCAATATGAATTCATGGTAGAACCGGGCACATTTGTTGAAGGTATGAACATGCTGGCTGAATTCATGGTAGAACACGGTATTGAAGACCGCCCTGTCAACGTCGAGGAATGGGTTAACGTTGACGCGCTGCCCCTGGACTAAAGGGGAGAAAAAGTCAACCCTGATCATATTAGACAGATTTACCGATCTATTAAGCCCCCTGCTATCAGGGGGCTTTTTTTTGCAAGTCTCCTCTAAGGCTGCATCTTTAACCACTGCAACCGCCGGCTTTCAAACCAGGTCTTCCAGCCAACGGGATAAAAGATTCCTTAAAAAAACTGCTATGATCGCCCCGGTAAAAGCAAATAGGGAACCGCCATAAGCATCATCGATGCAAGGAGTCATTGATAAACCAAGTGCCACCCCCGCAGCAGGAGGGTGCTCAGTATCAGTAATAACCATCAACAATGTGGCAATGCTGATAGCTACACCTCCGCTTAAACTGGGCAGGTATATATAGGTGCAAAAAAGGCCCACGATTATACAGATCAAATAAGAGCCAATTATGTTTCGGTTACTTGCTGTTCTAAGCTTGGGCAGAGCAAAGATGGTAAAAAAAGTAGAACCTACACCAGCCAAAATAATTATTGCAATGATCTCGGAAAACACATAGAGCATTAAAAAGGTAATAGCTCCAGCAGCGAGACTTTGCCAAATATAATTGAACCATTTCTCTTTCAAGCTCTTACTAATAATATAGACATCTTGATCTTTCGCGGATTCAATCAACTTAAAATCATTTTTCCTGGTCGTAAAATCACCCCCCTGGCTTTAATTAGTTGCAGGCTTCAATCCTCCTGCTTGCCACCTTCCCAACTTAAATCAAAAGGTAATAAAATAATCTGGTAGGCTGAAAATACTCCAAAATTATAGCCGGTTAGAGTAATCATATGCCTGCTGGAAAAAAGCCAGTTCCAGCTCCATGGCGGTGCAATAATAAATTTCAGCCTTTTCAGCCCACCTGTCACTGCCAATATGCTCATTATATAATTCTTCCAGCTTGCCGGCCAGGGTGTCAAACTCATTGGCTGAATAAGTATCCACCCATTCCCGGTAGGGGCTGTCCGGGTTTAAATCCGGTGCCAGGGATTGGCCCAGGTACGAGTAAAGACGCATGCAAGGCATCATGGCGGCCATGATACTCTCCACCGGCTCGCTCCAGGCTACCCTCAGCAGAAAATCGGTGTAAGCCCGGGTTGCCGAAGCCGGTTCGGGGGCCAGTTCAATGCCCCATCTTTTAGCATAAGTTTGATGCAGGCGCAGCTCATCCAGGACTCCATCCAACTGATCGCGAAAGGCATAAATGGATTCTCCGCCCGGAGCCTTGGCCAGGGCCAGGGCATAAGCCCGGGCAAAAGATTCCAAAAAATAAGCGTCCTGGCCTACATAAAAAATGAAACTTTTCATTGAAAGCTCTCCGCTGGCTATTCCCCTGACAAAAGGATGCTTCAAACAGGCCTCAGCCAGATCCTGGTTGGCCTCCCAAAGCCTTTTGGCAGTTTTCCAAGACAATTGATCCACCTCCCATGATTTAACAATCACAAAACAACCATATCCCTGTAAGTAAATTATAACAACTTACACAAAAAAGACCACACCAAACACAGGGGGACGGTTCTTTTGTGTTGTTTCAATGCTAAAAAACCGGAACCACAATCGATCACATCCTCAAAAAGAAAACACAACAGAACCGTCCCTGAGTATTTTATTGCTCTTGCTTCCCGGTTAATACGGGAATATAATAAATCCAGTGTGATTAAGTAAGGATGTCCTGAACCGTTTTCTACTTTTTTAAAGATAATTTCACTGTTCAGTGATGCTGTATCGCAGACAATACAGGCAACCGCTCTATATCCCATGTTCAAAATGCGGCACAGCTGAGACATAAAATAATCATAACAAGGCGGTGCTAAATGGTTGATATCTTGCTTTTACGCCACGGGGAAACCCTTTGGAACCGGGAAGAGATCTTTCGCGGCCAGTCTGACATTCCTCTAAATGACTTCGGGCGCAGACAGGCAGAAGCCCTCGGCAAAACTCTCCTAAGCTGGGGCCTGGGAAAGCCTCATTTCATAACCAGCCCCTTATCAAGAGCTCATGAAACTGCCACCATTGCCGCTACCGCCTTCAGCCGGGTGAAAGAAATTACCCCGGAAGAAGCTTTTATTGATATCTGCTTTGGTGAATGGGAAGGAAAAACAGTTAACCAGGTCGAGAAAAACTACCCGGAATTGTATAAACGGTGGAAAACCAATCCGGGACAAGTAGAATTCCCCGGTGGTGAAACCCTCGATAAGGCAGCCGACCGTGCCGTAAAGGCTATCTACGGCATTGCTCGCACCAAAACCGGGAACCCAAAAGTAATCATCTCCCACCGGGCCATTAATAAAGCTTTGCTGTGCCGCCTGCTGGGCCTCACCTCGAATTCTTTCTGGAAACTGCAGCAAAATACTGCCTGTATCAACGAACTGCTCTTTACAGGTAAAGAATTCATCCTGATAAAGCTAAACGACACCTGCCATTTGCAGGATCTCGGCAAAGATAAAAGGGATTTTTAAATTAGCGGCGGTTAAAAAACTGCAGGGGGTCGACCGGCTTGTGCTGGTAGTACGAATTCCACTCGCGGGAGCCGTCATCAACCCGCACTTCAAAATGCAAGTGTGGACCGAAAGCACGGCCGGTAGTGCCAACCCTGGCAATGGGCTGGCCTCTATTAACCCGGTCGCCCTTTGTGACCAGGTGCTCACTGTTATGCAGGTAAAGGGTCCAGTATGCACCGTGCCGTATGATCAGGTACTTGCCCTGCGTGTCCCCGTAACCATCATAAGTTACTACCCCGTCATCAGCAGCAAGGACATTGGTCCCGTGGCAAATATGGATATCGACTCCTGTATGCCTGGAGCTAAAACCATTGTAAATAACCCCCTCACCCTGAACGGGCCAAACGAACTGCCCGAACCCGGTTGAGGGCATCTGCTTGCGACCCAGGATTTCCACCCGGGGTTCCGGTTCTTTTATAACTTCTGCATTTACTTTTTCACGCTCTATCTCCTGACCGTTTTTCCTTTCCACCAGGTATACTACTTCCTTTTTGCCATCTCTGCCGGGTTCTTTAACTTCCTGCTCCGTAGCCGGCATATCATCATCGTAAAGATACTCAGTAGTATAAGGAATCTTCTCGGTTACTGTAATTTCTTCAAGAGTCCTGACGCTAACAGTAACTTCACCGGCTTCAGGCTTAACCTTGTTTACGGCCCTGTCTGGATCGGCAGCTTCTTCGAGAGCAGGCCTCGAGTTGTATTCATGTTCAATGATAGTGGGAAGATGCAATGAGCTGCGAAAAGCTTTTGACAGGCGAGCATCGGCCATCATGGCACTACCAACACCATTAGCCCTGAGCAAAGCTACCGTCTCTTCCGCTGTAAAAATATACCTCGGATCCACCTTGATTTCTTTCAACCCTAGATCTTCCTCTAAATTAAACTCAATCACCCGGGCAGTATCGCTATCACATTCACCGGTATATTCTTCTCTCAGGGACTCAAACATTATTTCCAATTCATTTCCAGAAGCTACCGGAACAAACGGCTTGCCGTCAACTTCAATCATATAGGCTTCTGTCAAAAAAGAGGCCAGCTGTTTAATCCTGTGCTGCACAGCTTCCGGGTCTGGATTGCAGTCCGGGCGGGACTCCCTGCTGAAGGCCACTTCTTTGCTAAACTCAAGTTCCATTCCGTAACGATCGCTGTGCTCTCTGGTCAGATCTTCAATAAATATCTCTACTTCCAGAACATCTTCCACCAGGCCTGCTTCATGTCCACCCACAGAAACCACGTAAACATAGCTGTTAAAATAATGGAACAGGCCCAGGGTGGTAATGATAAAAACCGCGGAACCGATTATAAACCAGGCACATTGATACTGCATAGCCCTGAATAAACTGCATCTCATGATTGGTTACTCTCCCTGTTAAACTCAGGCATTTTTTTAATATGTTAATAATTATAACACAGCTTTAATAATTTAGCTTATTTACAGGGCTAACTCAAGCCATGCCCTGTATCATATGCAGGCAAATCAACCACTTTATAGCTAATTGTCGCCCTTTAGTGTGTGTATTCTTAGCCGGAGTAAAAGATGCTCTGCTTTGTTCTTTTAACTGCAGCAGATAATCTCCCTGCTTTATTCAGCAAAGGTTAAAATATCATCTCCCACGATTTCAGCTTCGGCAAAAAGCTCAGAAGCTCCCCCGGTATGCCAGAACAAAANCCGGCTGCCCTTTTTAATGCGGCCCGATTCGAGATGGGCAAACATCGCTGACANNGCTTTGGCAGTATAAACAGGCCCCACCAGAATGCCTTCTTCCCGGGCCAGGGTCTTTAACGCAACACTTGATTCTATTGAGGGGATCTCATAACCCGGCCCGGCATGTTCGGCCTCGATAACAAATGAATCCGGGGCAATGCTTCTACCTGCTCCAAGCAGGGACAGCGCCTGTTCAGCCAGGGCCGCAATATCTTCCTTGAACCCGGGCTCAACCAGGCCTACATCTACCGGCACCAGTTCAAAATCCAGCTGGAGCAATTCTTTGCCGGCCAGCAAACCGGCCAGGGTACCCCCGGAACCGGTGGCTTGATAGACGTGATCAAAGCCGGGCAAATCATCCTCCTGCTTAACCTGCCTGCCTAGTTCCAGCAGGGCTTCTACATAACCTAGCGTCCCGGTAGCGCTGGCACCGCCAGACGGTATATCATAGCACCGGTGGCCCTTATCCTCCAGTTCCCGGATCCGGGATGCAGCCGCACTGCGAGCCCGGCTTCTGGCCTCGTTCGCACTGCCGGACGAGCAAGGCTCAATATGCACTTCAGCGCCCATGACCCTGTCAAGAAGCAGGTTGCCCCGGGGCCATTTTTCGTCCGGCGGAACAACTGCCACCAGGTACAGGACCGCATTAAGGCCAAGCTTGCGGCAGGCAATCGATGTCTGCATGGCATGGTTAGACTGGGTAGCTCCATAGGTAATAATATAATCTCTACTGTCCTGTTTGGCTTCCCCCAGCAAAAATTCAAGCTTCCTGGTCTTGTTACCCCCGAAAATGCTGGGCCCAGTCAAATCGTCACGTTTGATCCAGACTTCCACATCATAGCGCTCGGAAATCTTACTTAACCGGTGCAGGGGTGTGGGGAAAAAACCAATATTTTCTCTCGGAATGCTCTTAAACAGGCCTTCTGCCATCTTAACCACCTGTTCATTAATCACCAGCAGTCCCACCTTTCAGATCTGTTTAAACTGTTCTTTGAAATCCGCTGACGCACCGGCACATAAACCGCTAACGCCACCGGCTATATATACTGCCTTTCTTTCTGGGGCCCCGGATGAATGGTATCAACCCTCTTCATTCGGCTGCCCGGATCATGTTTTCCATAGTCTCAGGTGACATGTATCCATGCTCGGAATCGAAAACTATGAAATCCAGGCCGGCATAACCAATTATCTCTACAAGGTTCGGGGCATTAAATCCCTGAAACACTCCCAGGACCGCTTCCTGCTGCATTTTAGTTTTGATCTTGTTATTCATGACTTGTATTATTCTATTTAAAACATATATTTCCTTTATTTGCCCTATTGCTGTCATAACTATAGTTGCGAAAATCTGCAAGCAAGTCAGTACCATTGCCCATGACGAGCCGTCATCAATCCAAGTTATAGCACGGCAGATAGAAATTACCCATCCTTGTCGGCCAGCCAAAACCTCCTCCTGCTCAGGTACCGGGGAAAACATTTGGCCAGGATATTAAAAAGCATCAAAAAGGCCCTTTTTCGGGAAGGCCTGTAGCTGCCTTCGCCGCATGCTTCCTTAACGTATTCCAGGACATGGCGCACAGGCTGCCGGGCGGGAACAACAAGCCGGGAGGTGCTTAAAGACAGCTGGCAGCCGCCGCAGTAAAGAGCGACCTCGCCGGCACCTGACTTTTTTGTTTTTGCCCCTTCGTTTAATGCCTGAACGGCGGCGGAGAAAATATCAAAGGGGTTGTACCTGTTCGCCCCGGCGGCAGCCCCGCAGCACAAACCATAATTACCGGAGCGTTCCATTTCCACGATTTCGACGCCGCACTGCTGGAGCAGCTCGCGGTTGGCAGACATCACCTC
>SL_5KL_010_SEDDRAFT_10000171_pt1 | contig 39207 bp, 34 predicted proteins | sample SodLakKL_010_SED_FD_9118 | JGI IMG/M metagenome (IMG submission 9118)
ATTTTATCACCTTTTTCAGCTTTCTCGAAAAAGTTACCTAAAATATATGAACGAACTCTTTTCCAGAATATCTCTTCAGGAGTTCTCAGATCTAAACTGAAGTGAGGCTTGATCTCATTATACCAATCAACGAATTCTTCTAATGTATCATATCTGTACCTGTGTTGTTCATAAGTATGAAACCATTTCTCAATCTTACCATTGCTCTGTGGATGATTATACTGGCAGAGCAATTGTTTGATACCTTTCTTTTTACAATAATTCTCAAAAGAGTGTTCAGCATTTCCATCTTTGTCCCGTTTATTAGCGTAGAAAGCTGTACCATGATCAGTTATCACCTCTCGTATCGGTCGTACATACGAGAATTTTTCATACGCTTCATCTAGTAATTCAATGGCATGTTCAGCACTTCTACGATCATATTCACCTGCAGATAATATCTTCCTACTCGAGTCATCCAAAACAGCACAGACCCATTGTCTGTGCTTGTTTTGATGCCAGTCCATATGAACCGCAGATAAACTATGATTTCGTTCATACCTTATCCATGGTTTTTTTCTAACTTTTTTGTTGTCATTTTCTCTAGCCATGTTATTCTCCAACATGATCATATGAACGAAATTGTTGTCGATCTTGATCCCATGATCCTCTCGCAATCGTTCAGCGATTGCGACAGCACCCATGCGATATTTCTTCCAACTTCGTTTGATAAGATCGATGACTTCGTCTGAATATTCACGGTAGGATTTTCTTCCACGCTTCTTTAATACTGGTACTTCTCCAGTATCTTTGTACTCCTTGACAAGTTGTTGAATTCGGCGTTGAGTAACGTCGAATTTATCAGCAGTATATGCTGTGGACAAACCATGGTCCACAACCCATGAAATGATCTTTCTAATGTCTTCGTTAGATATTATCTGTAATTATATATTCCAGAAATCGAAGGAATTTTATTTAAATTCCTGTGGAAATCCAAAAAATCATTATCAAAATCACTACTTAAACTTTGACGAAATTTTTTGCAGATAATACAAACCCCGATTCAAACCCATAACTTTATAACATAGCAGCGGTAGGACTATTAGAAATATACATATCAGGAGGTGAATAGTACATGAAAGGAAAAGTTAAGTTTTATAATACCATGAAAAACTTTGGATTTATTGAACCTAATGAAGGTGATGATGATTTATTCGTTCACAGAAGCGATATAGAAGGTAATTATCTAAGTGAAGGCGATGAAGTAGAGTTTGAATCGGAAGAGGGCGAAAGAGGCCCAAGAGCTGTTAACGTTAAGAAGCTCGACTAAGTAAATTTTTTTTACTTAAATTCGGACAACAAACTTTTTCTTTTTTTATTATTTTTTAGGACTTAGCACATGCTATGTAAATAAGCCAATGAATCGAGCAGGAGTGTAGAAGCTGACTTAAAGAATATCTTGATATCTTCTGACAGCGTTACTGATCTATCAAATATCTACCGTTTTCCATTATTTTCTCATCGTCGAACCATATATCGCATTCTGGTATAACAAGGTCTGCGGATTCGGAACACACCCAATTAGCATAGGTGAGCTCTCCTATGGGATTCCCTGCAGTCAGGTGTGCGTTCGGGGCTTTTCTATCCATGACTATCTTTCCTACGTACTCCTTGATGAATATGTTCGTACCCAGACCTATCACCCCGATCCATCTGGAACATTCATGTCGGGAGATGTATTCTTTAAATTCACTTTCGAGCTTCTTATTTTCAGAATCTACACTAACGATAGTCGGTTTTTCTCTTTGTTCGATCTCTAATCTTAAAGGTGATTCTTGTATATCAATGAGTTCAAACATTTCTGAAAAATAATCACCCATGGTACCGTCTATGACTGCAGTACCTTCTAGTTCTGCTGGAGTAGTGTATATCTCTCCATCAGGAAGGTTGAGCCATTCACCTGCTCTCTTGATATCTTTACTGCATATACCTGTAGATGAGACCCATTTGTACCTACCTACTTTTACGGTGAAATCCGTTCCGTTGTGGGCCTCAACTCTGATCTTATCTATTTTCTTAGCCATCTCGTATATATCCTTCGTGAATTCGTCTACTCTTTTGTAATCAACATCTACAGCTTTATTCATTATCTCTTCAGTAAGTCCGACCATGTGTGCATGTCTACCATTGTGAACACCGGCGTTTATTATCGGTATTCGTATCGTATCCAATTCACCTTTGATAGAACTAGCTATGAAAAAAGTAGCTGTAGCTTCTTTAGCTTCTTCTTCGATCCTTTTAGGTAAAGAATTTAGAGGTCTCTTTCCATAGATGTCCAAATTAAAAAATCTGACCTGTCTTGTAGCATAAAGAAGTGCTTCTCTGATATTTTTAGCGATCTTCATACTCTGGTTATCTGTTACTATCACAACCTTCTCTCCCCTCTGGATCTTCATACAGGTATCGATAACCGTGTCGACCGCATCATCCAATGACATAATACATTATCATTGAGTGATGTTTTTTCATTTAAATGTAAGGTAAAATTATCAACTAAAGTCACCAACGTTTTTAGAACTTGCTTTTTTTAGGTGCGTTAATTTTATTATAATGTTTTACCCATTACTCTGAGTGGTCTGATGACGATCGATTATCCTGAAAAAAGTTCTGAAACACCTCTAGACTCCAATGAAAATTTACTTCTTCCTGAAAGCTATTATCAGGGGATCAAAGATAATTTAGATTTCGGATTAAGAAAATACCCCTCTCCTACAGCTAAAGAATTAAAGAACGCTTTAGCTGAACAATACGATTTAAATCCAAATAATGTATTAGTAGGTAACGGGTCAGATGCTATACTCGATACAGCAATAAAGACGTTCGTTCTAAAAGAGGGGACCTTTGGATACTTTCAGCCCTCTTATGAGATGTACTCTTTTTTGCTTTCCGAAATGATAGAAATTCACTTGAAATCCCGTTGAACCAAGATTTCACCTATCCCTCGACCTTTGATTTCCTGGATGAATTAGATATGCTGCTGATTTGTTCACCTAATAACCCATCGGGACTAACTATAGAAATCAATAAAATTACTTATATCCTAGAACGGGAAGTACAGGTCGTCGTCGACGAAGCTTACGTTGAATATTCAGACCAGGATATTTTGTCTTTATTGGATCGATACGAAAATTTGACTCTGATCAGAACATTCTCAAAGGCTTATGGTCTAGCAGGGATAAGGGTAGGATACGCACTTACCTCCGAGGAAAAAAACCTCGAATTAAAAGAAAAAATGCTTCCATACAATGTCAACTCTTTCTCTATAAATGCAGCGGTATATGCTCTTGAAAATAGGAGTATGGTTAAAAAGTCCGTAGAGAAAACCATCGAAGAAAGACGTTTTATCACTTTGAAATTGGAAGAACTTGGCTTCGATCCGATACCTTCAGAGGCGAACTTTGTTCTCTTGAAAACGCCATCAAAGATCACCCCGGACGGGTTGTTCGATTACTTACTCGAATAGGGTTTCCGTATAAGGATTTTCAAGCATCCTAGACTTAAGCAATATGTTAGGATAACCGTGGCTGATAGAGAAACAAACCTAGATCTTTTAGATAATCTGAACAAATTGATAAAATAATCTTTTAAAAAAAAGAAAATAAGAAAGGGCAGGTAAAATATGGTTACCGCTAGTAGAACTGGGCAGACCTACCATGTTCCAGCCAGGGTTCAATATGATATCAGTAGTCGTTTGTTCTGTACCTTCGATGGTCAACGTATCGTCGTTGCTCATCCTTATCCATAGTCCATGGTGTTTTCCCAGTCATCGATGTCGTTGAAGTGATCCGCTCTATCTGGTATGTAGGACTGCTATCCATCATTAGGATCGTAGTACATCACTTTCTCGTAACTTTCTTCGATCATGATTTTCAACTCCTGAACTAGAAAAGCAGTAGCTAGTGTTTTCTGATGCTAAAAGGCTAGTAACGCTAAACTAAATCCCTTTCTGTTCGCTGTATCGGATGACGTATGAGCAATGAATTGCATGGTACTTACCTGTACAAATATATATTGTAAAGCGGGTCCATCTTATACCAAATGATCTATAATGTTTTGAGGTAGATGCCTCCACGGTTCTACGGCGTGGGAGGATGTTACTCCTGATTTAGCAACTCCATAATTTCCGGACAAAGAACACACAAATAAAAACACCTCACGATGTTCAGTATTTCGTTCCACCAACCTGCTCGTTCAACAGCCTCAAAAAAAGATTTTAGCTAAAGTTTCCACAGTGAATTACTGGATGATAATTTCAATAGGTAGCTTGTGTTTCCCAAAAAGTTTTTATCAAACCCACCTTTAAGATTGTCCATGAACGACGAGAGACATCCAGGGAAAATGTTGCTGTATATGCTCATCTCAGTTATATTACCAGTTGGTTTTATACTTCTAAACCACATGTGGAGACCTAACAATATATTGTTATCGGTTATCCTTGTGACTTGGATGGGGTTTTCTCTGTTAGTTCTACAACCTTTCTCGGTTGAAGGGTACGAAACCATAGAACCTTGATATATTTTCAGCACTCAAGATCTTCATCATAGTCGGCCTAGACCGACTCAGTTAGGGTTTCTCATCACACAGATACCTTATAATCTACATCAATTAAAATCTTGCCTTCGAAAATAGTTTATATCACCTTTATCTCAAGTCACCAGTTTATGATAAGTTCAATCAAAAAAAGAGAGGATATAGGTACGGTATCTTTTGCTATTTTAGGTGTTTTGATAATATTACTTTCAATCTTCGCTGCAGCATATATCTCCCGGCTCGACAGGATAAATTATGAAAACGAGCTCAGGGCTGATAAGTTATCTAGCCTCGAAAGGGATGCTGAAGAGACCTTGGATTCCATAGAAGAGAGGATAAAATCCATCGGAACCGAGAGTGCCTTCAAAGCCGGTATCGAATATGAAGTTAACGTATCAGAGTATTTTAGAACTCGGATCGACGAATACATGGAAAAAAGAAAAACTTCCGAAGAATTTCAGGAGTCTTCTTTGGAGGTGGATGGTTACGATCTTACCATCGAATCAAAAACAGTACAGGTAGACGATATGGTACCAGAGTCTCAGGATGAAGAGATCGAAAATGACAGACCGGGACACATCAAAAAGAGTAACAGGACTTTCTGCTACGAAGTGAATGGCCAAATCAACATCTCGGCAGTTCGTGACGGATTAACCTTGGATAAGATAAGAGATATCGGATTGATGATAGATGTTCCATACCCATTCCTTAGAAACAAGATGGATAATTTCCAGACATCCTTACGAGGGGATAAAAGTCATGTAGGGAGGATGACTGAGTACATACTGACTACATTAGCCCAGTATAGAACTCTCACAGGTTACGGTATGAGGCCGCTGCCTCAGGAAGAAGACAGTGTGAACTACAGGCCAACTGATGATATCATCACAGAAGATGATGTTGAACTAGCTCTCAACTTAGCTCTCTTATTTGAGATAGCCTGTGAATTCAGAGCCTATGATCCGGACCACATAGATTCGATAATTGAGAATTCAAGCTTTGTCAACTATAGAAGGATCGAGCAGGTGCTGAAAACATATCTAAAAGAAGAAAGTATCGATCCAGGTGATATCATCAGTCTTTTCCACGGACTATCCTATGATGATGAGGTGATCTCAGAAGATGAATCCGTTGAGATCAATATCCCTAAGATGGTCGGCCAAGCTATGAACGCACTGATAGATCAATTCATCCTGGTACATATGGATAACATGGACTCTTTTGGAGTAGTGGACCGTTTCTTCAAAGGTATAAGGGACGCTCAAGATATGATGGAATCTATAACAGATCTCATATCAGGGGATGATGACGATGAGATAAATCCTAGGGAGGTCCAGCTGGTCAAGAACTGGGTTCGGAGTATATTCATTTCCTCGGGATTTCGGGATACCAGCTTATTCCTCAACTATTATGGTATTTTTGACCAATTTAGAGGAGAGACAATCAAAGGGTATCCCGATCTATCTGAAGACAGCTTCGAGTTCGTTAAAAAGCTTTCTTACAAGGCTAGACTCGATTCCGATGAACACCAGTGGTACCGTTACACCTGTGGGCATGGTGGATTACATAGAAAGTCCGGGGAAACATGTGATAAAAATATCACAGTAGGGGGCGATGATGAGGAACCTATAATAGGAATTTGCGGTGCTCAAGAAGAACTAGCAGGATATGATTATAGAGTCAGCGAGGTAAAATATCGGATCAACCATGGTCCTGTAGCTTTCCAACCATACGATATACTTCAGGGAAACGATATTCTATGGCAGGAGTTCTATAACGATGCTTTCCAGGATGAGGTGGATCAGGAACCAGAGGGGATCAGAGATGTCATCGAGGAGATAATCTTGAAAATCATGGATATGATGATGGCTGAGGACGATATAAAAGATATTATAGATGAATATAACAATATCCAGGTAGACCCCACCGATGATAGATCTTTCATGAATAACATACAGACAAATGTAGATAGGGCTATTGAAAACGTGATCGGTCACTTCCGTGAAAATCCCGATGAGATAGCTTCCATACTCGGAAATGAACTCCACGAAGACGGTGACCCGAAAGTAGATGATCTGATCTTCTTTCTACATGAAAACTACGATGAACTGGTACATGGTTCCGAGGTTATAGGTGGTGCTTCTGCTAGAACATCTAAGGCTTTGACTGATGAGGATAGCCCTTATCTAGAGATCATCGAGGAAAGCGAGGATATCATAATAGGGGGTGTTAACGATCCCTGTGACATGGCTTTCGATGAAGACAGGGAAGTAAATAAAGGTGAAGTTTCTAAACTTATACGATATGGTGGTGAACTAACTGAAGGTGTTCTCGAAGAGATCTATCAGGACCTCAAGGATCCTATAGGGGATATATATGAGGAGGTGAAAGAGAGAGAGATATACATCTCAGACTCTGGAGAGAACGTATCAGATGAAGACGGGTTGATAATAAAGGCTTTGAACGATTACCAGTACAACACCAGTTACCAGACCCAGACAGGATCTGGTTCTTTAAATTCTGTTTGTTCTGGGGCTAGTATCCAAGAGATTTCACCGGATCCAGCTACTAGAGAACAGGACACTGTCTTTTTCCACGGCAACTCAACCTTTGATCATACCGAGATCGAATGGACCTCTGACATCGATGGACATCTATCTAACAAGGAGACGTTCAACCGGTCAGCGAGGTTCATGAGTCCCGGTGAACACGAGATCACGTTCATGGTACAAGACGAAGATGGTTTTGTTCATGAGGACCAAGGATCTCTGTTCATCAACATCCCACCGACTGCAGAGATAGAAAAGATCGACCCAGTACCTGCATCAGAACTCGAAAAGGTTACGTTCAGTGACTCGAGTTGGGACGAGGACGGAGATATAACCGAGAGGGATTGGTGTTTTGGAGACGGTAATACGTCTCATGGTGAGAAAGTGAACCATGTCTACAAAGAACCCGGGAATTACACGGTTACTCTTGAGGTGGAGGATGACATGGGTGGTACGGACAGCACATCTAAGAGCATATTGGTCGATGACGTACCTAGGGTCGAGAACATATATCCGGATAACCATGAACCATGGGACACATATACCGATATCGAGATCACTTTCTCAGAAGAGGTGGACCCTGAATCACTTGTATATAGCATGACACCTGATCTTGACTTCCATGAGCATTGGTGTGAAGATAATTCTACAGTAGTATTGGTACCTGAAAAGCCATATCAAAGGGACCAAGACCATATCCTCAACATAGAAGATGTAGATGATATTGACAACGGGACTACGTCCTCCCTCCCAGAACCAGTCTCATACCATTACAGTACCATGGAACATGGTCAGGTCACCGATATCCATCCAGATACAGAAGACGAGGTGAATATAGGATCTTCAATCATACTTGTTTTCGATGAAGAAGCCTACCTAGAAGATCCTTCAAAACTTGTAAAACAAGACTGGAACTGGTCATTCAGCTGGGAGAACGATAACACATACCTTAGGTTGGACCACGATGGTTTCCCTCCGGCCTCGGATATAGAACTGAACTTCGACCTTGATGCAGTAAGGGCAGTTCATGATGATTCACCATTCAGAAGAGGTGAAGATGACCACATATCCATGGAGTTTAGGACCGAATACATCGATAAACCATACCTGATATCTGCTGAACCTGAAAACGGCAGTGAGGAGATCGAACTTGATGCCAGCATAGAACTCGAGTTCGATAAGTATATGAACACATCTACTTTGGAATTGATCCTCACGCCAGGAGTAAAAAACATCAGCCAAGAGTGGAACCAAGATAATACTTCGGTATCTATCAAACACGATGGATTTTCAAGTTCTAAAGAGTATAAGATGTTCGTAAAAGCTAGATGTATCGATGGATTCCCACTTCACGTGCCAAGATCAGAAAATATCACGAACCCGATAGAATTCACCACAATGGACGATTATGGACTAAAGGTTGTCAATATATCTCCCCGGGACGGAACCGAACATTATCTATCCAACGCACCTATAACCATCCAATTCAATCAAAGGATAGACGAGGAAAGTCTTGAATTCGTTTCAAAACCTAATCCTGGAGGCTGGTTTGTTGATTTGGATACACATGGAACGACTTTGATGTTGTACCATCATGGGTATCCTGCCGGGAGTGAAGTCGAATTCACTTTGAAAAATGTTTTAGATTTTAATGGTAACGAGTTGGAAGAAGAAGTAAGCGTAGAGTTCAAAATCAGTGATAACGGTGAAAACATAGAGGGTAATCTTTTCCAGAGAAAACTGTGGTCTTTCATCGGTGGAGGTCCTTTTGGAGAGAGTCTTTTCGACTTGACCGAGGCGTTCCTCAGAGAAACTACCAGTAACATGATCTACAGTTCTGAGATGAGTAACCTTGAATACAGGACTCCGATGAAGCTCGATGATAATTTTGAATATTCACCAAGTGAAGCACATCCAAACAAGGAACTAGAACTACTAGTAAAACTAGACCCTGGTTTCATACCTCTAGAAGATATCATATCGGACCCTACGGGCCATCACTATACAGATGTCACGAAGATATCATCCCGCCCTTTCAAAACAGAATGGGATATAGCGATCCCAGACCAGGAGATCTCACTTGATGTATCTCAAAAGGACCCATACGTCATTGAAGACCAGGAACTGAGTCATCTATCATTTAACGAAACCTATAACGTAGGTTTCAACTCCACGATCAGCGTAGCTTCTGGATGGGCACTGGACGGAGTAGAATACACCCGTGATGACCTCGACCTGTCAACGATCCTGAATTTTCTGGATAAAGTATGGGAACTGGTCAAGAGACCTCTTTCTTACTTGCTCGACGGACTCTACAAGGTCTTGGAGCTCTTCAGGGACTTGGTCAACAGGGTGAAGGAATACGCAGAATCCCTGATAAGGTACCTAGGTAATATGATCCAGGAACTGGTCAAGGAAGCACTGAGCCCCTTGGTCGAACTGATACTAGATAATCGAGATGTCTTCGAGAACTTCGGAGCCGTCTTATCTCTACTGGGGATAGGACTTGAGGTGGATGTCTATGAAGACGGTAAGGAGATGGATCTGCCTAACACCTGCGATCAAAAAGATGAAGTCTTCTTACATCTAGATGTAGGAGGAGGCGCCTTCGGGACTTCGCTGGATCTGGATCTGTTCGTCCTGGAAACCAACGTTGTTTCCACCGGCCAGTTATCTTCAGACAGCATGGATTTACTCTGGCAGATAGATCCGTTAGCGAAAGAACAACATAAATCGATTTATGATGGATGGTTCCAAACCCAGGGGAAGTTCGGAGAGGAAGGGGATGGGGCCATACTGGAATTGATGATCCCAGATATAGATAAACACGGCGATCCCGAGGATGAAACTTTTGGATACAGTGTCGAAGAAATCTTTCCTCCTATATCAGCTGTCACCATACCCATCGGACCGGTGGTGGTCTCGAACTTCGATTTCGGTATCGAGATCTCATACATAGATATGGAGAACATCACTTCATCACTGATCTACGGTTCTATAAAGGGCGCTTTCTGGGATACGGTTGAATATATGAGGGATACGTCGATAAGTTTCGATTTCATCACCGATTTCGTGAGGACCTTCGCGGAACTGCTAGTCGAAGAGCTGTTCCGATTCCTGAAAGAGGTCCTGAACGGCATCGAAGTTTTCTTTTCATGTACCATCAACCAGATAGACGTCATACTGTCATTCGGTATAACTACCGGTGAGGGTATCATAGATTTTGTTAGGTGGATCGGCCAGAAGGTGAGACATCTCATACAGAGTATAGGAGATAGGAGACCATCTTCGGCTCCAGAAGGGTTACCATCATCGGTGCTGGAAAGTACAGAACTCTCCATAGAGACCGGTTTTCAGGACGGTGTAACGGTGGATTTCTCTGCTAACGTACCTGCACTGGCATTACTGGTGGGTAAGGATCTCGGTAGATGGGAGATCGGCTTCGGCCTGGAGGTCGCCGATGACCTAGACCTGGTAGATGGGAGTCTTGTACAGTGGTAGATCCCATCAGGTGTAAAGAAAATTCAGTACGGTGTGGGCATCCTCTATCTCGATCATCTTAGTTCGAACCGTGATGTTATCTCCAGACATGACCCTGATCTCATCATTCTCATTAGCCATTTCCTCGAGTCCCTCCCAGGTGGTATTTTCCATCCCAGGTTCGAATAAGTAGATGTTCTCCAGGCTCATAGGAGAGAGACAGTCATCTTTAACATAATAAAAATCGCTCATGAAGATCATGTCCTCTTTAATGGTCATGTTCTGTTCCCGCTCAGGTTCTTCATAGGACCAATCCGTTACCTCATCTATCACATCACCGACCCTTTGACCCTCTTCGACAGCGCTCTCATTACCCTCATGATGAATAAACACATTATATCTCTCATCGAATCTTCTTACTTCCACGTAGAAATCCTGATAGCTGGGTATCGATAGATATCCTATATCTAGATTTACCCTGTCCAGAGTACCTTGGGATGTTGTGCCGCCTAAAAATACGGGGTTGTAAAGATATACCTCCTGAATAAAATTCTTCCAAACCCTTCTACCATCCTGCTCCAGGAAGATCCCCGAAGCGGTAAAATTTAGTTTGTAACTCTCTCCGTTGATGGTGGATTCTAGTTCGAAATCTGACCTTGTATCACTGCTAGATGAGAATTCAGCTTTGACCTCCCCGTTGGTATTACAGAACTCGTTGATCATATCCCGGATACCATTAGCTCTTATCTCGAGTTCGAGTTCCTCGGAACTTTCACGCTGCCAGACGAACAAGCCCAGCACGCTGCTGGTCATGACAACCGCTGCTATGATCCAGACCAATTTCGAGCTGAGGTAATCGTACATGCCGTGAACGGATGTTTTATATGATATAAATCTTGCCATCAAAATTTATTACGGAGTTGGACTTTTACTGATATGATGGATATAAAAGATAATACTTTGATAGGGATGGTACATCTCGATGCTCTCCCGGGTTCTCCTGATCACCAGGGGATGTCCACGGTCGTTGAAAGAGCGATAGAAGATGCAAAGGACTTACAGCAGGGAGGAGTGAAAGCAGTGCTGGTTGAGAACTTCGGCGATAAACCTTATCCAAAAAAAATTTCAAAGGAAACGTACCAAGGGTTTAGAGAGGTCTGCGGTGAAGTAAAACACAATATAGATCTACCCGTGGGAGTCAACGTCCTGAGGAACGATTGGATATCGGCTTTAAACCTGGCTAAGGAACTCGAGCTTTCTTTCATCAGAGTCAACGTTTACATCGGTGTCACGTTGACGGACCAGGGTGTGATCCAAGGGAAAGCAGACGAAATCCAGAGGTATATTAAGTCAGAAAATATTGAGATCTCTATATTTGCTGATATACATGTCAAACATGGTAAAACGCTGTATCCAGAAGATATTATCACCGGGGCTGTGGAGGCTGAAAGAAGAGGAGGTGTAGATGCTCTCATAGTTTCGGGCCCTGCCACCGGAGAGTCAGCAGGTATCGAAGAAGTCAAAGCGGTGAAAAAATGTGCAGATGTCCCCGTTCTAGTGGGGTCGGGGGTTCGATTATCCAACGTAAAAAGGTTTTTCGAACATGCCGATGGGGCTATCATAGGCAGTGCCTTCAAGTATCGAGGAAAGGCCGAAAATAGGGTCAATCCGACTAGGGTCGAGAACATGGTGGGTCTTCTGAGGGATGATATCACTCTTCTATCATAGATAGGAGATGGTGACTAACTAACAAAACTATACCGGAAACCAGTACTATAGGTATAGCCGGTAAGAAGCCGAAATCCGGCAGTATCCCGTAGTGATAGAACACCAGCATTATCAAGCCAACTGAGATGGACATGAAACAAGCAGTGCCTTTGGCTTTCCAGTAAAGGATTCCTAGAGTGGAGGGATAAAGTATAGCTAGACCTGTGAAAGCCCAGGTTACGATTACAAAAATAGTTGCAGGTGGATTATAAGCTATCGCCAATCCTATTAGAGCTAGGACTATTACCATTATATGACCGATCGAATAATCTACTTTATCACTGTCATAAGGGATATAGGGATGGAATATGTCCCTGGTGAACATGGAACTCATGGTCAATAACTGACTGTCCGCTGTGGACATGAACGCTGCAAATCCTCCGCTCATTATCAATGCCGATAACCACATCGGAGCATACTTCTCCAACATCATCGGGAGTATGCTGTCAACTTCCTGTCCCGAGAGACCAGGTATCGCTCCTCTACCCATGACACCTATCATGATCGGCAGTAGGAACAACAGTCCGGTCACCACAGGGAATATCATCGACGCCCTCTGGAGACTCTTTTCACTATCGGCTACGAAGAATCGTTGGAAGAGCTGAGGGAACATGGGATTACACAGTGACCACAGAATCGAAAAGCTCAACCATGTCCTAACGGTGATAGTGCCAGATCTGATGAAAAGACCGGGATCTACAGATCTAGCCTGGTCGTGAGCCGCCTCTAATCCACCGATATTGTAAGCGATCACAACTACCGCTGTCAGTAATAGAAAGATCATCATCATGCCCTGAAGGACGTCGGTCCATGCTATTGTTCGCATGCCGCCCAGGAACACGTAAGCGATTATGAATATCGTCAAGAATACAGCACCGAAAAAATACGGTACCGCCCCACCGGTGAGAGCACTCAATACATAGCCCGCACTCATAGGTTGTACAGCTAGATAAGGTAATGTGAATACTACCATCACGGCCACGTAGAGCATACGTAGAGGATGATTGTCAGTTTCACCTCCGATGAGTTCCGGCGGTGTGATGTAACCTTTTTCTTTACCTAGGACCCAAACCTTTCTACCTATTATGTAGAAGGAAACCGCAGTAAAAGAAGTACCGAACCCCATTACGCCATAAAATGCATATCCCGATGTGTAAGCTTCACCTGCGAAACCTAAGAACGTGAACGCTGAGAAGTTGGTGGCCGCAAGTGTGAAGAACAGAACGATCGGCCCGATCTTCCTACTGGCTAAGAAATAGTCCTGGATGTTCTTTTTAGAGATCTTATATCCGTATATACCAAGAAGTAAGGTCAGGGATAGATAAGCTGTGATTATACCCAAGATGATGATAGGCCTCAAATCAATCCCTCCAGTAAAAGATAACGAACAGGTAGATCAAACCCGCTAGCAGTAATTGAAGTAGAACCAACCTCAGCACCCATATCGGCAGGAAACCGAATACAACGAAGTCAACATCCCAATACCAAAAATCTATGGAAAGTATGAACACAGTACCGAATATGGCCATCCAAACGAACCTGTTTTCCCTCAGCCAGCAGTAAAGCTTCTCTTTCATGAACATCACTCATCTGCTGTTTCCTGGCTTGGTGGGCTGGAAACAGGAAAACATTGCCGGTTAAAACGACTTGATATGTCATATATAATATTAACGAAATCACCAAAACCGTTAAAATCGTTGTACAGATTATTGAAACCATGAAAGTGATAGATAAAAGGTTCAAAGTAAGCACCGATAAAGAGCTCGATATCAAGAACATAACCGACCAGGGACAGAGGATCACAGCTGATAGTGGAGTCAAAGAAGGGACCGCACTGTTCTTCGTATCGGGCTCGACTGCGGCTATTACGACCATCGAATATGAATCCGGACTGGTTCACGACATCCAGGCGGCTTTAGACAGGCTTTTCCCTAAGGATATGTATTACAAGCATCACGAGAAATGGCATGATGGTAACGGACATTCCCACATGAGAGCGTCCTTCATAGGACCGAGCTTGAACGTACCGATAACCAACGGTAAATTAGAACTAGGAACTTGGCAGCAGATCATCCTCTGCGATATGGATGTTCCTGCTAGAGAAAGAGAGATCATCGTAAAGATTATAGGAGAATGATCAATCTCTACCTTTTAGACTGAGATGAGCCAACAAAGACTCGAGCTGCAGTCTTTCGTTGCCGCCTTCCACCATCCTGAACTCCGTTTCACCGATCCTATCTACGATCTCCATCTTTTTCCTGTTATCGATGGGTATATTGTAGATGTTCTTGTGGATCTCCTTGACTATGTCTTCGCCGGATAGACCGTATTCCAACAAAAGGTCATCCAATAATCTCCTGGCCCCCATGAAATCACCCTTGAGAGCTGTTCTCAGTAGTTCTTCTATATCCCCTGGTTTTGCTACGTTAGCGCTCTGTCGAACTATCTCTTCGGTGATTTCGTCTGTAGTTGAGCCGGATATCTGGAGTAGATTGATCACACGTCTCAGATCACCGTCGGCCACTTCTACCAGGAGTTCCTTTGCATCCCGATCTATATTCAGCTCCTCTTTTTCAGCGATCATCTCTAAACAATTTTGTACATCTTTATCGTTAAGATACCTAAATCTGAAAACGGCACAGCGTGATTGTATAGGATCGATTATTTTAGAAGAGTAATTACACGAGAGTACGAACCTACAATTGTTGGAATATTTCTCCATGGTCCTTCTCAGAGCGGCCTGGGCCTCAGGAGTGAGAGAATCTGCCTCATCCATGAAAATTATCTTAAATCCTATATTGCTCATAGAAGATGTTCGAGCATATTCCTTGATCTTGTTACGTATCACACCTATGCCCCTCTCATCACTGGCGTTGAGTTCGAAAAAGTTAGCACTCCAATTATCACCGTACAGCTCTTTTGATAAAGCTATAGCGGATGTTGTCTTACCTGTACCAGCTGGTCCAGCAAATAGTAGATGCGGTAGATTGCCTTTTTCAACGTATGCCTTCAACCTCTCTATAGTACTGTCCTGTCCGTACACGTCGTCAAGTGTTACAGGCCTGTATTTCTCTGTCCAAATCTTCTCCATTATACCGTGATAAAGCATTACTTTCATTGTTATAATTCTTTCCACTCCGGCAGGGATAGCAGGCAAAAAATAAAATAATAGTTACTGCTTTTTAATAAGAGGTGTCTGGATTGAAAAAACCTGAAGAGTTAGTCGAGAAAAACACTAGAAAAGAGCTCAATAAAATCGCCGATAAAGAGGGTATCAAAGATCCTCAGTCTTTTCCCAACAAATTATCTCTAGCAGAAGAGATAGTCAGGGCGATGAAGGCAAAAAAATATGCCAAGAAACCCATCGGTTTATATATAGAAGACTGATTCTTGTAACCCTGTATATTTAATCGAGGTAATTTACACATGTTTAGACGGTTTGGAGGTCCCAAAAGAGCGAGTAAGACAGAACAAAAGAAGCTTGTTCAAAATGCAAAAGAATTAAAGAAGGATCCGATGAAAGTAGTTCCTGTATGTGAAGGTAACTGTTTTCTATGCAAGTTCGGTAGGGCCAAAAGAAAGATCAAGAAGATAGAAAAGATCAAAGAGGATGAAGAGGAGCTAAAGAAATATGCCAAAAGGGGACCAGGTCTTTCTAAAGCCTTGGCGGGAACACTCTTATTGGCTCATGAGGGGAAAGCACCTAGATTGGCGACTGCACGTACTCCTAGAGGGAGTCTCTCTTATGCAAAGAAAAGCTCTGCAAGAGCTAATCGGGTGATAGGTATCCAGCACTTCGATGACCCAAACCTTAGACTGATCGCATACACCAAAGAGGCCAAGAAGGGATATTACCTGTACTCGGTCGGAGATAAAGTGGTCTGCACTGGTAAAGAAGACGATCCACCTGAGGAATTCATCAAAGAAAGTATATCGAACAGTCCTTATGATTATAAGAAAAAAGGCGACACATTTTACTGCAGTAGCGCGGCTAGAGGTAAGGACAGGTCTTATTTCGAGTTGAATTGGAAGTCCATCGATAAAAAATTCATCATCGATTCGAGATGTGCTAACAAGAACTCCAACCTGTTCATGAATCTAGTAAGTGGGATGATATCCAAAGATAATACCGAACCTTTCTCTATCGAAGGGGAATATATGATGGACTGTCGCGGCGATTGTGACAGTTGTAGATTCGGAAAAAAGATACAGATCGATCAAGAATTAAAGGACATGTATTTCAGCGGCAAAGTATCTGATGATGGATTCATCCAAAGGTTCGAAAAGAATTCATTCGATAAAGTGAAAAAGAGAGAGGATATCTTCGCCATCGGTGATCGATGTTATGGTAAAGATAAAAAAAGATTCTTAGCAGACCTTAGATACGAAGAATGGGAGAAACCAGCTGTGATGGCTGCTATAAAAGGTTCTCAGGGGCTGGTACTGGAGAACGGTACTGTCAATGAGTTCTTCTCTAGATTATGGGATAGTAAGGGAATTGAGGCTATATACGCGGTGATCGGAGATAAAAAGAAAGCGAAGAAAATCTACAACGAATACGATTTAGACGAATACAGACCTAGAGAGATACTGAAGAAAGCCAGAGAAACAAAGCAGAGAGAAGAAAGATTATCATCTTTACCGGAGTTCAAGGACCTTCCACCGAAAGGAAGACTAGCCGATGCCGTAGCTAAGACATATAAAGTCGAAGGTAAGGAAAAGGCCATACAGAAGCTCCAAGACTTCGAGATCGATGATACACGGATGAGGTCCGTGGCCTTTGGATTCATGAAAGCCTTCGATGAAGGGGATTCATCTAGATGGAAATACAGCGAGAGCGAGGTGAAATCTGGGGAGTTCATGGAAGAATACATCAATAAACTTCTAGAGGCCACCGGTGAAGAATATGCAGAGGCGTTACAAAATCTTTTGAAGATGAGTGGGTCAACTGAAGAGATCGAGATAAAATAATCCAAAATATTTATATACATAATCCTTAGATAACTCTAATTGATGTCAGCTAAGAAAAGTGGTGGCGGAGGCTTTCAATCCGCAGCGGGGTTGATGCGTTATTTCGACGAGGAGGATGAAAAGAGTCCAAAGATAGATCCTCGTATAGTTATAGCCATGTGTATAATCATGATGATAGTGGTCCAATTCGCTGGTTGGTACTGGCCCGTATAGTCAACCTAATTTTTCTTTAGTTTTCTCTAATTTCTCTTTTGCCAATTCATGGTTTGGATCTAACTTCAATGCATTTTCATAAGATCTTATAGCGATATCATATTGTTTTCTCTCAGATAATACATCACCTTTGGTCACCCAAGCATCAGTTATCTGTGGATTTAAGGCTATAGCCTCGTTTACACACTGTATAGCACCACCCCATTTGTCCATACCATAGAGTGCTCTAGCTTTCCCGAACCATGCATGTGCGTCGTGTTTGTTCTCCTTGATATATTCGTCGAAGGAGTTGTTCGCCTGGGAATACATACCCCTATCGAGCAATATCTCACATTTTTTCAACAGGGCATCTTCGAAACTGTAATCGATCTTCAAGCACTGATTATAGAACTGCACAGCACCACCCCATCTACCCTTTAGCCTAGCTATCTCTCCTTTCAGGTACCATAACTCTGCTTTATCATCGTTTTCTTTTAGTAGGTTGTTTAATTCAGCTTCAGCTTCTTCCAATTTCCCCATCCGGATCTGAGTCTTTATCATCCCGGTCTTTGCAGAGAGATTATCAGGATATCTATCTAGCACTGCACGGAATTTATCGGCTGCCTTACTTATCTCACCCTGTTTTAAGTTTAAAAGACCACTATTTATGAATGATAAGGTGTTATCATCATCGTTTTCTATAGCTAGATTGTAATAACCATCGGCCTCGTCGAAAAGATCCTCTGTAACTTTCTCTCTAAAGCTCACCTCGAAAAAGCTTACATCGGCTTTAAGACCGGTAAAATAGAACAGATTAGCTATCTTAAGATACAGGAAAGGATCACCTGGATGTTTTGTAAATTTATGTTCCATCTCCTCCAATAGATAAAAAATTTCAGAGAACACTTCAACATCTTTATCGGAAAAGATGTATTCATCCGAATCGAAGCTGTTGGTTACCCCCATCTCAGCTAATATTGTGTTGAGCCGTTTTGTCATTTTTTTATAACCGTCGGCGTCCATCTTACCTACATCGACACCTTTTATCTCATCAAGGATTGTTTCTCCCTGACAGAACTCCAGTTCATCATCTGGGAGATCACCGATCCTTATAACGGCTTCCGAGTCCTGCTTGTATCTGTCTATCACCGGTTCACTGATCATGGGACTAGAAGCTATCCAGAATATGTTCTCGGAGAACAATTCTTGGGCACATTTAGTACAGATCAGGTAGAGTTCGTCGATGTTCTTGTCACATCTGATACAGCTTCTCATCTGATATGCATATAGGGTTACTCGATAAAAAACTTACTCGTATATCGAGATGAAATCTTTTTTGAAATCTTGAAATCTATTTTCAGCTATAGCTCGTCTTGCACCTACCATCAGGTCTTTCAAAAAGTACAAGTTATGAACAGAGGTCATCCGCATCCAAGAGAGTTCTTCTGACCTGCAGAGATGATGGATATACGCTCGAGAGTATCCGCTGCAGATGGGACAGCCGCATTCTTCATCTAGAGGGGTGAAGTCTTTTCTGAACTTACTCTTCCTGATATCAATGGTACCCCGGGTCGTGAACACTGAACGATGTCTAGCGTTCCTAGTGGGATACGCACTGTCGAAGATATCGCAGCCTCTCTCTACAGCTTCCAGCAGATCCACCGGTGATCCGAGTCCCATAAAGTATCTGGGCTTGTCAATGGGATACGTTTCATCTGCGATCTCTATCATCTGGTACATCTTTTCTTTCGGTTCCCCGATGGACAACCCGCCGATAGCCAGTCCATCGAATCCTATATCCACCATGTCCTGACAGCTGCGTTTTCTCAGTTCTTTATCCGTACCTCCCTGGGATATGCCGAATACGTTACCACCCTCTTCTTTACACTGTTCAGCCCATCTGCGTGTCCTAACCACCGAGATTATGAGCTCCTCTTTTTCCGCAGGGTATGGAGGACAGTGATCAAGACACATCTGTACATCAGATCCGAGTTTCTTCTGCAGTTTTACACAGTCTTTCGGAGTCATCTCGTACACACTGCCGTCATAATCCGATTTGAACACGATGGTATCCTCATCGATCTCTTGATCGAAGCCCTTTCTGATCATCTGGAATCCACCACTGTCCGTGAAGATGATACCGTCATAGTTCATGAAATCATGGAGTCCTCCGGATTCAGCTATCAGATCTACACCGGCTTTCATCATCAGATGGTAAAAATTTGTGATCAAGGCATCGAAACCTATCTGGTTCAAGTCCTCAGAGGTCAGTGTTTTTACAGTTGCGTTGGTGGCTACGGGCATGAAAACTGGAGTGGAACATGTTCTACCATCCACGTTAAGTACACCTGCTCTCGCACCTCCATCGGTGTGTTCAAGTTCAAAATCTATCATCTACTTTCCCTCCATGAGCATGGCATCTCCAAAGCTGTAGAAACGATACTTTCTATCAACAGCTTCATCATAGGCTTCCAGGATACGTTCTCTACCGGCGAAGGCACTCACCAGCATCACCAAGGTTGATTTTGGAAGGTGAAAGTTCGTGATCAGAAGATCTATGCCGGACTGGAACTCGTAACCAGGGGTTATGAAGAGATCGGTCCATCCTTGGTCTTGTTGAACAACTCCGTCCCGGGAAGCTGATTCCAAAGCTCTGACAGTAGTCGTACCCACCAATATAACCCTTCGCCCTTCCCGGTTGGCAAGGGTCACGGCCTGAGCGGTATCTTCAGGTATCTCATAATATTCTTCTCCCATCTCGTGTTCATTGACATTTTCGGAATGAACGGGTAAGAAAGTCCCAGGTCCTACATGAAGGAGCACATCGTATATCCCGACACCTTTATCCTTCAAGCTCTCCAATATCTCATCAGTGAAGTGGAGTCCTGCTGTGGGAGCAGCTATGGAACCTTTTTCTTCAGCGTAAATGGTCTGGTAATCCTGGGGTTCTTGGATCTGTTTCTTGATGTAAGGAGGGGTAGGCATCTCACCGTGTTCTTTCATCAGCCCCCAAGGGTCATCACATCTTAAAACAAACATGCCTTCTTTTTCGTTCCTGACGATATCTATAGGGTCATCATCAACGAATAATTTCCTACCTGTCTGGATATTGTTACCTTTGACCATTGACAACCATCCGTCTTCGATAGGTCTGTAAAACAGTATCTCAACTTTACCACCGGTGTCCTTTCTCCCTTCGACCCTAGCCGGGATCACTCTAGAGCGATTCTTCACTAATACATCACCCTCTCTGAGCAGATCGGGTAGATCAGAAAAACGATGATGCTCGTGTCCATCCTGTTTAAGATAGAACAATCTAGAACTGTGTCGAGGTCTTGCAGGTTCCTGGGCGATGAGTTCTTCGTCCAAATCATAATCGAAGTCGGATAGTTTCATACTTCCCCATCTAAGAACTCATACTAAAGTTTTGACTGAAGGATCAACCTTTCATCTTTTTGTAGATCAGGATCGAGATAGATCCGAACAAGACCGGAAAGATAAAGATCGAATAGTAAGAACTGAAAAGGTCTATGTCAGTATATTGGAAAAAAACAAACCATGTCACTACTGCAGCGGCAGTTGACAGCATGGCTATCGGGAATACCTCTAACATCTTCATTGTGATAAGATTATCTAAAAAGAGATATATAATACTATTCGATTGAACGATAAGAATTTAATACCACTTCGATATCTTCTTTCCACACATCAGCCCCGTAATGTAGTGGTCAATCATGCGAGGTTCTGGTCCTCGTTACGGCGGTTCGAATCCGCCCGGGGCTATGGACAACCTTTTCTACAATGGAAAATAATAAATCTACCGACCAGATATCCAACTGTCCAAATATGGGCCCTTAGGGTAGTCTGGATATCCTTTCGGCCTTCGGAGCCGTGGACCGGGGTTCGAATCCCCGAGGGTCCGCTTTTCTATTTCTGGGATGTGTTTGGTTTCGCACATTCTTTCACTCTTCTTTTTTGAATTTTGGATCTTTCTTTTCGAACTCCTCGAATAGCATAGAGTCCGACCCACGAAGATATTCCTTTGTGATCTCTAGGCTGGAGTGACCCAAGAAACGTCTCACAGCCTCGAGGTTAACATCATGTTCGATAAATTGAACAGTTCTATAGTGTCGAGCTGCATGAGGGTGAAAATTATCTTCTAAGTCGGTTTCTTCGGTTTTTTCTGCTGCTTGATAGCAGATCTGCCGGACCATCTTCGGGTGGATTGATTTCCCTCTCCCATGGTCAAAAATATGATCTAAATTTGAATAATATCTCTCAAAACGTTCTATCTCTTCGAAAAGTTGTTTGGATATCGGAAATATACGATCTTTTCCTACCTTACCCTCTTCGACGTGGATGTAGTGCATTCCATCTTTACGTTGCTTGATATCCAAGAACCTTAGTTTTGCAGCTTCAGCTGCTCGTAGTCCGGCTTCGAATAGGATAATTATCAGTAATTTGTTACTCTAGTTTTAGTACCTGTTTTCCCAGCCTTTGACGGATGTTAATTTTTCTACCTGCTCTTATTTAGGGATCCATATATCCCTAATTCATTTTCTACGGTCTAGTTTCAATTTGTAGTCTTCTCCTTGCATTTTGAGGTAAGCGTTGACCGCTTTTGCTATGTTGTTCTTTTGAGTTCGTAGGTAAACAGCATCATGTATATATCTAGCTACCTTGAAATATTCATCAAGCTCATCAAGATCTATGTCGGACTCTATTTGTTTCAGGTATCTAACGTAGCCTTTGATCGTTTCAATGCTGTAATTCTCGGAAAGTAAAAAATTCTGGAAGCGTTCCAGGTTCAAGGTTTCACCTCTTTAATGATAGGTCTAAAAAGCAAATAATCAACACTATGTACCATATTCCCACATTCTAAGCAACGGATATATCCACTCCCACGTACATGGTCGTGATATTCCTTACATTTAGGGCACTTCCAAATGAAACTTATTTTATCACCCCAGATAAGAAAAAAAGGGAGGGAATGTCAAGGGGAGGTCTGCCGGCTCGATCGGCTTCATATCTAGTTTCAGGTCCACGGACGTCATCGCCGGGTTCCCTTGAATCGTAAGGTCGGGGCTGGGCAGCTCTCAACCGGCTCGGGTTAAAGAATAGACTGCCCTTTGCCCTTTTGTGACTTGTACTTCATGTCCGAGCCGGATGTAAACTTCCATGTTGACCCTTCGTTATGAAGGCTTCGAGTAGCTTTTCCGTCTTCAGATTTTGCGTTCTCGGTATAATTCATCAGACCTTCTAGATTCTCGTTATCATTGACTTTTAATTCATTCATAGTCAGGCTCGTTTGATCTGTATCGTCTTCTTCGCTTCTAGTTTCCATATATTTGCCTCGTTACTCATCAAAGAACACCGGTTCTTCGTCAATTCCTACCTCTACTGTCAGAGAGGCCTCCGAGTCATCCACAGAAAAGACCTCCACATCGTCCAGTTCAAATAAAGTGTTGCCGTTGTCGTCGTTCACCTGCAGGAGCTTTTTATCCCCCTTGTTTTCATCCGCATCGGTCATCGGTTCAGTTCTCAGACTACCAATGAGGGCTTTATATTTATTATTTATAATTCTTGTAATACTATAAAAAAGAGCGAAAATAGTCAACTTCATGCAACATTATAGAAGATAATGCACCCGTTTTTCACCAAGTCCACTATCATCGGGCGTGAATAATTTTTATCCCCTTTCTTTAGTACTAGAAAATAAGAAAAAAGAGATTTTCATACTTGAGTAAACCTAAAGGTTTCCTTAAGGATGTTTCTTTTCTCGTCACGATCGCTTCTTTTTACTGTAAAAGGCGAGGGCGAAGATCACACTGAGTAGCAGAAGTGTGAAAGTGAATCCTGGGATCCAATCATGTTCCTCCTCTTCATCTTCTTCTATCACAGTAACCGTAACTACTTCCGAATCATCCTCACTCAAAACTTCCAGCTCGTGATCTCCAGTGTCTCCTTCTTCAGTTTCCCAGGTGAACTCTCTTTCATGGGCTCTGTATGCTTCTAAGGACATATCTTCCTCAGTCTGTATTAGTTTATCATCGACGTAAAACTCTATGTCCTGCGTATCTTCCAACTCGCCAGTATTTTCAATCTCGTATTGAACCACCACTTCTTCATCTTCTTCCACTTCTTCATCATAATCTACAATATCGACCTCAAAAAATGAGACTGGGCGATAAGGATATGTATCTTCCTCCTGCCATTTCAGGAAAGGGTAGGTTTCATTTTCGATGATATCCCAATTCTCTTCGAAATCCCACCCCGCATCGGTGAAAGTCTCTTTTTCTAACATCTCTGCGGTGGTCTTTCCTGTTCCACCGTCGGAATCGTTTTGACCAGAAGTTTCGATATTCCAGAATGAATTACTTATTTCTCCTAATGAGAGGGATCCTACTAGTCCACCAACTCCATCATCGTCATCACCTAAGACTTTGCCGGTAGAGTATGACTTTATTACTTCACCTTCAGAATTTTCTAGTAAATCCGTACCAACATCTCCAACTAGGCCACCTACCGGACTTTCCCCGCTCACTTTGCTCATTGAAAAAGAGTTTGACACCACCCCACTAGAAAAGCCTATAAGTCCTCCTACAGCAGTATCTCCGTTCACGTCTCCTGTAGCATAGGAGTTGGAAACCGTGCCAAAGTTATATCCTACTAGTCCGCCTACTCCTATATATCCGCTCAAACCTACATCAACCAAACCAACGTTGTAAACTTCTCCGGTAGGCGCAACACAACCAAACATGCCGACATGAGCAGCAAAGGGCTTGTCGATATGCAGATCATAGATGGTGTGGTTATGTCCATCGAACTCTGCTGACAGATAGGGGATGTACAGTCCAGGTTCATCCGAAAGGTCTATATCGTCCGTTAGCCGGAATTTGTATTCTTCATCACCCGCAAACCCAAGAAGATCACGCAGTCCATCTGTGCTATCTATTTCATAATAATCGCCTGAACTAACAAGCGTGTCGCTGTAATCTGTTGTGTCAAAATTTTTATTTTCTATCCAATCCTGATACTGCTCCTCGAAAATTCCACCGATCGTAACGTGGTGACCACCGTTGATCTCTACGGTATCGATATTGTAATGCGAATTTTCCACCGTGCCATGCCAGTTGCTTCCAACAAGTCCGCCTATACCCCAAAGGCCTCCGCTCACGTCTCCCGTTGCGTAAGAGTTGGATATCGTCGCCCAATTAGTGTTATGTCCCACGAGCCCACCTACACCAGCAGCACCACTTATGTTTCCCGTTGCATACGAGTTCTCAACCGTGCCCCAGTTCCTTCCCACGAGCCCACCTATATTACTACCGTTTGAGCTCACATTTCCTGTTGCATATGAATTCTTGACAATGCCATCGTTCCTTCCCACGAGGGCACCTACCCTACCGTCACCGCTCACGTCTCCCGTTGCATATGAATTCTTGACAATGCCGTCGTTCCTTCCCACGAGCCCGCTTATCCAATGACCACCGCTCACGTTTCCTGAAGCATAAGAATCCTCTACGATTCCATCGTTAATTCCGACGAGTCCGCCTAAATTTTTGAACCCGCTCACGTATGCATCGATAACACCGACGTTGCGAACTTCTCCGCCATCATCGACAGGTCCGAACAGACCGAAGTGGCTAGTGCCTGGGCGATCGATGTAAAGGTCACTTATTTCATGTTCATTACCGTCGAAAGTGCCGGTGAATCGGTTATGCCAATCTCCTATCGGCTCCCAACCCACAACAGCATTTTCGTATATTACATAAACGTACCTTTCTATTGTATCTTCCTCTATAGTGATGGTAGGGTGATCTACTGTATGGCTTATAGGGTTTCCGTATTCATCTTCAACAGATATAGATTCATAATCATCTTCATCTAAGATTATATTTATCGTATCGCCCTCGCCCCAAGTTTCAACTCTAGCATCTTCTTCATCCACTTCATAGTCCTCTGGTTCGGTGTTATATTTGTCATAACCGTCGGTATTTTCATCCAAGTCATTCATCAATACGTAGTCACCGCTTAGGTCATCTCTTACTGCATCCAAGTCGTGCCAATCTTCAATCTCTACAGCATCCTCTCTATTTTCTGGTTCTTCGACAATCGAAAGTGTTGGGTCACCAATAGTTGTCATACCATAATGCCAACTTCTACTCTCAATATCATCTTCAACAGTATCTATCCACCAGTCCTGCATCGCTTCTCCCAAGGTCCTTCCATAAGACAAAGGTCCATAATAGTTTTCAAACTCCAGCATAGAACCGGGTTGAGTGCTGCCCACGTTTGCCAACCCATGAGCTTCGCTCAAAGCATACCATCCACACAGGTAGTCGGGAACGGTATAATCGGCTGATCCACAGGTGAATACATTCTGGAAAAGAGAGTTGTGGCCGTATTCGTAAAGATCTTCAGAAGTAAAATTTCCTCCACTGCCTTTAGGACCATCTTGGTACCTGAAGGCGTGTCTTTTCGCTGATTCGTTTGCATGACAATGTATCTGTATCCACTCGTATCCTTCTTGTACTCTCTCACTATAATCATCGGCTTTGGTGTCTTCCGGATCGTTTATCAAAGTAACGTTGTCGTAATCATAAAGTCTGAGAATACCCTGTTTGAAATCATCTGTCCAGGGTATCCAATCATCGTCTATATATAATAAAGATTTGTCTTCAACGCTCAAGTTCCCTCTCCTATACTGAAAAACTTTTTCAAAATAATTTTCATAAAGTTCGATCTCATCTGCCCAATCCGTCTTCATGCTTATCCTACCGAGCCATATTTCAGGGTCCAGATCACCATCACCATTAAGATGTTCGTCATAAACTCCGCTGTTGTTCGTATCTTCCCAAGTACCGTCTAGATCTGTGTAGTAATGATCAATAGGGAATCTCGAATATCCATCAGCCTCTCCAGGATGATCAGATATTTCAAATTCGGCATAGGGCAAGTTTCCGACCAGGAACACTCCAACTAAACCATCATTTTCGTAACCATCTTGAAGGAAGTTTCTTATCTCGCTTGGATCAGTATATGTGTTTTCAATTATTTCTACTTCCATATCTTCCGTATCTTCTACATCTTCTTTATATCTCGTAAGTTCGTCCTCTAAAGGTTCATAAACTGTAGAATTCACCAATACGTACATAGTAGGGTCATCACTGGAATCAATACCCAACTCAGAAGTCAAAGTTTCTTCTTGTTCAAACCCTGTAAATCTATCTTCGTCCGTGGAGTCAGAAGAACCACCCATCGAACCAAAGAAACTCACCACTAACAAAAGCACTAAACATATAGCTAAACATTTTTTCATGCTCATCTTTTCATTTTCCTTTACATTTCTTGATCACCCGAAGAATCAACCTCCGGGATCAAGACTAATAGTTAGACAACTTTATAAAAATCTTTCGTGGAGTCGATTTTCTCTTTTTCATCTTAAATTTAAAAAAAACTGATAGGCCTAAAATCAAACCATCAACACCTGTCATCTCCCTTAGAATCTGCCTTACCTCTTCTTGAGAGACCATGCCAGAATTATACATTCTCTCAGCAGCAAAAGCCGTCTTGCTCAAAACACTGGCTTTCTCCCCATGATTAGGAGAGTTGATCTTGCCCCTCCGCCTCTTGTTCACCTCGATGTAATAGATCAATAGATTCATCTCCGAACCTGTAATGGCTCATGCCTGCGTCCCTGTAAGAACCTTGGTATAGCATGGAAGTTGAAGTCTCCATCAGATGTTCTATCAGATCCGTAGTATACGACAGATCCGGCCCGAGATGCAGCATCTCCCTAGGCCCAGGTGTCATCAACATGATCTAACCTCGTCAATAGCTAAGAAAATATTTTCGGTATTAACTCCTTAGATCTGAATATGTAAAAAAAAGAGTACGGACCGTATCACTTTTCATTTCAACGGTCTTTCCTTTCTACCGTACTGAGCTATAGATATACCCACTATGGTGACCACTCCGAAGATTAGAGTCCATACACTTATCATCTCACCGATGAACAGATTCGAGAAGATCAGGCCAAATAAAGGTATCAGGTAGGTGAACGATATCTGTTTGGACAGTTCGTTAGAAGTCAATACGATATACCACATGATCATGGCTATGCCGTTGGAAGCCAATCCCAAAAATAGGATCAACAACCATACGTTGATAGAAACCGCGGATACATGAGATATCGGTTCACTTAAAAGAGATGTCGGTAAGAAAAACAAAGTAGCGATTATCATGGAGAACGTGATCATCGGGAGGGGGTCTATCTTGCTCAGGTTCTTCTTAGCGATGATACCAGAAAAACCATAAGATACCGAAGTACTCACCAGTAATAGATTTCCGATGACATAGGAACCGACTACGAACCTACCTCCTTCGGAGACTAGCATGACTGTTCCGACTAATCCTATGGCAGTCCCCAAAGCCTTCTTTATTCCGATATATTCCTTCAAGAATATCGAGGATAATATGATTGCAAATATGGGAGTCGTTGCCTGCAGTATAGAACTCATCGAGGCTGCAGTCTCGGGATCCATCATGTTCATCCCTATGTTCTGTGCGGCAAGGGGGAGAAAAAACTGAGATATAGCTATACCGGTTATAGGGATGAATCCGTTCTTGAATGTGTCCACCATCTCCTTCTTGGATTGTGTGTACAGCATGTACACTATAAGAGGTACCGCTCCTAACACCATCCTCATCAAACCCAAGGTCATAGGCAGCATCTGATCTAAAGAGACCTTGATGGCAGGGAACGAAAGTCCCCATATCACCGTAGCTAAAAGTAAAACTACGGTCTGTTTATTATCGGCTATGTTTAATCTCATAGGACAGTTGAATATCTATATCATCATCTATATAAGAAATTCTATCTTAAGATCTAGGCTAAAGGAATATCTAATCTTCGAACTGCTCTGAACCATCGAATTCATTGAGGATATCTTTTATTTCGTTTTCGTCGCATATCATCTTAAGGGCATCCATTGCAAATTTTCTAACCCATCTATCATCCTCGTTCAGCAGTTTTTTGATATCATCTACCGCATCTCTACAACCTATCTTACCCAGTGCAAGAGCAGCATCCCTCTTCGTCTTTTTGTCCTTATCATCCAGGCACTGTAATAAGTCATCACTGGCTACATCGCTCCCTATCTCTCCTAAAGCCCATGCCGATATGCTTCGGATGTTGGGATTATCAGAGTACAACAATCGTATCAGATCATAAACACATTCTTCATTCCTCATCTTGCCTATAGCGAAGATCGCATATTTTCTAACTTCCTTGTCCTCATCGGATAAAGCTGGACGTATGTATTTCACCGCTTTTTCATCCTTCAAATAACCTAATGCGTCTATAGATTTTTTACGCATATCGGGATCATTCTTGTCTAAATTCCTAAGCAGTTCGAATACAGCTCTTTTATCACCGAGTTTTCCCAGTGCCTCGATAGCCTCTTTCCTTATCTGTACATCTTCATCGTATAGTCCTTCTGTTACTGCCTCGATCACATCCTTATCCCCTATCTCACCTAAAGCCCATGTAGCCATGGCTCTGATATCTTTATTTGGGTCTTTTAGATGCTTTCTCAGATCTTTAACGGCCTTTTCATCACCGATCTCTCCTAAGGCACAGATGATCATGCCTTTGACTTTAGGATCCTCATCGTCTAGATGCTCCATAAGCCAATCAACGTGTTCCTCCCCACCGATCTCCCCTAAAGACTGGGCAGCATTTCTGCGAACTTTCGTATAGTCATCATCTAATGCTTTTCTCAAAATCGGGAATACGTCTTTTCCTCCGATCTCCCCTAAGGAAGATATGATCTGAGCTCTGACCTCTGAACTAGCATCCTCATAATGATTGGTAAGGGTTTTCTTAGCCTCCTCGCTCCCGATCTCACCGAGGGCTTCGGCGGCTCTCGTCTGAAGTAGTGATCTCCCTTTTTTGAAATCTTGGATGATATCTTTTACAACCTTATTGTTTTCGAGATCTCTTATAGTTCTAGCAGCCATCCATCTGACTCGTGGAGTACTGTCCAATAGAGCTACTTTTTTCAGTACTTTAGCATAACCGTTGAGGTTTTCTTGTTGTATAGTTTTGATAGCTTTTATCCTCTCATCGGGATCATAGCTATGAAGTAAGACTTTCTTTAACTCTTCAGGATCCTTCTTGAGGAGTTCATCCAACCTTTCAGAACATTTATGAGGACCATCTCTTTCGTCTTTATCAGTCATATATGCTCAACTTTGAATTAATATATCATATATATCCATTTATTTAGAATTTCCGATTATTGAAATTATTCAAAACTTCTAAATATTCAGATAACATCACTATTCAGGTAGAAATGATACTATGATCTTAGCCGATGGACAGATTGAAGAATTATTGGAAAAAGATATGTTATATATAGGAAATTTCGACGAAGAGAACCTCACCCCTAATGGATATGATCTTACCATCTCAGAGATATCGGTAAAGGGGGAAGAACCAGTATCGGAAGGTAGAGTAAAAATCCCTCCTAAGACCTGGTTCGCAGTCTCAACAAAAGAGTACGTCAGATTCCCTTCAAATGTAGCCGGTGAGCTGTGGATAAGGACGACCTGGGCTAGGAAGGGAGTATTGGCATCATTCGGCATGATAGATGCAGGTTTCGAAGGAAACCTCACACTGAGTGCATATAACACCACAAACGAAATCGAGATCCCTATAGGAGAAACATTCGCACAGATGGTTTTTCATATACTGGGACAAGAGAGCGATGAATCCTATAACGAACGCTCGGGTAATTATCAGGGGTCAAAAGGTATCGAATTGTAAATCAGAATTTTAAAGTACTTCTTGAACATGTGTAGATATGATGATGGTAGTTATAGATGGTGAAAAACTCACGGTAGAAGATGTTCACAAGGTCGCAAGAGAACGTGTAAAAGTGGGTTTAGCCGAAGAATGTTTAGAAAAGATAAAGGGATCAAGAAAGATCGTAGAAGAGAAATTGAGATCTGATGAAACGGTCTACGGGGTGAATACCGGTTTTGGAGATTTGGCTAACATAAAGATAGACAGATCAAAAACTGAAGATCTCCAGAAAAACCTAGTCAGGAGCCATGCTAGCGGGGTTGGCGATCCACTTGATGAAGACATAGTTCGAGCTGTTATGCTTTTAAGGATCAACACCTTAGCTAAAGGTTATAGTGGTATCAGATTCCAAACTGTAAACACACTCATCGATATGCTCAACAAAGGAGTTCATCCGGTCATCCCATCTCAAGGTAGTGTAGGAGCATCAGGGGATCTAGCTCCACTAGCTCATATGAGTCTAGTGCTGATGGGGGAAGGAGAAGCCATATATGAAAAAGAAAGATACAGTGGAAAAGAGGCCATGGAGAAAGGCGGTATCGATACAGTCGAACTCGAAGCTAAAGAAGGGCTCGCTCTTTTGAACGGAACCCAGGTCATGACCGCTATAGGAGCTCTGGCTGTGCATGATGCAGAGCACCTTATCTGGTCTGCTCTCATAGCAGGAGCCATGAGTCTAGAAGCACTGCAGGGTACTTCCACAGCCTTCGATGGACGTATACACCAGGTAAGACCACATCCTGGCCAAATACGGTGTGCAGAGGTGCTAAGAAAACTACTGAAGGATAGCGAGATTATCCGATCCCACAAAGATTGTGATAAAGTCCAGGATCCATACACTCTTAGATGTATGCCTCAAGTTTACGGCAGTGCGTGGGATTCACTGGATCATGTCCGGGATGTTTTAGAGATCGAGATGAATTCAGCCAACGATAATCCTCTAGTTTTCCAGGATGGAGATATCATTTCTGGCGGTAATTTTCATGGTCAGCCCATAGCTCTAGCTATGGACCTCTTCGGAGCAGCTATATCCGAGATCGGTAACATATCCGAAAGGACCACCGACAAATTGATGTATGAGGAGGAGAGCGGTCTACCCCCTTTCCTGGCTGAAGAAGGTGGGTTGAACTCGGGTATGATGATAGCTCAATATACAGCTGCCTCATTGGTATCTGAGAACAAGGTTTTATCCCATCCAGCTAGTGTCGATTCAATACCAACATCTGCAGGGCAAGAGGATCACGTGAGCATGGGAACGATAGCGGCCAGGCACGCTGCAGATATCTTGGAGAACGTACAGAACGTAGTAGCTATCGAGCTGATGGCTGCATCCCAAGCTCTAGAATATTTTGACCTAGAACCCGGAAAAGGTGTCAAAGCAGCTTACGAGTTGATCAGGTCCCAGATAGAACCACTAAAAAGAGACCGTCCATTGTATAAAGATATCAAAAAGATTAAGGATTTGATATCTTCCGGAGAACTCATATCCAAGGTCAGAACTGAACTAAAAGAACCACTCTAAAAACTTATATCATTGGAATTATTTACAGTGATATCATGTCCAAGGAACTCAGTTATCTTGAGAAGAAAACCCTACTAACTCTAGAAGAACTCGATGGAAGAGCATCACCAAAACAGATCGAAGAGGCTGGTGATTTCGAGAAAGGTGTCCAGGTTATGAACTCAGTATCTTGGCTCGAATCTAAAGGCTTGGTAGATGTAGAAGAAAAAATAAAGAAGCACTATTCTCTAGTAAAGAAGAGCCTAGCAAAGACTGACCTACCTGAAAGAAAAGCATTGAAATTTATAAACAAGATGGGGGGAAAATGCAGCATAGCTGAGCTTCAAAAGGATAGTTCCCTTGACAAGAAAAAAGTCGGTATCGCTCTAGGATGGCTGAAAGATAAAAAATGGGCAAAGATAGTGAAAGAGGACGGCGAAAGTTTTTTAGAGATCACATCCAAAGGGAAAAAAGCACTGAAAGAAAAAGGCAGAGATGAGGAACTCATCAGAAGACTTGGTAAAGAAGGAAAATTGTCCGATGATCAAGTCGATAAATTCACTGTAAAGAAGTTATTGTCTCGGAAGGAGATACTGAAAGAAGACCAGGAGGTTCATAGGAGGGTTGAACTCACGAATGAGGGGGCTGAAGTTTTAAATGAAGGTATAGAGTTAGAACCGGAGATCGCCCAACTCACCCCAGAAATAATCAAAACAGGTGCCTGGAAAGAAGCACGGATAAGACCCTACGACGTTAAATCCTTCGCACCGACCAAACACGGTGGTAAAAGACACCCGATAAGCAGGCAGATCGAAGAGGTGAAGCGTGTCTGGCTGGAGATGGGGTTCACCGAGATAGATTTTGATTACATCCAACCGACTTTCTGGAACATGGATGCACTTTTCATACCCCAGGACCATCCAGCTAGAGATATGCAGGACACGTTCTACATGAAAAAACCCGAAAGGATCCCCATGGAAGGAGATATAGTCCAGCGGATCAAGGAGATGCACGAGAACGGTGGAGATTCCCGATCTAGTGGATGGGGATACGAATGGAGTAAAGATGAAGCGGAAAGGGCCGTTCTTCGGACCCATACCACGGTGTGCAGCATCAGGTACCTTGCGGAGAATCCAGAACCACCTGTAAGGGCGATAACCATTGATAGAAATTATAGATGTGAGGCCACCGATCCGACACATCTACCTGAATTTGCTCAGATCGACGGCATACTCATGGAAGAAGACGCTAACCTCAACATGCTGATAGGACTGCTGAGAGAATTCTACAAGAAGATGGGTTTCGATGACATCAAGGTCAGACCGAGTTATTTCCCCTTCACCGAACCCAGCATCGAAGTCTTTGCAAAGTTCAAAGGGGAATTCCTTGAGATGGGTGGGGCCGGCATATTTAGAAGAGAGGTTACCAAACCTCACGGCATCGATCATCCGGTACTAGCATGGGGACTCGGATTGGAAAGATTGGTCATGCTGAGACTTCAGATGGACGATATCCGTGAATGTTACAGTAACGATCTTTCGTTCTTGAGAGAGTACCCCTTGATCTGAAAACCGACAGCACAAGTTTCAAATATTTTCTTACTCTTGAATCATCTATATGACTCTTGAACTGTACAATACTTTGACCGGTAAAAAAGAGAGATTCGAACCTCTATATGACCATCGAGTAAAAATCTATTCCTGCGGCCAGACCATATACGAGGATATGCACGTAGGTAACGCCAAAACCTATGCAGCGTGGGATATTCTGAATCGTTATCTTACATGGAAAGGGTACGACGTATTTCATGTTATGAACATCACGGATGTTGGTCACCTGACCGACGATGCAGATCAAGGTGAAGACAAAGTAGAGAAGGCTGCAAGGGAGAAGAGGCTGGAGCCCATGGAGTTGGTCACCAAACAGGTCAGAAAATGGTACAGGGAGATGGACAGTTTGAACATGAAGATCCACAACGTAAATCCTAGGGCTACGGGACATATGGTCGAGATGATAGAGTTCGTTAAAGATATCATGGATAACGGCTACGCATACGAAAAGAACGGGACGGTTTACTTCGACGTGATGAAGTTTAACGATGAACACGGATATCCAAAACTAGATAGACGTACCATAGAGGACCTAGAAGTTGGTGCCGGTGGAAGGGTCTCAGACGACGAGGTCAAAGAGAAAAAGTCACCACTGGATTTTGCACTATGGATCAAAGCTGATCCAGAACACATCATGAAATGGCCATCACCTTGGAGTTTAGGCTATCCCGGTTGGCATATAGAGTGCAGTGTGATGAGTCGGAAATATTTAGGTAAAATATTCGATATACATACTGGTGGGGAGGATCACATATTTCCCCACCATCCCAATGAGAGAGCCCAGAACATGGGTCGTGAAGATATCCACGAAGAACCGGTGAGATACTGGCTACATTCAAGGTTCATCACCGTAAACGGAGAGAAGATGTCAAAGAGCAAAGGGAATTATTACACCGTAGAAGATCTGCTCGAGGACTACGACGGGGAAGTCATCCGTATGTACTTCGCAGGCAGTCATTATCGTTCACAGAGCGATTTCAGTTTGGACGGGTTGAAAGAAGCTGATAGGAGATTGAAGAAACTTTACAACACCATCCGTAGAGCGGAAGGTTCAGATGGAGGAGATGGTGACGAATTACAATACCTCATAGATAAAACTAAAAAAGGATTCGAGGAAGCCATGGACGATGACCTGAATACACCTCTTGCAGTGAGCAAACTCATGGAGTTCTCCCGAGATATCAACAAGAATTTAGATAATGAGAAAAACTTGTTGGATAAGGCGGTTTCGACTTTAAAAGAATTGGCCGAGATCCTGGGTCTCAATCTAAGCAAAGTCCAGAAGGGGCCCGACGTGAACGTGTTCATCGATGAGCTGCTGGAGATAAGGGAAAGATTAAGGGATAAAAAAGAGTTCGATCTGGCAGATAAGATACGGGACGACCTCGAAGAAAAAGGTATCGCAGTAGAGGATTCACCTAAAGGGCCTAGATGGCACTTCCGGTAAGCACATCAGACCGGTCCTTTTAGTGAGTTTATTATCTCCATATCTGTTTTTATGGGATCGTTCATCCTAGAACTTGGGTTGATCCATGCCCTTACAGATTCATTCTGGTAGTCCTCGTCTCTTTTGCCACCCCATATCCCGAAGAGAGTGGTCTTTAATTCTGTTACTTTCACAGCTCCAAAAGTCAGTGCAAGATCGTGGATCAGGTTCAGTAATACATCTTTTCCAACGATATTCTTTTTCGGTATGCTAGTGGGCATTTCAAGTATAAAATAAGCTATCTCACAGTTCTCGGCATGATTTCCCATATTCCTATCAGTAGAGATCAGTCCCACAGTTATGTTCCTGTCCCAACTGAACTTCTCCAAGGATTCGACTATCCTGATATCGTTTTTTTCTGAATCTTTCTTGGAAGGGGTACCCTTGATCCTAGCTGCGTTCAACACTCCGCGGAGATGATTCAATTCTTCAGTTGCGATCTTGGCTTTACGGGTAGATAGTTTACCACGGTTCCTGAAATTGAACCGGATGTCTCCTATATCGGTGTACATGCCCATCATCTTGAGGTCGGAATCATCGTATTTGTCCTTGATCTTATGGTCGATCTCATTTTCAACGATGGAACTCAGTAGAAAATCGAAATCTTCAGCTCTGATGATGGTCCCATCTTCATATTCTAAAGGAAATCTTCGTGAAAATAATCTAAAATAAGCTAGGTTCGTGTCTATGCTCATGAAAACTGAAGCATGTGCCAGCGTTGGATCTATCTCGCTTTTATATAGATATTTGACCCACTCTTTGAATTCTAACCAATTATCGAATTCGACCAATCCTGAAGATATCAGACATTCTTTATAGTCGTAAAAATCAGGTATATCTTCACGACCCCAGTATTCTTCTTTGGAAGGATAAGGTCCGAAATCGTCCTTACCAGATAACTCAACATGATACTCCCCATCTATAAGTTCTACTCCTATCAACTGGGTCCCGGAATAAGGTTCCAGAACTGTGAAACTATCGACACCGTCATTAAAAGCCTCGTTCAATAATATCATCAAATTGTCTTTAGATAATACTTCTTCCATCACACATCAACTCCATCTTGTAGATCGATAAAATCTTTGATCTTCACTTCATGTGCAGGGATCGTTGGATATGGTCTTGAATGATCTTCTAAACCGTTTACATAGAGATAGAAAACATGATCGAACCTATCGACATATGGATTGACTAGGGAACCGGCTACGAGATATTTTCGACCTCCAGTTATGTCAAGAGCCACCTCATCACCGTCCTTGATCAAATTTTGGATCTCGGTGCCCACATCGATCTCGTCGCCATCGTCGATCAGAGATATATCTATGTCTGTATCTAGACCATAATTCGACAGAACACTATCTATATCTTTCTTCAGTATCTTAGCTCTTCTTAAGTTCTCTTTCTCAGATATCAGGAACAACTCATCCGGTAAGAATCTATCTTCTTTTACCACGGCCCAGATACTGTTCAGTGTTTTCCAGTAATCTTTTCCCACCAAGGTTATGTACTTCTTCATCGGTCTGACCTCGTTTACCAAATGGTTCACATATAAATATTGATTGCCATGAATTCCAAAATATCGATCCTTCAAATCTGTAGATACCGAATGATATTTGTATGTCTTGAAACGATGTTTATATATGGTCGTCTATAAAGTATCGGTCTGGGTATCGGTGGCCTTGCTTGTATTGATACCACTGGCAACCATACCGGCTGATAGCTGTGAATTTAAAACACAGGATATCGATGATGACTATCCTTTCAAAGAGAATTATCCTTCGGTGGATGAACTCTATGAGTGGTACGAACACCTTGAAAGTGAATATCCCGATATAGTGACGAAACACCATATCGGAAGATCCTGGGAGGGTAGAGATCTATGGGTTCTAGAATTATCTGCTTCCGACTATACGATGACCGATGACAGACCGGCGGTACTCATCGATGGGGGTATGCATGCAAGAGAGTGGTCCTCTGTTCAAGTGGCTGCATATTTTATCTGGAAGACGGTCACTCAGCACCAAAGAAACGATACTATAGATTGGCTCCTAAATAACAGAAAGATATTCATCTGTCCCATGGTAAATCCTGACGGGTATATCTATGACGGTGATGGTGAATTCGTGACCGGTAGTCAAGGCCGGATGTGGCGAAAGAATCGGAACTACTCTACACCAACCGATTCCGTGGGAGTCGATCTCAACAGGAACTGGGATATATACTGGGATTGGGCCGACGACGACCCCTCTCGAGAAACCTATAGAGGTGAGGCACCTTTCTCAGAGAACGAAACCTCGGCACTCAAGGATTTCATCCTAGAATATGATATACAGTCATATCAGAACCTTCATTCGTTCGGCGGATTCCTTTTGATACCCTGGAGTCATTCACCTTATCCTAATCCTCATGAAGAATGGTACCTAGAAGTTGCAGGCGATATGGTCTCTCAAACTTCACTCCTCGGGGAAGGGGGAAGGGAATACACTTTTGGCACCGCTTATGAGAAATTGGAGTATAATGTACAGGGCGGGGCTGCAGACTGGGTTTATAAGAATACAGGGGCACACTCGTTCGTGTTCGAGATATACACAGGTGTACACAGATTTTACCCTCCAGAAAAGATGATCATGGATATCAATCGTGGTCTAACTGAAGCTCTTTTCTACCAAACAAGGATAGCAGATGTGGATCTGGGCCATGGAGACGAACTGTTATACCCTCCATCACCTCATATCATATTCGGCGGTGTAGAAGATGCAGACGGGGTTGTGGGGACCGATGTTAGAATAAAGAACAGAGAGACCGGTGAATCGATCTCCATTGAAACAGATTCTAATGGCTATTACGAGCTCAATTTGGGGAACATGGTCGAAGAGGGTTACCATGACAGCGATGTTTTCCATCTGTCCGCCGATGGTACATCATTTAATTTTACATTAGATGGATCTTGGGGTCATCGATTCGATCTGACCACGACCCCAGATTCAGCTCCTGAAAAGGTTGAAGGATTGGAGGCCGAAAAAAAGAACGGTGAAGTACATCTAAATTGGGATGAACCTGAAGATAGTGGGTACCCTATCTTCAGATACAATATCTACAGAGACGGGGAGTTGATAGGGCATACATCTGAAAATACCTTCCTGGATCCCGAATTCAACGATGGAGATCATCATTACAGGGTATCTGCAGTCAACAGTGGCGGTGAAGGACCTCCATCAGAAAACGTAGAGGTCACTTTCAGAGACTATACGATATATTATATCGCTCTAGGAGCGGCTTTTATCGTCATCGTAATATCGGGAATATATAGGAAGAAGACCAAGCGGTATCGAGAAGAAGAGTTGACATCTACAACGGTTGATGAAACAGGAGAACCCTGTCCAAGATGTAGTAGAAATATGTTGGAAGTGAACGAGGATCTCTCAGCGTATTGTGAAGGCTGCGAGTACGCTGTACAAGATATTCGTGATTCCGATGGACAATAAGTGAGCAAAAGATATATAAGCTATCTAAAGTTCAATGAAATTGGTTCACATGACAGATATACCGGATTATGTAGGACCTATGGCTATGGGTCTTGAGATGGGCGTTATCGTTCCGGGTATGGACATAATAGAAGAGGTTTTCAATATTTTAGAAAAAAGCCATCAAGACAGTTTGCTGGAAGATGGTGACGTTGTCTGTATAACGGAATCAGTTGTTGCTAGGGCACAGGATAATTATGTGACCGTTGACGAGGTATCTCAGCAGATAAGGGAAAAATTAGACATCTCAAAAGAGGGAAAGATAGGAGTCGTTTTCCCCATCACCAGCAGAAATCGTTTTTCCATGATACTACAATCTATAGCTGGTGCTGTACCTGATGGTAAAGTGGTTGTGCAGATGTCTTTTCCCTGCGATGAAGTGGGAAATCAAACGATCTCACCTGGATACGTCAAGGGATCGGAAAAAGAAATCATCGGGGCAGATGAGTTACCTGAGGAACAATGCGAGCACCCCATAACCGGTGTCAATTACATAAAATATTATCAGGGGATCATCGAAGATATGGGAGCTGAAGCAGAGATAGTTCTGTGTAATGATCCTCAACATATAATCGACCGTGATCCAGATGCAGTAATAGCTGCAGATATACACACTAGATTTGCAACGAAAGAAACCATCTGCAAGAAGTTCGATAATTGTATCACATTATGTGAACTGTTCAACGA
>SL_5KL_010_SEDDRAFT_10000172_pt1 | contig 39049 bp, 32 predicted proteins | sample SodLakKL_010_SED_FD_9118 | JGI IMG/M metagenome (IMG submission 9118)
CGGCATCCAGGATCGATAGGATCCGGGCAACCCCCCGTCTCCGCCCGCTCCGCTGGGCACATTCCCGGAGCACCTTCTCGCTCACCATGTGCTCCCGGAGGGAAAAGGCGAGCGCGACCTCCAAGTCCCGGGTGGCAAGAACGGTTGCCAGGTCGCAGATGGTCCGTGCCAGGGTCACCACCGGGACGTGCTCGATCTGGGTTATGTCTTGGTGGGACAGCTCCTGCACCCGATGCACCCGGATCCGGGGATGGGATCGGCAGACCTGGGAGGGGACAGAGATGTCCATGGGGGCGTCGGATGAGGCGGAGATGGGGATTCCGTGCAGGCGAGCCGCACTCTCGTGGCTGATGACGGCGCTGCTTCCGCACGCGAGTATCGCTGCCATCTCAGCGGTCATCGGCCCGGCGACGGGACCGACCTGGTAGACTCCCCGGTGGCGGCGCTGCAACCATCCCGACCCAACTCTGCGCCTTAGCGCTTTGTCGCTTACCCCCGCGTCCTGCAGCTGTCTGCGGGTCACGATACGGTGCTGGCCACCGGCCAGCTCCTCAATCAATCGGTCGGTGGACTGACGCATCGGAAGGATTTGGGTCGAAGTGGGGATCGCCGGTCCCTTGCGGTACAGCACCGAGTGGACCCGGCATGGCAAGGACACAATGACCAGCGTCGGACCTGGCGCGGGGCGGAGCCATGGCGGGATCGGCCTTCCCCGCGACACCGTCCCGACCGACCCCTGACCCACGACCCCCACCGCCCCTCCTCATCAGACCGGATCGAAGGTGGCTCGGTAGCGGGTGTAGTAGAGTTCGGTGCGTCCCTCGAAGCCCGAATCGGTGCCCACGAGGAGCCAGATTCGCCCCTCATCGTCGGATCGGGCCTCAAAGGTCCCATCACCCTCGAGCGTCTTCATCTCCCACACTCGTTCCTCATCCCCGCAACCGGATTCGGTGTTCGCCACATCCCCGAGGATCCGGGCGTCGGGGCCGTCCTGGGACTGGTTCCCTTTGTCGATGTTGATGAACCAGTAGCCGTGCTGGCTCTCGTCCGGATCCAGGAAGGGTTCCGGGCGATCCGGCACCGCCCCGGCCTTCACCCAGACGGACTCACCGGGGGGACCACCGATTCCGGCGCACCCCGCCGGGGAATCAGTGGCGAACTCGACCTCGAACTGAACGCGGTACGTGGCGTCCGGCTCCAACCCCTCCACCTGGCCAGTCCAGAACATGAAGACGTCGTCGGAGCGATTCGTAGCCCCGATGAAGAGGCCGTGTGCATCCTCTCCGGGACCCCCGACAACGTCAGCGGGGAGCGGCTCATGCCCGGATGCGAACTCCATGATCTCTTCCTGCGCCGGCGAGTAGTTCGCGAATCCGGCCTCCCACCCCTGGGCCTCCGGGGGCAACTGGTCGGGGCCCGGGGTGAAGTCGAGATCGAAGGTGACCTGTTCCTCTCCCGGCTCGGTGGGCCCGGAGTCGCATCCGGATGTGGCCAGGAGGGGGAAGGAGAGGGCGACGGCGGCGGCGATAATGCGGATGGGGAGGCTCATGACGGGCCACGCAGGGGTTGGGGGGCAGGCGGACCTCGACAGGCCCACCCCTCAGTTCCTACGGGACCATCACCGGAAACGTTGCATTTCGGCGCGGCAATCTCCGGTCGATCCCCGGAAGAAACCAAGCGTACTCATCAGCATGCATCGGTCACTCAGAGCCCGGTTGCCCCAGGGGTTCCGGGCAGGGCAGAGAATGGCAGGGCAGACGGCGGTCAGGTTGGACCGTTCCGCCCGTTACTCAGCCAGCCCCTCCTCCAGAACCATAGCATGAGGGCACCGGCCAGGGTGGCCATGATCCCCAACGCGAAGGGATACCCGAACCGCCATCCCAGTTCGGGCATGTTCCAGGGCGAAACCTCCGGATCGAAGTTCATGCCGTAGATTCCGGCGATGGTCCCCAGGGGGATGAAGATGGTGGCAATGATGGTGAGCACCTTCATTATCTCGTTCATGCGGGCGCTCTGGCTCGACAGATAGATGTCCACCAGACCTGACGCGATCTCCCGGTACGTCTCCACGATGTCCATGATCTGGATGACGTGGTCGTAGCAGTCCCGGAGGTACAGACGCGCCTGCTCACCCACGTGTGGTGCGTCCCCACGAATGAGGGTGTTCAGGACTTCACGGAGGGGCCAAACCGCGCGCCTCAGCGCAAGGAGGCCGTGCTTCAGTTCGTGGATGCCGGTCACGACCTGGGCGTCAGGTCTGGCGAGCACGGCGTCTTCCAGGGCTTCCAGCGCTTCACCGTGCCGCTCCAGCACCGGAAAGTACCCGTCGATCACGGCATCCAGAATCGCGTACAGCAGATAGTCGGAACCTGCGCCCCGAATCCGGCCCCGTCCCCCGCGGATCCGTTCCACCACCGGTGCCAGGGATGCCTCGGTGCCCGCGCCGAAGCTCAGAAGCCAATTGGATCCCAGGAAGAGGGACAACTGACCGATCTGGTCCGTCCCTTCCCACGCCGGAAGACGTACCACCACGAAGAGGTGGTCGCGGTACACCTCGGCCTTGGGGCGCTGGTGGAGGGTGAGAACATCCTCCAGCGCGAGGCGATGCAGGTCGAAGTGCTCTCCCAGCGCTTCGATCTGCGCCGTCTCCCCGAGCCCTGGGGTGTGGATCCATGTGACCNTCGCACTCTCGCCCCTATCCGGAAATTCGGCGGGGGAACCAAGGGAGCGTTCCACCAGGGCATCCGGGCCGTAGCCCAGCACCCAGGAGTCCGCCGAAGCAGCCTCAGGGTGGGGGATCAGTGTGCCGGGCGGACTCCCCGGTGGAATGCGGACCCGACCGTGCCGCCTGTGGGCACGCCATTGCCACAGTTTCCCCTTCATCTCGGGTTCTCCCGCTCCTGAGGCACCTGGATCTCAGATGCCGGGAAGCACTCCCCCAGCCGGGAAGGCTAGGGAAGCTCCAGGAGCACCGGTGTCAGTCCAGTGGCCTGAGCCCAGTCCAGGACGTCGGCCACAATGAGAATGGCCGGAATGGCCATGGCGTCACGGAGCATCCTAAAGAACTTGAGCGGATAGACCGTCATCGTCTTGCGAGGCGGCTCCGCCCTGAGGGTGGGGAGAAACCGCGGGACACGCGCCCGATAGTTCCTGAAATCATCCCCGAACAGCTCTTCCAGTTTGGCTTCTTCGCGGAGAATGGTTGGCCAATGGAACAGGAAGAAGACGGTTGCGAATACCGCAGCCAGAAGGATTGACCCGAAGACCAGGCCCGCACCGACAAAGCCGACCAAGCTAAAGAGGTAAAGGGGATTCCGGGTTCGAGCATAGGGTCCGGAGGTGATCAGCTCCCGATCTCTCTTACCGGCCAGGTGGGCGCTGGCCCAGATCCGCCCCCCCATGGCGAGGGTCAGGAGTATGATTCCCCCGGATTCCAGCAGCACTTCGGTGAGGGAATTCTCGTGGTAGAGATCGCGGGTCACCAGCACCAGGGGAGCGACAAAAAGGAGGATACTCAGGCGGGTGAGGAGGAGGCGGCGGTTCATGGGGGCAGACTGACTCCGTTCGGTTGATGCGGCGGAAGACTCGGAGGGTATCCGGCATGCGCCTCACGGTGCGGTCATTGGAGACAGGCCTCCCCGAATCCGTGCACCGGGTGTGCTGAGGCAGGCGCCGAATGTCCAGCCCTTCCGGATGTTCCGCAAGTGGACCCTCCAGTGGGAAGCCTCCACTTGCTCCGCCCAAACACCGGAACGGAAGGGGAAACTCAGAACCCCAACATCCGGATGAACGTCATGTGCTCTTCCTCGGGGTCCCCGTGGAGGATGGCGGCGCTGACCCGGGCCACCCAGTTGTGGGGGGCATCGAGGCGCTCCATGATCTCCCGCCGTTCATCGTTGCTGAGCTGCGACCATGCCACCAGACTCCGTCGACTAAGCGCCGAGGTGACCAGGAGCGGGTGGTCTGTGTAGGCCTCGGCTACGCGGGACCGCTCCTGCTCGCTGAGCTCTTCAGGATCCACCTCCTCAGCCCGGATCCGGTCCAGAAGGCCACGTGGGTGATGTAGCGGAGACTCAAGAGGGTCTGGAGGCTCATCTCCTCGGCGTCTTCCAGCGCCCGGACCCGCTCGTAGACATCGTTCAACTCCCGCACCTCCCGGGAATCGTCCCAGCGGGCGAGGCTCTCCCGAACCTGCGACACATCGCCCAGGGTGAGTGTCGTCTCTTCCACTTCATCGAAGAAGTCATCGAAGTCCCGGGCCGGCTCCCCGGCGGTGGGATCCCCGCCGGGACTCCGTCAGCATACGGCGATTCCCTCCTCCACGCGACACGCCACGACGGGTCCCCCGGTCTGGATCCATGGAAGGATGCCGTGGGTGACATTGCGGATCCGGCTGGACTCCATCTGTTCGGCCAGCGCCGAAGCCAGGAAGCTGGTCCGGTTCCCCGTTTGGCAGATGAGAACCAGCTCATCCTCCGGTTGAACCAGGGAGGTGAAGTGGGGAAGGAAGTCCGGCTCAAGCCCCCCTGGGCGTCGAAAGCGGTGATGAGGTGGCTCCCTTCGAGCACGCCGGTCTGCTCCCACTCCCAGGGCTCCCGAATGTCTACCACCGTCACGCCCGACTCCACGAGGCGTGCGAGTTCGGCGTAGTCGATCTCCCGGACCGTCCGGCGTTCGCGTCGCGAACCAGAAGATGGGGCCGGCCAGCATCGCGACGAAGAGCACGACGGTGGAGAAGACGACCTTGGAACCGCCTGAACCCGAGCCTCCGGGGCCAGCGTACAAACCGGGCGCCCCTGACGGAAAGCTGGCCGGGAGTTCCGGCTGTGGGTCTCCGGAAATATTCCCCGGTGAGCCTCGGCGGCCGGGCGTCGAGCCCTGCTCGCCTCGGGGCAACCCGGAAGAGATCCTCCGCCGCGGAGGTGGGGGTCCACGCCGTCTTCATGTCGAGAAGGTTCACGAAGAAGTCGTTCGTGAGCACTCTATTCTGCAGAGGAGCCCGTTTCTCCTTCGGCTCTTCAGCCTCCTAGGTCAGCCCCTTCTATGAGGCTGCACCCGTCAAGCCCATGATCGTAGGGCGCACGGATCCTGTGGATGCCCTGCTCTCTTCGCGTCGCCCCGCTGTCGTAGGGGCGTGGGCACCAACTCCCGGCGCCCCGCTTCCAGCTGCCGGATTCGCTTTGTCAGCCACTCCCGCTGCAAGAAGTCCGGAGAAGACCCAGAATTAGAATCCAGATTCCAATCTTCCTTCTCACCCTTGTTCCATGGGGCCCGGTGACCGTGGGGTGCACGGGGGAGGTGAATCTCCCGTCATTCCTTACGAAATCAGCGAATCGTCGTCTCTGATCCGTTAGCAGGCGGTCCACAACGGTGCCTGATACGTCCCTCGTCGTCGAATCGGGCCTCGAAGGGCCTGTCGCCCTCGGATGCCTTCAGTCTCCCTACTCGTTCCTCGTGTGGGTGGGGCTCACGCTTCATCGTGCAGGAGACTTCGGGCAGGCCAGGTGTCGCTGAGACGATAGCCCTCAGGCCATGGGTCCGCGGGGTCCAGCATGTGTTGGTGGATCCCGGTGATCCACGCACGGCCTGAAATCTCGGGACGAATGGCCGCGAGATTACCCACGCGGGTCTCTCCGAGGATGCGCCCCTGAAAGGTCGAATCGATGACGGAGACGGCGGTCAGTCGGTCACCCGAGCCCATCTGTCCCCGAGCATGCAGCACCGCCATTCGGGCCGACAGCCCCGTGCCGGTCGGCGAGCGGTCCACCTTACCCGGCTGGATTGCCACGGCCGACCGTGCAGTCAGGCCGTCGGGGCCGCGCTCCAGTGATCCGGCAAAGAGGCAGAAGGAGATGTGCCGCCATCCGGGCAAGCGGGGGTGCTCGAAGCCCAGTGCCTGGTTGGCAGCTGCAGTGATGCGAATACCCAGATCGGCGATATCCCGGGCCTCATGGGCCTCCAAGGCCAGCCCCATGTCGGCGGCATTGACGATGACGAAGCTGTCGCCGCCGAAGGCCGTGTCCACCGACAGCGTACCCATCCCCGAAACCTCGAGGGTCGCATCCAGCGTAACGGCAAAGCTAGGGAGGTTCTCGACGAAGATTCTCTGGACCTTGCCGTCTCGGCAGGCGGCTCGCACGTATACCAGCCCACCGGGCGCTTCCAGCACCAACTCGGTGACGGGTTCGTGCATGGGCAGGATACCGCTGTCGAGCAATACCGTCGCAACGCAGATCGCGTTGGAACCCGACATGGGCGGGGTGTCTTCAGGCTCCATGATGATGAAGGCCGCATCGGCAGCTTCGGCCTTCGGCGGGACCAGGAGGTTCACATGGCGAAAGACACCACCCCGCGGCTCGTTCAGCAGGAAGGCCCGCAGCCGTCCATCGGTGGCGATCCAGCGACTTTGCTCCCAGAGGGTTTCACCGGGTGGTGGGGCGACGCCTCCGACGACCACGTCCCCGACCTCGCCCTCCGCATGGGCCGAGATGACATGGATCGTCCGGCTGCTTCGCATCGTGCTCCTCTCCTCTCCGGTTCGCTTCGTGCTGTACTCAGCTCGCCAGCCAACCAGGTTGGTTTTCGGGGGCCCGACCTGTGCACGCGGCGGTCACGCAGTCGGCCATCGAACCGAATCGCATGCATCGGCCGGTGAGGCCTGGGCCGTAATGTGCGTACTTCCCCGAATTCGTCATGATGACACGCGCGGTCGGGGGCAGGACCGGCTCGGTGATCGAACACCAGCAGAGATCCTGGTGGACCCGCGTACCAAAGGCCTCCAGCCTCGCCAACGTTCCGTCGGCGGAGATGGCAGCCAGCGTGGAGCGGCCGCAGGTCACCACCAGATCGACGTCCTCCGCCTTCCGGCGCCCCGTCAGCATCTCGGCTAACCACCGACACTCCGCCGCCGATACATGAGGGCTGCCCAGCGCAACCAGTTCGACCTTGGCGGGGCCCTGGTTGAAGGTCCTCCAGGCCCGGGCCAGGTCGGCACGCTCGATCTGCACCCGGTCTGCATCGTCGGTCACAGCACCCGCTTCCGGCGTGTGGCCGGCCACATGGAGCATGGGGGCGGCGGAGGTGGTGCCGAACGCCGCGCAGAGCGCCTTCAGGTCGTCGGCCGACGCCGTGATCCGCTCCAGGCCGGTGAGGAGGGGGATGCGGTCAGGGGCGAGCTCTCCGGTGAGCCAGCCGAGAAGCGGCCACAGCGCATCGTCGGACTCCTCCGGCAACTCGATGTCCACAATCCGAGAAGCTCGGCGGTGCTCATCCAGGTAGACGCCGGAGAGCGGCGCCCGGCCGGACATGGCGATGAAGAGGTCCAGAAAATCGGGGTGCTTCACCGTTCGGGCTCCCAGCACGCTATTGGCGTAGACCACTGCGTTCGACTCGGCCCAGGCGATGGCCTCGTCCCGAACGGGGACGTCCTCAAGGAGATAGGGCGCACAGGTGAAGCTCGGTCGCGCCCCCATGGCCACGTAGGCATCCGCCAGTCGCTGGGCGGGCCGGCCGAAGTCGGTCGGCACGCCCTGCGCCAGCCAGTTCTCCCGGTCCACCGAAATGGCGTTCATCGTGGTTGGCACCCTCACCCGCGCCCCCAGGTCCAGCATGGCCTCGGCGAAGCGTAGGTTGGCGGGGCTCGCGAAGATGCATCCGTCGATGTGGCCCCGGGTGATGTCGGTCAACCGTCGGGCACCCTGCTGCACNGCCATGACACAGATCGCCTCCATGGCGATCTGGATCGCCCTGGACTCGGCGCCGGAGAGCATGGCCTGATCGGATGGGCTCAGCGCGAGGGCCTCGGGCCGGACCGGCTCCAGCGGAATGTCCAGGTCTCCGGCCCGCAGGCGGTCCGGAACCACCGTCGCGCGGGGCTGGCCACAGAGCCGGTCGAAGGCGCCGGGAGACAGCCGTAGCACCGGGAGTGGGCGATGGAATAGTCTGTCCGCGATGAGTGCCCCCAGCGTCAGTACATCTTCTCCCTCACGGAACACCAGGGCCGCCGGGGCGTGACCGTTCAGCGCCAACTCCAGCAGGACTCCGCTCCCGGTGCAGGAGCCGCGGCTCGTGGGCATCGCCACGACCTTCCCGGCCAGGCTCTCCCCGTGCAGNGGATGATGGGCATCGATCACCCTCCCCGTCTCCGGATCGATGCCCCCCCAGAAGCTGAGGCCGGGGTCNCAGACGAGCACTTCGGCCGCGNCGCTCCCGGGGAGGATGGCCAGCCCGGTCATGTCAGCAAGCAAGGAAGCCATGGTCGTTCCGGTGTCCGTGCCTTACCGCTCCAGAAGCTCTCTTCGGAAGAGGTCGGCGATTCGGCGGTAGTAGTCGAAGCGCCCGTGAAAGTGGTCGAAGTTATGGGCTTCCAGGGGGTAGTACATCACGTCGAAGTTCTTCTCGAGTTCAAGAAGGCGCTGCACCAGTCGGGCGGCGTCCTGAAAGTGGACATTCCCATCCACAATACCGTGCACCAAAAGGAGTGGGTCGGCGAGGCCCTCGGCGTGATAGATGGGGCTCGATATCCGATAGGCCTCCTCGTCCTCGGTGGGGAGGTTCAGGATCCGACTGGTCCATCCATCTGAGTAGTGCGCCCAATCGGTGACACCGTCGTTGGATACGCCGGCGGCAAATACCCCAGGGTAACGGAAGAGCGACATGAGGGTGAAGAACCCTCCGTAGGACACACCGTACATTCCCACACGCGTCGGGTCGACCCCGTGCTCCCGGGCGAGCCAGTCCACCGCGGCCACGGCTCCATCCACATCGCTCATCCCCATGGAGCGGTAGATGTCGGTCCGGTAGTCACGTCCGAACCCCGCACTTCCGCGGTAATCGAAGTCCAGGACCACGTACCCCTGCTCCACGAGCCAGTGGATGAAGCCGACGTGGTTGGCGAAGCCGTAGACCGACCACCCCCGATGCGCGAATTGACGGTAGCCGCCCCCGTGGATATGGAGGACGGCCGCTCGGGCCTCATGGGGTTCATCCGGAAGGAAAAGTGCACCCCACACCGGATTCCCGTCCGGGTGGGGGAAGGAGACCATCTCCGGTCTCCGAAGTCGGTGAGCCTGGGCCCGCTCCGCCCCGCTCACGGTGATCCGTCGTTCCGCCCCGCCCACACCGGCATCCCGGAGAAAGAGATCGGGGAGCTGAACCGTTTCGCCCCACACCACAGCCAGCCGCTCCCCATCCGGAGATAGGGAGCCCACGCTGCGACCCTCCCGCTCCGTCAGTCTAACCATCTCTCCCCCTCGGGCGGGGAGGGTGTAGAGGTGGTCATCTGAAGGGTGTTCCCGGCTCGCCTGCAAGAGCCACCGGCTCCTGTCGAGGGACAGCTCCGCTCCCCGCACTTCCCAAGACCCTGAGGTCAGAGGCCGAACTCTCGAGTCGGAGGCTCCATGCCCCGGCTCCCAGAGGTAGAGGTGGCTCCACCCCGATGCCTCGGAGGCGAAGGCGAGCGCGCCTCCCGGGAGCCAAGCCAGGAGGGTCGGTTGAAGGCTTCCTCCCTGAATGGGCGGTCCCCCGATCCAGGCCGGATCGTGTTGATGATCGATGACCTGGATCTCCCCGGTCTCCACATTCAAGAGTCCGACCCAGAGGTCCTTGTGATCCCGGGAGAGGACCTGGACCGCAGCCTGTTCTCCGTCCAGGCTCCACCAGGGGCCGTGGATCACTGTGGGACGGCCGTCGGCCTCGCCCAGCCGCACGTCCAGCGGCTCCGCCTCGGCGGGATTCGCTCGAACATCCATGCGGAGGATAAACATCCCCCGCTCATCCCGAGGCTCCCCGACCTTGCCTCGGGCCTCCAGCATTCGGGTGTACCCCGAAACATGGGCGTAGTCGGCAAATAGGGTCGGACGGTCCAGGGAGGGAGGGCGGGTCCAGCGCACGATGAGATTCGACCCGTCGGGAGAAGGTTGGATCCGGTCGATGCGCACGTCGGGGGGCACAGGCACAGGTTGACTCGGGGCCCCGTCCGCCCCGCGTGCCCAGGCCTGCCGGGCCTCGTCCCGTGCGCGCTCATCCCGGTGATGCTGGAACAGGTCGAATTGTTGCGCCTCGAGCCACCGGGCCATCTCGGTCACAGCGGGGCGGTCCGGAGTGTGTCGATGGGTGAGTTGAAGGGTTTGCCCCGCTTCGATGTCATGTCGAAAGAGATCCTCGCCCACCATGAAGTGGATGAACGCCCCATCGGCTGTGAGCTCAGGGAATTGCAACGTAGCCGATCCGGCCCAGACCACGCGGGTCCGGGACAGGTCCGGGGTGCCCTGGGCGGCTCCGCGGGGGCGGGGTTGACCTTCATCCTCCCAGAGAAGAAGGGTACGGCCTGAACTCCAAGCAGCTCGGCTGCGGTCCGCGCTCCAGGAGGGGGTGGAAGGAGGGATGCGGTGGATGTCCTGATCGGCCACCAACATCACCTCTTCGCCCTCCCGATCCACCCGGAACCAGGGGTCCAAGTCGGGATCGTCGTCGATACCTGGATCCCGGTGCCACCGGAAGTAGACTCCACTTCCGTCCAGCGCCCAACGAACGGACCGGACCTCCTGCCCCAGCCACCGGTCGGGGCTAGCCACCTCCCGAAGGGTGAAAGTCCGCGCTCCGGGCCCCTCGGTTCGGGCCGGGGCCTGATGCACGGGGGTGCCCCAGCGGAGGGTGTCGGAAGGAAGGTCCCCAGCCTGGGCCGTGAGGGTGGGAGCGGTAACCAGCAGGACCGCCAAGGAATGAAGAACGGGAGAGCGCGTCATCTGACGTACCAGGCCGGAGAGAGGAGACAGGAAACTCAGAACCCCAACATCCGGATGAACGTCATGTGCTCTTCCTCGGGGTCCCCGTGGAGGATGGCGGCGCTGACCCGGGCCACCCAGTTGTGGGGGGCGTCGAGACGCTCCATGATCTCCCGCCGTTCATCGTTGCTGAGCTGCGACCAGGCCACCAGGCTCCGGCGATTCAGCGCTGAGGTGACCAGGAGCGCGTGGTCCGTGTAGGCCTCGGCGAGCCGCGCTCGCTCCTGTTCGCTGAGCTCTTCAGGATCCACCTCCTCAGCCCGTATCCGGTCCAGTAGAGCGCGGGCTTCCTGGTACCGCTCCCGATTCTCATCGTGATCCCGGAGGAGGGCATCCGCCACGGACTGATCCCACGGCTCCACATTCCTCCCGGACCCCAGCCGGCTCACCCGGGCCAGTGCCAGAACCTGCCGGTATTCCGGGCCCATGGCTCCTTCCACCTCCTGGCGGTACGCCCGCCCCAGGTCGTTGGCCCGGAAGGCCACGCGGGTGATGTAGCGGAGACTCATGAGGGTCTGGAGGCTCATCTCCTCGGCGTCTTCCAGCGCCCGGACCCGCTCGTAGACCTCGTTGAACTCCCGCACCTCCCGGGAATCGTCCCAGCGGGCGAGGTTGTCCCGTACCCGCGACACATCAGCCCGGGTGAGGGTCGTCTCTTCCAGCTCATCGAAGAAGTCGTCGAAGGCGCGAGCGGCGTCCCGGGGCGCCTCCCCGGCGGTGGGGTCCCCCCCGGGGCTCTGCATTGCTCGCCCCGCACGGCCAGCCCGCTCCACCACCTGCACCACCTCGCCTACCTCCGACCACGATCCAGCCCCCATGGACCTCGGGATCTGGTACCAGGCAAACGCCCCGCCCACCACAAGGAGCACGAGCAGCGCGGCACCGCCGAAGCAACCACACCCCAGAAGCCCCTTGGCGCAGCCATTTCCTCCGGATCCGCCCCTGTCGGATGGTCCCCTCCCGGCGGTGGGTGCGGTCCCTTGCGGCGGAGAGGAGCGCCCGCCGCTCGGTGCGTCCGGAGAGGAAGAAGGGGAGGAGGGGCTCTCTCCGGGGACGCTGTCGTGATCGGCCATGGGCCCTCTTCCTGGCTAGGGTCAGAGAAGTATGGCCCTCAGCATACGGGGATCCCGTCGTTCACGCGACATGCCACAACCGGACCGCCCATCTGGATCCATGGAAGGATTCCATGGGTGACGTTCCGGATGCGGGTGTACTCCATCTGTTCGGACAGGGCCGACGCCAGGAAGCTGGTCCGATTCCCCGTTCGGCAGATGAGGACCACCTCGTCATCGGGTTGAACCAGAGTGGTGAAGCGGGGGAGGAAGTCGGGCTGAAGACGGCCCTGGGCGTCGAAGGCGGTGATGAGGTGGCTCCCCTCGATGACACCGGTCTGCTCCCACTCCCACGGTTCCCGGATGTCCACCACGGTGACGCCCGACTCGACGAGGCTGGCGAACTCGCCGTAACCGATCTCCCGGACCGGGCCGTCTCCCAGGCTGGTGGAAAGCCAGAAGACGGCGACGACCAGGAGCCCGAAGAGAGCCGCAGCGCCGAGGAGCACGACCCGGGAACCTCCCGGCCTGGCTGTGTCCGGCACCGGAGGATGGGCCTGGTGGTCTGGACCGGCGGGGCGGCGTGCCGTTGGACGACTCATAACGGGTGGCGAGGGAGGGGAAGGGAGAGGGAGATGGTCAGAAGACCCATCCGCAACACGGGGTGGGTTCACAGCGAATGGCGAGCACCCCTCGGAGGGAAAGGGCTCCGGACCGGGATATCACGAAAAGATACTCGCAAGTCGCCGCACCGTTTCCTGCGGGGGTGCTTGTCAACCTGACAGGGGGCCCGTATCCTCCCCAGTAGCCTATCCTTCGCACCCCTTGGCCTTGGGGTTGCGACCCCGATCCGTCGTCCCCGATGAGAGGGGTCTTGGCCGATCGTCCCACCAGGAGTCTGAATCATGGCCGGCTTGCCAGGACCGACGCGCTTTCTCTCCCGTTATGGATGCATAGGCGTATGCAGTGTTCTTCTGGGTATGGCTCTTCCCCAGGGCGGGGTCGAGGCGCAGGAGGGGTCATTCTCCCTGGCCGACATCCTTTCGCCGGCTTTCGCGCACGGACTCGTGTCGGCAGCGGATGCGGATCGGATCGCCTGGCTCGAGAACGAAGAAGGGCGGCGCAACGTCTTTACCGCCGCCGCCCCGGACTTCCAGGCCGTTCGCCTTACCGAGCACCTCAACGATGATGGGGTGGATCTTTCGACGCTGCAGATTTCCGATGACGGGTCCACCGTCATCTTCATCCGGGGGCATGCTCCGAACCGGGACGGTTGGGTCGCCAATCCGGCAAGTGATCCCCGGGGAGGAGCCCGGGAGATCTGGGCGGCCAGCACCGCAGGAGGGGCTCCGTGGCGGGTGGTTTCGGCCCTCAACGCGGCGCTCTCCCCTGATGGGCGCTGGGTCCTTCACGTCCGGAATGGACAGATCTACCGGGCCGCCGTGGATCCGGGAACGGAACCTGATGTCCGGGCCGATGAGTCTCCGCCCTTCTTCCGGGTATTCGGTGCGAACCGGAATCCGGTCTGGTCCCCGGATGGGCGCCGGATCGCGTTCGTCAGTGACCGGGACAGTCACAGCTACATCGGGGTCTATGATACGGAACGCCGCTCCATCACCTACATGGCTCCGGGTGTGGACCGGGACTCGGCGCCGGTCTGGTCCCCGGACGGGCGCCACATCGCCTTCATCCGGCGTCCCGGCGCCTCCTACGCCGAGTTGGCCAGGCTTCCCGATCATGTAGATCGGGAAGCCCTTCCCCTGGGGCTTCGGGAGGCGCGCTTCGCCGGCGGCTATTCCCTTTCCATCTGGATCGCCGATGCCATGTCCGGAGAGGGGAGGGAAGTCTGGCACAACCCAGTGGGTGGCGACCGTTTCGGAGATATCACCAGTCTTCTCTGGGGAGAGGGTCATCTCGTGTTCCGGAGCGAACCGGAGAACTGGCGCCACTATTTCTCGGTTGCCGTTTCGAACCGGGATGGGTCCGGCTGGCTGGAGTCTCCGGCCGGTGAGCCCCTGCACCTGACGCCCGGTGAGGGCTTTGTGGAGGAGGTGTCGCTCCCCAAGGGCGGCCGCTACCTCTACTACGCCACCAATATCGATGACATCGACCGACGCCATATCTGGCGGGTTCCGGTGGGCGGAGGGCCGGCGCGCCAGGTGACCATGGGCGACGGAATCGAAACGTTCCCCGCCGTCCTGGCTTCCGGTCGTTTGGTGGCCCACACCATTGCCGACGCCCGTCGTCCCCAGGGGGTGGCCGTCACTCCGGTGGATGGGGGGACTTCTCGCCTCGTCTCGGCCGAACCCCCTGCCCGCTTCCCCATGGCCGCTCACGTGGTTCCGGAGAACATCCTCATCGAAGCAGAGGACGGTTTGGTCTTCCACAACCAACTCTTCCTTCCTCCCGATCTGCGTCCGGGCGAGCGGCGACCCGCCCTGGTCTTCATCCATGGTGGCCCACGTCGCCAGATGCTCTTGGGGTACAACTATGGCCACTTCTACCACATGGCCTATGCGGTGAACCAGCACTTCGCCCTGCAGGGGTATGTGGTCCTCTCCGTCAACTTCCGGAGTGGAATCGGATACGGGCGCGCCTTCCGGGAAGACCCGGCGTGGGGGCGGCGGGGAAATGAGGAGTACCTGGACATCCTTGCCACCGGGCTCTATCTGCGGGATCGGGACGATGTGGATCCTGATCGCATCGCGCTCTGGGGGCTGTCTTACGGGGGCATTCTCACGGCCCAGGGGCTGGCCCGGAATTCGGACCTCTTTGCCGCCGGGGTGGACATTGCAGGGGTCCACCTGTGGGGCGATGTCCTGGATCCCGACGAGGTTTCCTACCAGTCGTCATCGGTGCCCTTTGTGGAGGATTGGCGCTCCCCGGTCCTTCTGGTCCACGGCGACGACGACCGGAACGTGGCCTTTTCCGAGACGGTGGGGCTGGTCCAGGCGCTCCGGGCCCACCAGGTCCCGTTCGAACTCATCGTCTTCCCGGACGATGTGCACGCCTTCCTCCTTCACCACCGCTGGATCGAGACTTTCGAGGCAATGGACGACTTCCTTGCCCGGCACCTGAGGTAGCGACCCCTGGGGCGTGACCAATTGGGTGTTTTGCGGGTCCGGGTGGCGCAAGCTTGCACGGGGTTAGGTTATGTAAAGTGGACCTGTATGCAGGTCGTCGGCGCTTTACAACTGGAGGACCCATGTCGCACCATGACGATCATGAAGGCCATTCCCCGGGGATGTTCCGGGACCGGTTCTGGGTCTCGTTGGTGCTCACCCTTCCTGTGGTTTTCTGGTCCGGGCACATCCAGGAACTGCTCGGCTACGAGGCCCCCGAATTCCCAGGCTCCCGGTGGATCCCGCCGGTGCTGGGCACGGTGGTCTTCTTCTACGGCGGTCTGGTCTTTCTAAAGGGCGCCTGGGGCGAGCTGAAGGATCGTCTTCCAGGGATGATGACACTCATCTCCCTGGCCATCATGGTGGCGTTCGTCTTCTCCTGGGTGGTGGAACTGGATCTCCTGGAGGCCGAGCCCCTCTGGTGGGAACTGGCCACCCTGGTCGCCGTCATGCTTCTCGGGCACTGGATCGAGATGAGGTCCATCTCCCGGGCCCAGGGGGCCTTGGGCGAGTTGGCAAAGCTCCTCCCGGACAAGGCCACCCGGATCACCGACTCCGGGGAAGAGGAGGTGAGGGTAGATGAACTCCGGGACGGCGATCTGGTCCTGGTGCGGCCTGGCGAGGGGTTTCCTGCCGATGGGGTCGTCCGGAAAGGGTCCGGGACCGTTGATGAATCCGCCATCACCGGCGAGTCCAGGCCCGTCCGCAAGGAAGAAGGGAACGAGGTGGTGGCGGGGACACTGAATGGCGACAGCTCCCTCCGAGTGGAGGTCACCGGCACTGGTGACGATACGAAGCTCTCGGGGATCATGCGGCTGGTTTCCGATGCCCAGGAGTCTCGCTCCCGGGCGCAGCACCTGGCGGACCGGGCCGCCCGCCTCCTCACCGTCGTGGCCCTCGCTTCCGCCGTGCTCACGGTGGTGGGCTGGCAGCTCGCAGGCGCGGAGCTGGACTTCTCCGTGATCCGAACGGTCACCGTCCTGGTCATTGCCTGCCCCCATGCCCTGGGTCTGGCCGTTCCACTGGTGGTGGCCATCTCCACCACCAAGGGCGCGCAGGCCGGCCTCCTGGTGAGGGACCGGCGGGGCCTTGAGGAGGCCAGGAAGCTGGACGCCGTCATCTTCGACAAGACCGGGACCCTCACCCTGGGGGAGCACCGGGTGGTTCAGATCACCGTGGCCGACGGGGTGGACGAGGACGAAGCATTACGCATTGCCGCCGCGGTGGAATCGGACTCTGAGCACCCCATCGCCCGGGGCATCATGGAATCGGCCCGGGAGAGGGAGTTGGAGATTCCCTCCGCCGAAGGCTTCGAGGCTCTCACCGGGAAGGGGGTGAGATCCACCGTCGACGGAACAGAGTACCTGATGGGTGGGCCCCAACTGGTGGATGAGGCGGAGGCCCGAATCCCATCCCCGCTGGAGGAATCGGCCGAGGAAGCCGGTGATCGGGGGCAGGCTGCCATCTATCTCATCCGGGAGGGTGAGGCGCTGGCGGTCTTCGCCGTGGCCGACGCCATCCGGGACGAGAGCCGGGAAGCGGTGCAGGCGCTTCAGGAGGAGGGGCTTGAGGTTGCCATGCTCACCGGCGACTCGGAGAAGGTCGCCCGGGCCGTGGCTGAAGAGCTGGGGATCGAGACGGTCTTCGCCCAGGTCCTGCCTGACGACAAGGCCTCCAAGGTCAGGGAGCTTCAGGAGCAGGGGAAGCGGGTGGCCATGGTGGGGGACGGGGTCAACGACGCTCCGGCCCTGGCCACCGCCGACATCGGGATCGCCATCGGAGCCGGCACCGACGTCGCCGTGGAGGCGGGACACATCGTCCTGGTCCGGTCCGACCCCCGAGACATCCCCCGCATCCTTACCCTCTCGGCCGCCACATACAAGAAGATGCTCCAGAACCTCTGGTGGGCGGCGGGCTACAACATCGTCGCCATCCCCCTGGCGGCCGGGGTCCTGGCCGGTTGGGGAATCCTCCTCTCACCGGCGGTGGGGGCGGTCCTCATGTCGGCCAGCACGGTGATCGTTGCCCTGAACGCCCAATTGCTCCGTCGGGTGGAGCTCTGACCCCGCAATCTCAGGCCACCGCGGGTGATCCCGCAGGCTGTCCCACTCCGGGTCCATGGCCAGATCGGTGGGAGAGAAGATGGCGGGAAGGCGGGAGACCCGGGCCAGCAAGTCCAGGGCTCGCTCCGCCTCGCCGGCACGGGCGTAGGCGCGAGCCGCCGGGGCCGCCAGAAAAGGGCCCATGAGGGCATCGTGGAACGAAGCCTCGAGAGCCATTCCCCGCTCCACGGCCCGAAGGCCCTCATGGTTCCGGTCCAAGTGGATATGGGCCAGCCCTACGAAGACCCAGGCCAGGCCGGCGGCCTGCCCACGCGCGCCTTCCACGCGGTCCGGGGCCTGCGATCGGGCCAGCTCCAGCAGGGAGTCCGCGTAGAGCCGGCGCCCTGCCGGATCGCCCATTCGGCCGTGGGCATCCGCCAGCGCGTCGAGGCGGAACATCTGCTCGTTGGAGGAATGAGCCGGGAGGCTCCGGATTCGCCGGGCGGCGGCCTCCGGGTCGTGGCCGTAGAACTCCGCCCTTCCACCGTGCCACGCCCCGGCGCCCAGCTCCCTTGCCCGCTCCCGAACCTCCCTGGCCCGGGCCGTGTCTCCCAGCGCCAGATGGGCATGCTCCACGGAGGACAGGAGGAACCCCACGTCTTCCTCGGGGACCAGTGCGAAGGCCTTTTCGTACCGCTCCAGCGCCTCCTCCGGACGGCCCATCAAGCGCAGGGTCTGACCTGCGGAAAAGATGAGCTCGGCATCCCGGGGGGCGAGTTCCATGGCCCGTTCCAGTGTGCTCACGGCTTCATCCCAGCGACCCAGTCGCTGCCGTAGGAAGCCCATCACCCTCAGGATCTCCGGGTCATGGGGACGGGCCGCCGCCGCCGCCTCGAATTCTTCCAGCGCCTCCGGGTAGCGACGCTCTCCGTAGTAGAGGAACCACCCCTTCCCCATGCGGACGTCCGGATCCCGGGGATCCAGTGCCAGAAGCTGATCCAGGTCGGCTCGGGCCCGGTCTCCCTGGTCCGGGTCGTCCAGGACCCAAACGAGCCAGAGACGGGCGTGGATCAGACTCCGCCAGGCTGCGGCGAAGGTGGCGTCGTGAGCAGTGGCCTCTTCGAACTGATCGATAGCCGCCAGGACCGCGTCTTCGGAGAAACGGCGAGCCAGGTAGGCGGTCCCTTGCTCGTAGTGGTCCCACGCCGCCGGCGGTACCCCGGCCTGCGCCGTGGGAACACCCCCGGTGTCCCCGGAGCCCAGGGTCTGGACGAGCCAGATTCCCCCCGCAGCGAGGGCCACCACGGCCAGGGCGAGAGTCACCAAGCGGCGGGCCGTGCGCGCTGGAGAGTCCGGGGGTGGATGCTTGGGAGAGTCCGGGGGCGGGCGCTGCGGAGCGGGGTCGGAACGGGGAGGCTCAGGGGGAGGTGGCACGGGGGATGGGTTTGGTGCCCCTGCTGACCCGGATCCCGCGGCATCCCCCGCAGGGCCTGCTTCGGCCTGTGGCTCCGGGAACTCCGGCTCCCCCGGCTCCCCATCCGGGGCGGAGGTGAGGGAGTGGAGCAGCTCCTTCAGATCGTCGGATACGGTGAGGCCAAGCTCACGTCGGAGGGCTTCCTCATGGATACGGAACTGGGCCACGGCCCGCGGGGCGTTTCCCGACGCTGCCATGGCCTGCATGAGGCGGGCAGTCACCCGGCTGTCTGTGGGGTCTGCGGCGAAGCGCCTCCGCCACCATCGCACAGCCGACGGCCAGTCTCCTGCCTCCTCGGTCCGACCGGCCAGGCGTTCAAGGGCTTCCCGGTATCGCCGGGAAAGAGCGAGACGTTCCCGGTCTACCCATTCGTCGAAAGAGCGGGTCTCTCCCAGGTGGAATCCGTCCAGGAACGGCCCTCCGTAGAACTCCGCCGCCGCCTCCAGGTCTCCACGGTGTAGAGCGGCCTCGAAGTCGGCGACGTCACTCTCCACCAGGTCAGGGTCCAGGCGGAGTCGCCCGGCGGTGGACCGAACCGCCTCTTTGCCCAACTCCTTGCGGATGGCGTAGAGGGTATCGGAGAGACGCCGGCGAGCGGTGCGTTCGGGCACCTCCGGCCAGAGGAGTCCCACCAACTTGCCCCGGGTGAGGGCGGCGCCTGGCGTCCGGGCAAGCACGGCGAGAAGTGCCAGGTGTCGCGGCTGGACGATCCTCCCCGACAGGGGACCCGAAGGACCCCTCAGGTCGATGCCGCCGAGAGTGACGAGGCGGATCATGTCGCCGGTCCGGGACGGAGCGAGATCCGATCGAGAACGGATCGAGAGCGGGACGAGAGCTGCTTCTTATGCATAGAAGCCCTTCGGGTGTCGGGACAAGCGCTTCCCGTGCCCAACACCCTCTCAATCCGGAGGCAAACATGCGAACCCAGCTTCTCTTGATCCTGAGCGCCTTCTTCCTGCTGGCCACGGCGTGCGAGCCGCCCGAGACGGGGGAGGCGGCGCCTGGGACGGCGGCGTCGACGGCGTCATCCGAGACCGCTGAGGCCACAGCCGACGCGGCCGAGTCACCCGACCGATCCGGATCCCACGACCGATCCGGATCCCACCCGGCTGGATCCACAGGCGGGTTCGATGACCTGGGAGCAGTGGACTTCCAGGTGAACTGCAGTCCTGCCGTGGAGGATGAGTTCAACCGTGCGGTGGCCCTCCTTCATCACATGATGTACCAGCAGGCCCGGGGTGAATTCCAGGCCATCGCAAACCGGGACCCCGGCTGTGCCATGGCCCACTGGGGGATGTCCATGAGCCTCTTCCAGCCCCTCTGGCCCGGACGCCCCGATCTGGATACGCGGGTCCAGGGGTGGGAGGCAGTGGAGCGAGCCCGTGAACTGGGTCCTGAAGGTGAGCGGGAACAGCTCCTGGTCGCTGCCGCCGCAGCATTCTGGGAGAACCCGGAGTCCGACGAGTGGTGGCCCCGCATCGAGCGCTGGGCCGGTGCCATGGAGGAAGCCCACAAGCAGCGCCCGGAGGACCTTGAGGTGGCAACCCTCCATGGCCTGGCCGTGTTGGCCGCCGGGCAAGTGGCGGACGATCAATTGGCTGAGCACGCCCGAGCCGCCGAGATCCTGGCTGACGTCCATGAAGCGGAGCCCCGCCACCCCGGCGCCATCCACTACATCATCCACGCCGATGATGCCAGTGGCCGGGCCGAAGAGCACCTCCATGTGGTGGATGCCTATTCCGATTTGGCGCCTCATGTCCCCCACGCCCTCCATATGCCCAGTCATATCTATGTGCGGTTGGGGGACTGGCCCCAGGTAATCGAGTGGAACCGGAGTTCCGCGGAGGCGGCACTGGATCATCCGGTGGGCGACCGGATCTCCATCCACTACATCCATGCCATGGACTACAAGCTTTACGGACACCTGCAGCGGGGTGAAGACGAGCTGGGCAGACGCATCCTTGAACGGGCCATGATCACCGGTCCCTACCAGGAAGACTTCGGCAGCGCCTTCCACCTGGCCGTCATGCCCGCCCGCTTCGCTCTGGAGCGACGGGACTGGGACGAGGCAGCGGCGCTTCGCATCGGCGAGCCCGACTACGTGGAGTGGGAGCGCTACGAATGGCCCCAGGCTCTTTCCTGGTTCGCTCGCGGGATGGGTGCCGTCATGACCGGTGATCTGGCCGGTGCACAGGAGGCGGAAGAGGAACTCATGGCTCTCCGGGACGAGGCGGAGGCGGCCGGTGAGGCGTCCTACCGAACCTACATCGAGGTGGATCGTCTCATTCTCTCCGGGCGGATTGCCTGGGCCCGGGGTGACGAACCGCGGGCAGTCGCCCTGACCCGTGAGGCAGCGGAACTGGAGGGGACGGTACAGAAGCATCCCATCACCCCCGGTGCCCTTCTTCCCCCCTACGAGGCTCTGGGGGATCTGCTCCAGGACCTGGACAGGCCCCACGAAGCCATGGAGGCCTATGAAGCCGGACTCGAGGTCTGGCCCCAACGGTACCGGAGTCTTCTGGGAGCGGCCCGATCCGCCGGCAGTGCCGGATTGGAAGAAGAGTCCCGAGCCCACTTCACCACCCTCCTGGAGGTGGTCAATCCCGGGAGCGATCGCCCGGGCGTGGCCGAGGCCCGGAGGGCGGTGGGTGAGTCGGCCGTGGAATGACGACGTTCCGGTGCACCCCCCTCAGAAGAGGGAGAGCTGCCCCGAACCTCTGGCCACGGGCCGGCGGAAGTGCTTCCCGCTGAGGGGGGGCATACGCGGGTGCAGGCCTGCTCGGGTCCTGGCGACCCGGAAGAGGTCCGCCACCTGCCGTGCGAATGGACCTTCGCCCCGCATGCGGGAGCCGAACGCCGGGTCGTTCAGCCTTCCTCCCCGGAGTTGCTCCAATCGGGAGCGAACCTTTCCCGCCCGATCCGGAAGGTGGGCATGGAGCCACTCAAAAAAGAGGGGCGCCACAGCCCCCGGGAGGCGGAGCATGACGTACCCGGCGGCCACGGCCCCTGCGTCGGCAGCTGCCTCCAGGATGGCCGGAATCTCATGGTCAGTGAGGCCAGGGATCACCGGCGCCACATTCACGGCCACAGGGATCCCGGCACGAGTGAGTGCGCCGATGGCCTCCAGGCGGTGCTCGGGAGGGGATGCCCGCGGCTCGAGGGCGCGCTGCAGCCGCCGGTTCAGGGTCGTAACGGAAAGGGTCACATGGGCTGCCCCGTATCCCGCCAGTTCTCCCAGGAGATCCGCGTCCCGTTCCACGCCACGGGATTTGGTGATGATGGCCACCGGATGGCGAGTCCTGGCCAGCACCTCCAGGCAGCGGCGGGTCACCCCCACCTCCCGTTCCACCGGTTGGTACGGGTCCGTCACCCCGCTCATGACGATGGGGACAGGGTGCCAGGTCCTTCGGGCCAGGTGGGCTTCCAGGAGCCTGGCCGCCTCTTCCTTGATGAGGATCCGACTCTCGAAGTCGAGGCCGGCTGAGAACCCCAGGTACTCGTGGGTGGGGCGGGCGTAGCAGTAGACGCACCCATGCTCGCACCCGCGGTAGGGGTTGAGGCTCCAGTCGAAGCCCACGTCGGGGCTGTCGTTGCGAGTCAGGACGGAGCGTGCCGGGTCCCGGAGATACTGGGTTCTCCGGTGACCCGGAGCTTCCTCGTACTCGCCGGACTCGAGCACCGTGTGGAGGCGTTCGAATCGGTTGGGGAGGTCCATCCCGGCGCCCCGACCGCGGAGGATGGGAAGTGAGCGATCCGATCGATTCATAGGTCCTGCTACACCGCTCAGAGCAGGGTGTTTCGGGTTTTGTTCGTATCAGGCGGACCCATCTGGGTCCAAGTGTCTCTGCAGTCGCCAGCCCTTGACCCCTTTGCACAGAGTTATTAGCGGTTCAAATACGGCATGGGTGGCCGCAAATGACTGGGTTTGAAGATGTTTAGGTAATTGTCAGGTGTCGGATTGCCCGACGCTCATCCCGCCTGAAGTAGTTCGTGCCGCACGAATATCAGTACGTCAGTCTCGAGGGGAAGGGCTCGCAGAAACCCCATCAGAATTCTCCTAACAGGAGTGTCACCATGACTCCAACTCTACAGAAAAATACATTTGCCTTGGGGGGCATTGCCCTCATTCTGGCTTTCCTCTTTCACCTACCGGTATCGGCCCAGCAAACCGGAACGGTGGAGGGCATCGTGTCCTCGGCGGAAACGGGGCAGCCCCTTGCCGGTGCCCAGGTAAGTGTTCAAGGGACGACTCTGGGAACGCTGACCGGCCCCAACGGCACCTTCTCCCTGGCCAACGTACCGGCGGGAGTGCAGACCCTGGAGGTCCGCTTCATCGGCTTCGCCACTACGCGACGTGAGGTCGATGTTGTGGCTGGCGAGGTGGTGGACGTCACCATGCGAATCGAGCGCGAAGCTATCGGACTCGAGGGGATCGTGGTCACGGCAGGTGGGGAGGAGGTCCGCCGCCGTGAACTCGGGAATGTGGTGGGAAACATTATCCCCGATGAGTCCGACCTCGCTTCGGTGACCAACTTCTCGGACCTCCTGCAGGGTCGTTCCGCCGGGGTGACGGTGAGTGCGCCGGGAGGTACCGTGGGAACCGGAGCCCGGATCCGCATCCGGGGTTCGTCCAGCGTCTCCCTCTCCAACGACCCCCTCATCATCATCGACGGTGTCCGTGCCGACAACAGCTCCGAGTCCAGCAGCATCGGGGTGGGCGGACAGTCCTTCTCCCGCTTTGAGGACCTGAACCCCCGGGACATCGAGAACATCGAGATCCTGAAGGGGCCGGCCGCTACGGCCATGTACGGAACGGCAGCGGCGGCGGGAGCCATCCAGATCACGACCCGGCGGGGTCGGGTCGGTGACGCCCGCTGGAACGTCTTCGTGGAGCAGGGCATCGCCGAGGATCCCCATGACTACCCGGCCAACTTCACCGGCATTTCAACCGCCGGTCAGCCGGGGTGCCGCATTGATCTGCAGGCAGCGGGGGTCTGCGAGCTCGAGTCCCTCCAGTCCTTCAATCCCATTGAGGAGACTGGAATCCTCCGCACGGGGCACCGGCAGCGGTACGGGCTGAACGTCGGCGGTGGTTCTGAAGAGTTCACCTACTTCATCTCAGGAGAGCTCCAGGAAGATGAGGGTGCTCTTCCCAACAATGACCTGAGCCGGGTGAACCTTCGCGGAAACTTCAACCAGCGTTTCTCCGAGACGCTGGATCTGAGTGTGCGGACCGGATACACAACCAGTACGGCTCGTCTCCCCCAGAACGACAACAACATCCTGGGGATGATCTCCGGGGCACTCCTGGGTTCGAGTCAGGATGGCCCGACGCGGGGTTGGATCGTCGGGGGGCCGGACGCTCTTCAGCGGTACGAGACCGCACAGCAGGTCGATCGCCTTGTGGGCGGACTGGAGGCGAACTGGCAGGCGGCAGATTGGCTGAGCTTCCGAGGCAGCCTGGGGATGGACAATGTGGAGCGTCACGACAACTCCTTCGTTCCGCCCCGCGCCATCTTCTTCGGCACCCTCCCTACGGGCGAGCGGATTTCAAATCGGATCGAGGTGGAGACCTACACGGCCCGTCTTTCCGGTCGGACGAGCTACCCTCTTTCCGCTTCGATCCAGGCCAATACGGCGGTGGGAGGTGAGTTCAACCGGCAGCTCTTCCAGGGTACCTACGCTTCGGCCACCGGACTCCTGGATGGGACACGTTCCCTGGGAGCCGGTACCGACGACTTCTCGGTGAGTGAGGCCTTCACCGATGTTCGGACCATCGCCGGTTGGATCGAGCAGCGCATCGCCTGGCGGGACCGGGTCTACCTGAATGCCGCCCTCCGGGCCGATGACGACAACTCCTTCGGAGACCAGTTCGATCTGATCTGGTATCCGTCGGTCAGCCTCTCGTGGGTGATGAACGAAGAGGCCTGGTTCCCGGATTCTCCCACCTTCAACAGCCTGAGGGTTCGAGGCGCCGTGGGTCGCGCCGGGCTTCGGCCCGGGTTCCGGGATGCGGTCTTCTTCCTGACGCCGCAGACGGTGAATGTGGACGGGACGAATCAGCCCGGTTTTTCCATCGGCGGAGCGGGGAATCCCGATCTGAAGCCGGAGATCGTCACCGAGGTTGAGGTGGGCTTCGACGCAGGATTCTTCGAGGACCGCCTCGGATTCGAGGCCACCTACTTCTACAAGCAGTCCCAGGATGCTCTGGTCTCGCGCCGTCTAGCGCCGTCGCTGGGCGCCACCACCACACGCTTCGAGAACCTGGCCGAGGTAGTGAACCAGGGAGTGGAGTTCGGCATCGACGCCGTGGTATGGGATCGGCCTGGTCTGCGGGTGGAGGCCGGTGCGGCAGGATCCTTCACGGACAACGAGCTCACCGACCTGGGCGATGTGGAGCCCATCATCTTCGGGTTGGGCGGCGACAGCCAACGCCACCAGGAGGGTTTTCCCCTGGGCGGCTATTGGGGCCGCACCATCCAGGAGGTGAATATCCCCGACGAGGGACCGGTGACGCCCGGTGATGTGGTCCTGAGCGATGAGGCCCAGTTCATTGGATCGGCGCTTCCCACCCGGGAATTCTCCTTCAACCTGAATGTGGACATCCTGGATCGCGTCGCGGTCCGGGCTCTCGTGGATCACCAGGGGGGGCACTACCTCTTCAACAGCACGCGGGAATTCCGCTGCCTCTCGTTCCAGAACTGCCAGGAGATCCACGATCCCACGGCGGACCCCATGAAGCAGGCCCAGGCACTGGCCGGGCTGTACCAGGGGGCGCCCAGCGTCTTCGTNGAAGCCGCTGACTTCACCCGCCTCCGGGAATTGGCCATCACCTTTACGGCGCCCCGAGATCTGGCCCAGCGGGTGGGGGCCGACGGCCTCCGCCTCACTCTGGCCGGACGGAATCTGGCCACCTGGACGGACTACACCGGGCTGGACCCGGAGCTGAACTTCGCCGGCCAGGCCAACTTCTCCACCGCCGACTTCCTGACCCAGCCCCCGCTGCGGTACTTCACCGCCCGGGTGAGCGTGGACTTCTGACTCCCAAGATGAGCGAGGTGAGCGATATGAGTACGACGAATATTCCAAGCTCCCGGGGGCGAGGTCGCCTGCTGGGGGCCGTGGGGCTGGCGACGCTGGCCGGAGTGTTTGCATTGGCCGGGTGCGATTTCGACCGCGTCCTGGATGTGGACGACCCGAGCACCGCCCAGCTTGAAGACATTGACGATCCCGAAAATGTACCCGTCTTCCGGGCCCACGCGGTGGGCGAGACCCAGGTGGCCTACGCCGGCCGGGGTGGGGCCCAGGACAACTCCTTCATTCTCATGAGCGGGCTTCTGAGCGACGAGTACGAGGCATCCGGGACCTTCACCACCCGGGTGGAGGTGGATCAGCGAAACGTCCAGACCACCAACGCGACGGTGCAGACCACCTACCGCCTCATGCACCGGGCCCGCCTGGCCGCCATTCGGGCCGACCGGGCCTACGAGCAGCACGAGGCTGGGGCGCCGGGCCAGGCCGAGGTTCAGGCTCTGGCAGGTCTCATGATGAATGCGTTCGGCGAGATGTTCTGTTCCGGCCAGCCTTTCAGCGAACTCACCCCCGACGGGGAGTTCATCTATGGTGAGCCGTTGACGACCCAGCAGGTCTTCGCGGAGGCTATCGATTGGTACCAGATGGCGGGCAATACCGCCGCAGAGGCAGGCTCGGCCCGGATGGAGCATCTGGCCTCACTGGGGTTGGCACGGGCGCACCTGAACCGCGGCGAGTGGGATCAGGCGGCGGCCGCCGCCTCAACGGTTCCCACCGGGTTTGAGTACGTGATTCTCCATGACGGGGCCACCGGGCGCCAGTGGAACGGCACCTGGAACTTCGTGAACAATGTGGCCCGGTGGCGGATCCCCGACGCCGCCGGTGGGAATGGTCTCCCCTACCGGACGCTGGGGACCGAGGCCACTGCCGGTGGAGAGATCATCCGGGAGGGAGACCCCCGGGTGGTCTGGTTCGAGGACGGGCCGGCCTTCGACAACCAGGTGACCCAGTTCAGCCAGCTTCGCTTCGCCGATCGAGAAGATCCCACTCCCATCGCCACCGGTGTGGAGGCCCGTCTCATCGAGGCCGAGGTGGCGCTCCGGCAGGGAGATGAAGGTTCCTTCCTGCAGATCCACAACGACCTCCGGGCACAGATGAACGGGCTTGAGCCCTTCAGCGAGGAGGATGTGGCGGAGCTCTCTCCCCAGGAACTGGTGGACCTCCACTTCCAGGAGCGGGCCCTCTGGCTCTGGCAGACGGGCCACCGGCTGGGCGACCTGCGTCGATTGATCCGGCAGTATGACCGGACCCCCGATGATGTCTTCCCGAGCCAGGAGTACCACAAGGGGGGCGCGTTCGGGTCCGATGTGAACTTCCCCATCCCGGTGGATGAGGAGAACAACCCCAACTTCGAGGCTTGCTTCGACAGGGAGGCCTGATGGCCCCCGGGGCCCGGGTCCGGGTCCTTTGGGATGACGTTAGCGGCAGAACGGACGGGTCGGTGGCAACGCCGGCCCGTTCGTTCTTCTGCGCCCGGTGGGAATCTCAGATCACACCAGCCAGACCAGGACCAGGCCCACCAGCGAACAGGCCGCTGTCACCACAGCCAGCACCCCCGCCATTCCCTTCGATCCTCCGATCCCGGCAATGATGACCAGAGCCAGAAGATTGCCCACCAGGGCCAGGACGATCCCTGTTTCGGCCATGGGGGAAGGGAGGGAGATTTCGAAGTAGTTGATGCATGCCAGGATCCCGGCCACGACTCCGCCGATCCCCAGTGCCGGTGCGATCCGAAACGGGGCTTCCATATCGATCTCTGGAGGCTCCACCCCACGGATTCTGAACCACAGGCCGCCGGTAACGGCGATTCCGGCCGCCGTCATGCCTCCCAGGGGAAGGGCGACGGACCTGGCCAGTGACCAACTGACAATCCAGACCAGAACAAAGACCCGGGGAAAGAGCACCGTGGCGGCGACGGCGGCGGAGAATGAGAAGGCGAGGGTGAACCTCGGGTTCCGCTGATGCTGTTCAGCCAGGGCCGCCACCGTGAGGCTCGGAGAGACAAACCCTCCGAGAAAGCCCGTGATTCCCATGGCCTTTCGGGGACTCAGGAATCTGGACAGCCCGTATCCTGCGAGGCTCATACCTGCAATGAATACAACCACGAGCCAGATGACCCGGGGATTCAGGTCCAGGAGCCAGTCGAGTTCCCGGTTTGGAAACACGGGTAGGACGGCGAGGAGTCCGAGGAACTGAAGAGCCGCTCGGCGGTCTTTCCGGCTGAGCCGCTCCACGTGGCGCCTGGCCGTCTTCCAGAGTCTCCTCATCCGTATCCTGTTTCAGGGATCGAGCTTCGAGTTCCGAGTCCGGAGTTCCGCCAGAAAGGGTCGAATCACCTCGAGGCTGCGGGCGGGGACCTCCTCCATGGCCACGTGGCCCACGCCCTCGAGGATTTCCAGTCGCATGTGCGGGAGGTCCTCCTTCCAGCGATCTGCCAGTTCCAGGGGGGTGAAGTCGTCCGAGTCGCCCCACACCACCAGTGTGGGCGCCTGAACGTCCTCGACCCATTCGGGCTCCTGGAGGCGGACCTCATCCATGGTCCGTGCCAGTTCCCGCAGTCCCTGTCGGTTTCCCGGAGCACGGATCAGGTCCCAGTACCGATCCACGATGCCGGGGCGGATGCGGGCCGGATCACCGTAGGCGGAGGCGACGCCTCGCTGAACCACCCAGCGGGGCGTGATCCAGGTATGGAGCCGTCCGAGCCCAGGCATGGTAAGAAGCCGGAGGGGCCAGGGGAGTTCCTGGGGATAGCCCGCCGGACTGATGAGGACCAGACCGCTGACCCGATGTGGATACCGGGCCGCGAAGCGGGCGGCGATATAGCCGCCCAGGGAATTTCCCACCAGGATCGCCCGGTCTACGCCCCCGTGGTCCAGGACAGCGCCTACCAGAGCCACATACGCTTCCGGGTCGTAGCGCTGGTCCGGCCGGGGTCCGGTCAGTCCGGATGGCGGAAGATCGATGGCGAGGACCCGGAATTCATGGCGTAGCGATCGTACCCAGGGCTCCCAGGTATGGAGGGATGCGCTTGCGCCGTGCAGGAGAAGGATGGTCGGACCCTCCCCTTCATCCTGGAGATGGACCTCCACCCCGTCCACCTCCACCATCCGGGACGAAGCGGTCATATACCGGTCCCGTAGCTCCTCCACCTTCGGGGAGCGAATGGCCTGACACCCGACCAGGAGAAGAATCAGGACGGGAATGACGACGGCTCGCAAGGCTGCGCTGATCACCGGTGTCACTCGCCTCCTGTGAGGAGTGCTGGAGGGTGCTGGGGGAAGGGGAGTCCAGGGAGAGCGTCCATGAGCCCTTCGGCCCATTCATCCATGGAGTCTAGCCGCCTCCCGTACCGCCTCCCGGAGCCGGGGCCAGACGTAGGAGGCCACGGTGAGGAATCGGGTGCGTTCCGGGGTCCGATCCCGAAGCCAGGCCCAGGCGGGCCTTCCGCCCTTGGCCCGATTACACCCCTCGCACGCCGTGACCAGGTTCCCGGAGCTGTTGTCCCCACCCTTTCGCCGGGGCTCCACGTGGTCCACGGTGAGCTCCACCTCCGGCGGCCCCTGGCCGCAATACACGCAAAGGTGGTCATCACGGGCAAACACGGCGCTGCGCTTCATGCTCCAGGTATTCCCCCAACCAGAAGAATGAGTCCTGCGGCCAGGAGCACCAGGATGATGCCCAGAAGTGAAGTGTTCACCAGTTCCACATCGTGGGCCGCCAGTCTGTCGAGCCGCCGGGCTTGCAGGCGAGCCCAGGCGATGGCTCGGCGTCTCTTTTTCAGGAGTACCCCCACCCAGACCTCCTGATCGGGGAAGGGCAAGCGGAGGAGGATCGCCTCGAAGAGAACGAGGAGGTCGCCGGCCGGAATCCGGAGGCGGGCAAGTCGCCTTCCAATGGAAGGGGAATCATCTGCCCGACCCTCCACGCCGCCCCCGGCGGATGTCGCCTTCCTCCCCCACTGGAGGACCAACCCTGCAAGTACTGCTCCCATGAGAACCGGCACCAATCCCACCAGGACGTCGGCCCCCGGCCCGGGGAGGGTGACGCCTTCCGGGGATGCCACCACCGCAGGCAGCCATGCCATTCCCCCGGCAACCAGGAGTACCAGGAAGGCCCAGGAGACAACCATGGTCCAGGCACCGTACGACGCGGGGAGCTCCCTCCCACCGTCGGGGTCCGCCGCCCGCCTCCGCTCCCAGAGCGTCACCAGGAACCGGGCCAGGAGGAGGGTGGTGCCCAGCGCCGCCACGGGGAGGTAGAGGTCCAGAAGGGTGTAGGCCGGGCCTCCCAGCTCCTGGAGCCCATCCTTCAGGGTGTTCTTGGCCAGGGCACCACCGGTGAGGGGAAGGCCGGCCAGCGCCAGGGCCGGGATCGCGGTACCCGGGAGGATCCACCACCGGCCCGGCACCCGGTCCGCCAGCCCCACCGAGAGGAAGAGGGCCCCCTTGGCGATTCCGTGATGCATGGCGTAGACCGCTACGGCCACGCCGCCCCAGGGGATGAGTTCGGGCCGGGGCACCAGGAGGAGGCCGGTCCCCATGGCCATATACCCCATCTGGCTCACGCTGGAGTAGGCCAGGACGGTCTTGGGGTCGTCCTGGAAGATCCCCATGACCACCCCGTACAGGGCCGCCGCCGCCCCCACGGCCAGAAAGACCACCGATACCTCCGGGAGCGCCGTTTCGGCCGGGAGCATGCGCACCCACCCCAGAACTCCCGCCTTGATCATGGCCCCGCTCAGGAGGGCGCTGGCGGCGGTGGGGGCCACCGGGTGCGCCAGCGGAAGCCAGAGGTGAAGGGGGATGAGCCCGGCCTTCACCCCGAACCCCGCCAACAGAAGCAGAGCGATGGTACTGCCCCCGAAGGTGGGGCCTTCTCCCGCCGCCAGCTCCACCCAGGTCGCCTCCATCTCCCCGCCGAAGGTGGGGACGCCCCCAAACGCGCCACCCAGGCTGAACAGCCCCGCCAGGAGCGCCACCTCCCCCAGGATCGCCATGACGATGTAGATCCGTCCGGCCCTCAGCGCTTCATCGGACGCCGCGTGGACCACCAGTCCGTACGCGGCGAAGGTCATGAGGGCGAAGAAGAGGTAGAACCCCAGCATGTCGCCGGCGACGATGAGCCCGATGTTGCCGGCCAGGGTGAGGAGGAAGAAGAGGAAGAACCGACTCCGGCGCCCATCGGTGGCGTGGTAACCTCGTGCGAATACGCCTCCCGCCAGCCAGAGGATGGCAGTGAAGAGGAGGAAGGCCTGCCCGGTCCCGTCCAGAATCAGGTCGATCCCGGTGAAGAGGAGGGAGACGGATACCCCGAGCGCCGGCTCCCCCGTCTCCGGCGGGACCGGTCCGGGGGGGGCCACAAGGGACAGGACCGCCAGAAGGAGGGCCGGAAGCGCCCCCAGGGGAGCGAGCTGGATCCCGATGCCCCGGAGGCGGGCCGACATCCAGAAGAGGGACAAGGCAAGGGGGACGCCCCACGAGACGATCAGGAGCGAGGTGAGGAGGCCGTCCATCTAGAGCACTCCTCGCTCGATGATGAAAAGGGCCCACCCCAGAGGGCTCCACGACGACGCGGCCAGGAGTCCCGCCGCCAGGGAGAAGGCGGCGGTGGTGAGCGCCGGAACCACCATGCGCCAGTCCGCCTCCCACCGGGTCCTGGGAACCCGTTCACCCGTGGCCCAGGACGGGTCCGGATCGTCGAAGTAGGCGGTCTTGAGGATGGGAAGGAAGTAGGCGGCGTTCAGGAGGCTGCTGGCCAGGAGTACCCCAATGACCCACGGCTGCCCGGCTCCCAGCGCGCCGAGCCCCAGGTACCACTTGGAGAGGAAGCCGGCCACCGGTGGGAGCCCGATCATCCCCAGGGCTCCCACGGTGAAGGCCGCCATGGTGAGGGGCATGCGTCGGGCCACCCCTCCCATCTGGCTGATCTTCTTCACCCCCAGCGTCTGGGCGATGAGCCCGGCGCAGAAGAAGAGGGTGATCTTCATGATCCCCTGGTGCACCAGATGGACCAGGCCACCGGCGTGGGCCAGGGGGTCCAGGAGCGCTACCCCCAGGGCGATATACGAGAGCTGGCTCACGGTGCTGAAGGCCAGCACCTTCTTCAGGTCGTTCTGGGCCAGGGCCCGCACCGAGGCGTAGACGATGGTGAAGGCGGCAATGGCGGCCACCACGGCGGCGGCGCCCATCTCCCAGGCCACCTCGATCCCGAAGAGGGAGTGGAGGAGTCGGGTTACACCGAAGGCCCCCGCCTTCACCACCGCCACGGCGTGAAGGAGCGCGCTCACCGGCGCCGGCGCCACCATGGCGGTGGGGAGCCAGCCGTGGATGGGGAAGAGGGCCGACTTCACCCCCATCCCAATCAGGAGGAAGGCGAAGATGAAGGCCCAGACCACCGGCGCGGCGGCCACGGCGGCGGCATCCACCACACCGCCGGGGGCGAACTGCACCGTCCCCGCCTCCACCTGGAACCAGACCGCCCCCACCACCAGGATGGCCCCGGCTCCCAGGGTGTAGAAGAGGTACGCGCGCCCGGCCCGAATGGCTTCCGGTGTCCCCTTGTGGACCACCAGGGGATAGGTGGCCCAGGTGAGGGCTTCGTAGAAGAAGACAAATGTGAAGAGGTCACCGGCCATGGCGATGCCGGTGGTAGCGGTGACGCAGAGGCTGAAGAAGGCGAAGAACCTCCGCCGGTTCTGGGACCCCTCCAGGTAGGCGATGGCGTAGAGAGTGGTAACGAGCCAGAGGACGGCGGAGAGGGTCACGAAGAGGAGGGCCAGGGCGTCGCCCCGGAGGGTCAGGCTGAGCCCGGGCAGCACCTCCAGCGCCCATTCGTACGAGGCCCCGCCGGCCACTCCCTGGAGCATAAGCCCCACCAACGCCACCTTGGCCACTGCGCCGGCCATGTTCAGGGTGTTTCGGAGCCTCGCCTGTTCCTCCCGGAGGAACATGATGGCGATCCCGGGCACGAACGAGCTCAGGACGATGGCCAGGGGGAGGGCGTTCCACTCCAGGAGGGGCGTCAGCTCCATGGCTGCACCCCCCCCTGAAGCAGGATCTGGAAGGTCTCTGTGGCCCGGACCCCCAGCGTCGCTGCCGCCAGCGCCAGGAGGAGCGCCGCCCACTCCATCCGCTTGGGCACCGGCCGGAACTCACCGCTCGAGGCCTCCCGGTCCAGGGCGTGGCGGAGCACCATGAGCACATAGGCGATGGTGAGGAGCCCTCCGGCGGTGATGACGGCAACCCAGAACCAGCCCCGCGCCGCCAGCGCCTCCCGGAGGAGGAGCCACTTCCCCACGAATCCCGCCGATGGGGGAAGCCCCGCCAGGGAGAGGCCGCCGAGCCCGAAGGCCAGGAACGACATGGGGAGGCGGTGGGCCACCCCCGAGATGTCCCGGAGCGCATCCTTGGCCACGGCGTAGGTCATGTTCCCGGCGGCCATGAACATGGCGGCCTTGGCCAGGGCGTGGGAGAGTGCCAGGAGGATCCCCCCGGTCCAGGCGTCGTTGCTCCACCCCGCAGACCCTTCGCCGGAGCCCGCCAGGGAAAGGCCTTCCGGCGCCAGGAGGGGGAACATGATGAAGAGGTAGCCGAGCTGCGCCACCGTGGAGTAGGCGATGACCCGCTTGAGGCTCCGCTGGCGGAGGGCGAGCACCGATCCCCAGAGGATGGCCGCCGCCCCCAGCCCGCCCATGAGGAGGAGTCCGCCGTCGCTTCCACCCCCGTACACCGCGAACCAGAGGCGCACCAGGATGAAGAAGGAGCCCTTCACTACCACCGCCGAGAGGAGGGCGCTGGCAGGGGCCGGGGCGCCGGCGTGGGCGGGAGGGAGCCAGCCGTGGAGGGGGAAGAGGGCGGTCTTGGCCGCCATCCCCACCGTCATGAGGGCCAGGCTGCTGGTGGCCATGGATCCGGAGAGGTCGGCAGCGGCCAGCTCTTCCAGCGACAGCGTCCCCACCTCTGTGTAGAGGAGCGCCACCCCCAGGAGAAAGAGCATGGACCCCACCAGGGAGACGATGAGATACCGCATCCCGGCCACGGTGGCCTTGGGGGTCACGGCCAGCGTCACCAGGGCGGCGGCGGCCAGCCCCAGGATCTCCAGGGTGACGTAGAGGTTGAAGAGATCGGCGGAGAGGTAGATCCCGTTCAGCGCCGACCAGAGGAGGAGCCAGAGCGGGGCGAAGTAGCGGGCGGCTCGGCCTGCGGGGGACTTCTCCGCGTCCAACTGGGAGAGGTCACCGAAGTACGAGGTGGAGTAGAGGCTCACCGCCGCGCCCACCACGGCAGTGACGGCCAGCATGACCACGCTGAACCCGTCGGCCCAGAGCTCGATCCCCAGGGGAGCGCCCCACCCACCCAGGAGGTGGCGGACCGGCCCCTCCCGGGTCACCTCGACCCAGAGCCCGAAGCTCCCCGCCAGCGCCGTGGCCGAACCCAGCGCCAAACCGGCTCTGAGCGTCCAGGCCCGGCCACCAAGGGCGACCAGAGATGCCAGGAGCGGACCGAATACGACTGCGGTGGTCCATAGCTCGGCCCCCGTCAACTGGGCGCCTCCGGGGCGTCAGGGTCCGGGTCCGCGGTCTCAGTCTCAACCGTGAGGAAGGGTGAGCCGGTGCGAGCCACCACGCGGAGGGCCATCCCCAGGGCCAGAGCGGTGGCGGCCACGGCCACCACGATCCCGGTGAGGACCATCCCCTGGGGGAGGGGGTCCGCCATCAGGGGATCCCGCCGGGCCGGCGCGGCCAGAAGGACGAGGAAGACACCGGTGCCCATGAGGTTGATGGCCAGGACCTTCCAGATGAGGTGGGCCCGGGTGACCACCGCGTGGAGAGCCAGGAGGAAGACGGCGACCCCCGCCCAGGTATAGAGATCCAGGGAGGTCATGAAGCCTCCCCTTCGTCTTCCGGCGGGACCGGGTCCGGGGCCAGGGCACGGCCCAGGGGGTCACCGTAGGGGTCTACCGCGTCCAGCGCCGGATCGTGGACCGGAATGGAGGGCACATCCACGAAGAGCTCCACCAGGATGACGGCGACGGCCACTGCCAGCGCCGCCTCGAGCCCCAGGATCAGCGGGTAGGCCCACCCTTCCGGGTACGCCAGGAAAGCGCCGGTGAAGGGAAGCACGGAAATGCCCACCACCACAAAGCCTGCCACCCCGCCGGCAGCGATGACCCGCACAGGGAGGGCGGCGGCGGTGGGTGGCCGGAGCACCCCGGCCACGGTGAGGAGGACCCCGGCTCCGGCCAGTAGGGCTCCGGCCTGGAAGGCGCCGGCCGGCTCACTGGAGCCGAGCCAGGTCAGGTAGACGGCGGTGAGGAAGGCGGTGGGGACCGCCAGCCGGAGGATCGCGGTGAGCACCGGCTCGTCCAGGTCCCGTCCCCGGGGGAGCCCGAAGAGGCGCTCTCCCCGGTCCAGCGACCATACCGCCACCATGGCGGCCACCAGCACCGCCACCTCTAGGAGGGTGTCGTAACCCCTGAAGTTCAGGAGCACGCCGGTGACGGGGTTGGAGACGCCGGTCTCCGGGAGGAACTCGGCCACCAGGTCGGGGATGCGCGGGTCGCGGGAGTCGGCGGCGCCCCGGAGCCCAAGGGCCAGGGCCAGCCCCATGGGCAGCAGGAGAAGGCCCAGGAGCCACTTCAGTAGGGCGGGGTCGTCCCGGCTCCCGTCGTCTTCCAGGAGGGGGCGCACGTCGGCGGCGTCGACGCCCGTGGCGGCCGTTCCGGATGAGCCAGGCGTACTGGATGCGCCAGAGGGGTCGGCGCCGTTGTCTCCACTTGACGATGTCGACGGCGTCATGACTCGGGCTCCATGGGGAGGTCGTCATCCTTGCCGCTTCGCACCGCAAGTCGATGCCAGGCGTTCAGGAAGAGGGCTCCAGTGACCCCGGTACCCAGCGCCGCTTCCGCCAGGGCGATGTCCGGCGCACCGAGGCGAACCCAGGCCAGGGCCAGGGTGAGCCCGTAGGCCACGTAGAGCATGACGGCCTCGAAGAGGTGCCGGGTGCTGAGGAGCCGGAAGACGAGCCCCACCAGGAGGAGAACCACCAGGCCGTCCAGGAGGAGAGCGGAGAGGGAGGGTTCGGTCATGGGCAGCCCTCGCCGCTTCGACCCGAACCAGCTGATTGCCCACGCTCCGAGCCCACCGACCCTGCCCTGTCCCCATCGGCCGGGGCTTCTTCCGCCAGCACCGGACGGACCCCATGAGCCAGCGCTCCGGAGGCGAGAAGGTGACAGATGGTGGCGGCGGCCCCCAGGACCAGGAGCCAGAGGACCACCAAAAGAAGGATTTCGTGCCAGACGCCCAGTTGGAGCGCCACTCCCGCCGCCACGAACCCAAGCCCCAGGGTGTCGGCCTTGGTGAGGGCGTGGAGGCGGCAGTAGAGGTCCGGAAATCGGAGGAGCCCGACGGTCCCGGCCAGGAAGAAGAAGCAGCCCGTCAGGAGCAGGATGACCGTGAGGGTATTGAAGATGACTTCCATGCTCACCGGTCCCGCCCTGTCCGACGGTTCTCCCTGCCGTCCCCCCGATTCGGACCTCCCTCCAAGCGGTCCTGGCCTTCCCCGTATCCGGAGGGCCGCCCCGGCGCCCGCACCCAGCCCCTCTTCACGAAGGCCACCGAGATCACCACCGCCAGGAGGGCGAAGATGAGAGCCACGTCCCTCAGTGGCCGGGCATCCGCCGCCACCGACAGCACCAGGAGGATGGCCACACCGGTGGTGCCGAAGAGTTGGGCTGCCACCACCCGATCGGCCTGGGTCGGGCCGCGGATCACACGGACGAGCCCGGCGGCCACATTGGCCACCAGGAAGAAGGCAACGGCCAGGAAGAAGGTCGTCATGGAGAGAGTGACAGGCCGAAGGACGCCGCCACTCTCCGTTCCAGCTCCTGCAACCGCTCCAGAGTGTCACCGGTATCGGCCAGGAGGTGTACCGCCACCTCGTCACCCTGGATCTCGGCGCTGAACGTCCCCGGGAGAAGGCTGGTCACATTGACGAAGAGAGTCCGGGCCGGCCCAGGGGGGAGCCGGAGGGAGTACCGGATGATCTCCGGTTCCAGGGGAAGGGAAGGGGAGAAGGCCCGGCTAGCCACGTCGATGCCTCCCCCCAATGCCTGCACGGCGGCGTAGGGGAGGGAACGCAATACGGCCAGGGGACGAAGCACGGGCCGTTCGCGGGGAGCGTTCCGCTGAAGCCACAACATGATCCCCACAGCCCCTGCCACTCCCAGTACGGCGGCGTACCACCCGTCCAGGGTTGGACCCACCAGCGCCACCCAGAGGGCAGCGAAGGAAAAGGTCCAGAGAAGGGGGCGGAGGGGCATGGAGGCGTGGGACATCCTTGTTCCGGGGGGGCGTCGGATCGGGAAAGGCTACATCTTATTCAACCTGCGAGACTTGCAGTTGTTCCGGAAGCATGTGGTAGAGAGGGCTTCGAAGGGAACCCCGCCCTCTCGCCCCCGGTTTATTCTGGAGTCCCTGTCGCAATGTATCGCTGCAAGAAATCCTTTCGCTATGGATCTGCCCATGACGCTGAGCGCTTCCAACACTCTACCCTCGCCCGCAAACCCCTCTTCCACTGTACCTCCGTCGGGAAATGGGGGAGCGGGCGTACCCACCGAAGACACCACCCACACGGATGCCATCCGGCGCTACTACGCCGAGACCCTCCAGTCCACCTCCGATCTCAAGACCGGTGCGTGCTGTGCGCCGGAGGAGCTCTCTCCCAGGGTGAGGGCGCTGGTGGCGCAGGTCCACCCGGAGGTGCGGGAGCGGTTCTACGGCTGCGGCGCGCCACTTCCGCCAGTACTCGAGGGCGCCACAGTGTTGGATCTGGGATGTGGCAGCGGACGGGACGCCTACGTCCTGGCGAGCCTTGTCGGTGAGGCAGGCAGGGTCATAGGGGTCGACATGACGCCGGCACAACTCGAGGTGGCCCGGCGTCACCGGGACTGGCACATGTAGAAATTCGGGTTTGCCCAGGCCAACGTGGATTTCCGCCAGGGATTCATGGAAGACTTGGCGGAGGTGGGGATCGAGGACGCGTCCGTGGATCTGGTGGTCTCCAACTGCGTCTTCAATCTGTCTCCGGACAAGCCGCGCCTCTTCCGGATCACCGGTGACCAGTCGGTGCACTACGGTCTCTTCGACTGTGGGCCTGGCTCCACGGGAGGAGGTGCCGCCGGACCCACTCCCGCCTCGGCTCCCTGCTGCTGAGGCGGGGGCGGGGGACGCACCGGCCCTGGCCCCGCCCGGCAGGGCCGGTGGCGGGAGACAGGCCGGCGCACTCAGGTCAGCGGAACTGGCCCTGCAGGTAGCTCCGGAGGTGGTTGTTCTCCGCCTCTGTGTCCTGTCGGATGGCGTTGACCACATCCCCGATGGAGATGATCCCTACCAGGGAGCCGTCATCCACCACCGGGAGGTGCCGGACCGGTTCTGGGTCATGAGGTTCATGACGTGGTCAACCTCGTTGGAGGGAAGGCCCACCACGGGATTCTGGGTCATGATTTCCGAAACGAGCCTGCTCCGGAGCAACTCAGGGCCGAGGCTGGCCAGCTCGAGGAGGTGCCGCTCGGTGAGGATTCCGACGATCTCCGTTTCGTCCATGACCACCACCGATCCGATCTCGTGGGCCACCAGGAGTTGGAGTGCGTCCATGGCGGTGGCGCCAGGCGAGACATTCACCACGTGGGCCCCCTTCGTCTCCAGGATCTGCTGGATCTTCATCTGTGCTCACTCCTGTTCCAGAGGGGCGCATGCCGGAATCGCACCTCCGGCAGCACCGCCGGAGGAGACCCGGCACAGGTGTAATGAAGTTGTCATGAAATGTCCCCCGGCGAAAGGAGACCCCCCTACTCCCTGTGGACCTTCATCCCCCGCGGACCCTCACCCGCCGTGGACCACCACCTCGCTGAACCCGCCGCCGGTGGGACGTACCTGGATCCCTCTCCCGATCCGTTCCCGCAGGGCCTCCACATGGCTGATGAGGCCCACCCGGTATCCCCGTTCGTGGAGGCCCTCCAGTACGGTGATGGCGTCCTCCAGGGAGGCGGGGTCCAGGGTTCCGAAGCCCTCATCCAGGAGGAGCGTCTCGATGGGGAGTTCCTGGGTGCGCATTCCGGCGAGCCCCAGCGCCAGCGCCAGCGAGGCCAGGAAGGTCTCGCCTCCGGATAGGGTGGTGAGGGGTCGCTCCTGGCCGGCCAGATGGGCGTCCCGTACCACGAAGTCGAAGGTGCCCTCGCCCGCAGCCGCCCGAACGAAGCGGTACCGGGGCCGAAGCCGCTCCAGGTGCTGATTGGCTCCCAGGAGGATCCGGTCCAACACTAGACTCTGGGCGAACTCCTCGAAGGCGGCCCCCTCCCGGGTTCCGATGAGGTTGGCGAGCTCTTCCCAGACGGCGGCGTCCCGGCGCGCCCGTTCCAGTTCGGCCAGTACCCGTTCCCGCCGCTTCCGGAGGTCGTCGTCCCGCTGTCGCCGCTCATCGAGGCG
>SL_5KL_010_SEDDRAFT_10000173_pt1 | contig 39004 bp, 39 predicted proteins | sample SodLakKL_010_SED_FD_9118 | JGI IMG/M metagenome (IMG submission 9118)
CCCCCCCCCAAGTTTTTCTTGCTTCAGGCCTGTTAAAAGGTATTTTCTCTCTTTTCTAAAAAATTTTTCGCGGGTGCCTGCGGCACCAAGAGCGGGTGATAAATCTTTTCCGGAAAAATCATCCTCTGAAAAACCTCTTGAAGAAATAAAACAAAACGGTTCCTTAAAAGAAAAAACTATTTTCTTTTCCCGCAAAACAAAGTAGTCACCGGTCGGTGACTAATAATCCTACTGATTATCTGCAAACCTATTTTTAAAAGCCTATCTTCCTGCCTTCATTACTTTTATCAGTAAGGAGTTTGTTTAATGCTTCGATTATTTCTTTTATCGCTTTTTTGTTTTCAACTATATGAGACTCTTGCGAGTTCAACCTCTTTTCGATTTCAGCTACTATTGCTTTCAGCTCATTGTTCTCTAAAGCCAGGGTCTTTAACCTGGTAAAAGTTCTCATTATCTGAATATTCACCTCTATAGCACGATCACTCGTAAGAACTCCTGAAAGCATCGCAACACCATTTTCGGTAAATGCGAGCGGTGTTTTTCTAACTCCTCCCCAACTTGATGTCGCAATCTGCGACTTCAAGTTGCCAAACTCTTCTTTCGAGAGCTGAAACATAAAATCCTCTGGGAATCTCTTAATGTTTCGGCGAACCTGTTCGTTTAATCTTCTGGTCTCCACTCCATACATTTCCGCAATATCTCTGTCAATCATTACTTTCTGTCCTCGGATAAGAAAAATCTTTTTTTCTATTACCTCTACAGGAATCATTTTGTTCATAGGGAGCCCCTTTTCTTTGACAGATTACTTACTAATATGTATATTATAAATTGTAGTATAACAAGTTCTGGAGGAATATGCAAGATCTACAGGAAATTATAAAAGAAATTAAAAAACAAAAAACTTACTATTCAAAAGAAAAGAAATGCCTTAAAGAGGAAATATCTAAGTTACCACGCGGGACTATACAAAAGAAAGAAATCAGTAATAAATCGTATTATTACCTTCTGTACCGAAATAAGGGAAAGATCGTTAATGAGTATCTCGGAAAATCTGCACCGCAAGAATTAGAAGAACAGATTGCCGAAAGAAAACATTTGCAGAAGGAATTAAAACCGGTTAATGAAGCATTGAAGATATTAAATAAATTGAAAGTATGATGAATTATTTCTTATACGCCCGCAAATCAAGTGATGCAGAGGACAGGCAGGTCCCTTCAATAGATTCACAACTCCGGGAACTCAGGGAGTATGCCCGGAAAGAGGGTCTTAAAATCGTAAAGGAATACACCGAATCCCGCACATCTAAGAAACCCGGAAGAAAAGTATTCAATAATATGCCGCTTGATATTAAGACTGGAGAGGCTGACGGCATAATCGCATGGCACCCAGACCGGCTCGCAAGAAACTCAATTGACGGCGGTAAAATTCTTTTCCTGATAGATACAGGAATGATCAGGGATTTAAAATTCCCTACTTTCCGTTTTGATAATACCGCCTAAGGGAAATTTATGCTGAACATAGCATTCGGGCAGTCGAAATATTACATCGACAACCTTTCAGAAAACGTTAAGCAGGGAATCCGGGAAAAAGTAAACCGAGGTGAATTTCCGGGATGGGCGCCTCTTGACAAGAGACCGGAATGACAAAACAATATCTCCAAGCGCGATGGTTAAGATATTAATGAACCCTTTTCATTACGGTGTATTCCGGCTGAAAGGGGAAATCTTTGAGGGAAGCCATCCGCCCATAATCTCCAAGCGGCTCTTTGACAGGGTTCAGGAGGTCTTTGAGATACGCTCCAAACCTACAAGAAAAGCCCGCTATAATTTCGTATTCCGTAGATATTTTAAATGTGATGCATGCTGAGCTATGATAACCGCAGAAAAGAAAAAAACACCTACTATATGAAAGGTGGCTGCCGGCGGAGGATTCGAACCCCCACGAACGGCTCCAGAGGCCGCTGTCCTGCCATTAGACGAGCCGGCAGCTAAAGTCTGTGTAATTATATTTATTATAATTCGGATTGTCTAATCTTTTTTATCTTTTTTGTTTTTTTTGTCTTTCTCTTCCAGATCTTTCATAACCTTTTCCCGACAGTCCCCGCATATTCCGTGTGTGAAATCTGCATCCGAATGTCTTCTAATGTACTCGTCCACTCTTTGCCAGTAACCCTTATCATCCTTAATTTTATGGCAATAACAGCAAATCGGGAGAAGGCCTGAAAGTGTCTTTACTTTTGAAAGCGCTTCCTGAAGTTCTTTTGTAAGTTTTCTTTCTTTATCAAACTTTTTCTCAAGAATATCTTTTGTTTTCTTAAGTTCTATGTGTATATTAACTCTGACGCGTATCTCTTCGGCTCTGAAGGGTTTTTTTATGTAATCAACCGCCCCGATTTTGAATCCCTTAACTATATCTTTCATTTCAGCTTTTGCTGTAATAAATATTATGGGGATGTTTTCTGTATCCGGATCTTCCTTTAGTTTTTCACATACAGTGTATCCGTCCATGCCGGGCATCATCACATCAAGAAGAATAAGGTCGGGCTTCGTTTCTTTTGCTTTCTTAATTGCTTCTTCACCGCTTAAGGCTTCATACACGTCATACATTTCAGACTTTAGGATTATACTGATTAACTTGATATTGTCTTCAATATCATCAACAATCAGTATTTTCGCAATTTTCTTAGGTTTCATTATTTTTTTCTGATTCCGGCTTTTTTACCTCTTCTTTTCCTTTCTCTGCTTCTTTTTTACACTCCTGGGCATAATTTAACTGCAGATTTGTCAATGAATCGTTTAACACCTCTTTTTCTTTATCTAATAGATTTCCCTGTGTTTTTTCCCTGAGCATCTGCAGAATATCAATGTTTATTTTTGCAACCTGAAGATTTTTTTCCACTTTTCCAGTCTGCGGATTTGATGTTTTTCCCATATTTACAAAAGCCGACTGGGACAAGGAAATAACCAGATTGAAAAAATTTGCATTCACCTGCTGTTCATTTTTGTTTTCTGTCATTGCACAAACTCCTTCAACGCATACTCTATTCTTTCTATACACTTCTTTTTACCAATAAATTCTAGAAGGTCAAATACGCCCGGGCCTTTCATTCTTCCTGATACTGCTACCCTTACAGGATGAAAAACCTTTCCGGCGCCTATTTTTTTATCTTTTACGTATTTCCTGAATGAATCTTCCAGCCCTTTTTTTGAAAAGTCCTGATTTTCTTCAAGAACACCTTTTATGTCCTTAAGTATTACTTCTACACCTTCCTTTTCAAGTCTTTTCTTTACCGCCTTAGGATTATAGGTTATATTATCCATTAGTAAAAAGTCAATTCTACGGGGTATATCTGTAAGCTTTTCAATTTTCTCCCTTTCAAGTTCAATAGCTTCAACTACCTTGTCAGGTATATTGGATTCATCATCAATTATCTTTTCTTTTTTCAGAAAGAAAGAAGCCCGCCTGGCAAGCTCAGCCGCAGGCATATTTCTTATATATTTGCCGTTTATCCAGTTTAACTTTTCAATGTCAAAGACGCCTGCGGATTTCCCTACGCGGGAAATATCAAATTTCTGCTTTAATTCCTCCCATTCAAAAAGCTGCTGCGAATCACTTGTAGACCACCCCAGAAGCGCAAGATAGTTCCTCAAAGCTTCCGGCAGGTATCCGCCCTTTCTGTATTCATTCAAAGCCACCGAACCGGTTCTTTTGGAGAGGCGTTTGCCATCGGTGCCATGTACCTGGGGAAGATGAGCAAAACTGGGAGTATTTTTGCCCAACGCCCTGTAAAGAAGAATCTGTTTGGGCGTATTGGAAAGATGGTCATCTCCCCTGATAATATGACTTATCTCCATTTCTGCATCATCCACAACACAGGCAAAGTTGTAAGTTGGCATGCCGTCCGACTTTACTATAACGAAGTCCTGTATTTGATCTGTATTTACCTCTACTTTTCCTTTAATCATATCCTCAAAGACTAAATTTTCTTTTGAGGGGGTTTTCAAACGCCACACAAAATCTCTGCCTTCTTTTTCTAAATCCTCAGCTTTTCTTTTAGATATACTGCGGCACCTGCCGTCGTATCCGGTAAACCCTTCTTCTTTCTGAGATTTTTCTCTCATATCGGCAAGCTCTTCACGACTGCAGTAGCACTTATAAATCTTCCCGTTTTTCTCAAGTTTTCTACACATTTCTTTATAGAGATCAAGCCGTTCTGACTGCATAAAAGGACCCTGGTGCCAGTTGAGGCCCAGCCATTTAAGCCCCTCTATTATGACCTGTGTATACTCCTTTTTTGATCTTTTTACATCCGTATCCTCTATGCGGAGTATGAACTCCCCATCTTTTTTTGAGGCAAAAAGATAATTGTACAAAGCGGTACGAACGCTTCCTATGTGAAGCAAGCCCGTAGGAGAAGGAGCAAACCTGGTTTTTACTTTAGTGAACAATTTTATTTAAAGGATATTCTATTATTCCCTGGGCTCCCGCGCGCTTAAGCCGGGGGAGAATCTCCTTTACCTTTTTCTCTTCAATCACAACCTCAAGAGCAACCCATCCGCTTACAGTTAACTCTGAAACTGTCGGTTTCATAAGAGAAGGAAGCAGCCGGGTTATTTCTTCTATTTTTTCATTTTTAACATTCATTTTTAAACCCACCATTCCTTCAGCTGCCACTGCCGACTTGAGAAGCAATGATATGTTTTCCATCTTCTGCCTTTTCCACTTGTCTTTATAGGAATTATTATTTGCAATGAGCCTTGTTGACGAAGACAGGATTTCCTCTACTATTCGGAGTTTATTGGCCCTTAGCGAGGAGCCGGTTTCCGTAAGTTCAACTATGGCATCGCACAGGACCCCCGGCTTAACCTCCGTGGCCCCCCATGAAAACTCCACCTTGCAGTCAATGTTTTTTTCTGCGAAATATCTTTCGGTATATCTTTTTAGCTCCGTAGCCACTCTTTTGCCTTTTAAATCATCAATGCTGTTTATTTCTGAGTTTTCCGGCACGGCCAAAACCCATCTTACCGGCCTGAAACCGCTTTTGGCATATATCAACTCAGTGATTTCAGTTACATCTGCATCATTTTCTTTAAGCCAGTCCCATCCGCAGAGCCCAACATCAAAAACTCCGTCTTCAATATATTTAGGCATCTCCTGAGGCCTTATCAGCATCAACTCGAGCTCCGGGTCATCCGAACCTGGATAATAGGAGCGTGAGTTATCCACATATATATTTATTCCGCCTTTTTTAAAGATTTCTATAGTCGACTTTTGAAGACTCCCCTTTGGAAGCGCAAACCTGAGTTTATCAGTCATTTAAATTTCCTTTCATTTTTCTTTTTTTTATAAACCGTATTCATTACATATACAGGCTCTGTTTCCTGCCACCTCTTCCTTATGCCTCGGCTGTATAAACTGCATACTTCCCGGTAAATATCATCCGCATCAGGTTCAACTATTTCATAATTTCTGCCTTTAAGATCCGAAAGACCGGTCAATCTGTAATCTGACAGGCGCTTTCCGTCTCTGTCATACTCCGCCCAGTAAACCTTGTCCCTAAAAGCCTTCAAGACAGGAACGGATACACTTTTACCGGCAATGTCCAATGATGACAGCCCGTAAAGGGGAATGTCAAGAACCTGCGCCATTGTTATGGCCCCGCTTAATCCTATGCGGATTCCGGTAAAAGAACCCGGACCGGTACCCGCCCCGATTGCTTTGAGTATCCCGGGAGAAGCTGATGCTCTTTTTAAAACCTTATCAATTTCGGGTATAAGCCGGTCTGCATGTTTTCTGCCGACCACCTCTGTATTACAAAGTATTTTTTTTCCATCACCTACAGTGAGCGAAAACCTGTCTGTTGTGGTCTCAATTGCCAAAAACATTCTTTTTTTCGTTATAAATAAAAAACCTCCGTTCTGAAGGACCGGTTACTTCCATTTTTATATATAAAGCTTTGTCAGGGCATATCTGCCATGCTCTGTCCGCCCATTCAACCGCTGTTATGTTTTCACTATCCAGAAGATCCCACCACCCGAGGTGAAGGATTTCGCTAATTTGTTTCAACCTGTAAAGATCTATGTGAACTATTTTCCTTCTGCCGGAATACTTTCTAATCAGCTGAAAAGTGGGGCTTACTATTTCTTCTGAACTTATTCCCAGCCCCCTTCCCAAGCCTTTAACGAATGTGGTCTTCCCAGATCCAAGATCCCCCAATAAAAAAACATTTCTGCAGTACTCTTTTAACCCGGATGAAATCTCCTCGCCAAGACAAAGAGTTCCTGCTTCTGAATCAGTTGTTTTAACAAGTTTTCCACATTCCTTTAAGTTTTTCACAGGGAGTATATTTCCTGCAGCCGGCCCTGTTTCATACCGGCTGCAATACATAATGCATATAATTTATGCCTTCTAAGACAGTTATTTTTTATCTTTTTTCTCTTCTTTCTTTTCGTCTTTTTTTTCTTTACTTTTTGATTCTTTTTCTATCTTTTCTTCTTCCTGTTTTGCAGCCATATTGTCTTTTATGCTGGATACTCCTGCCGCAATAGCAACCAGCCCAACCAGAATCAGAAAAGGCGGAATAGATCCCTGAAGTACAATTAAAAACGGTTCCCATCCACCCCACACTGCAAGCCATATAATACCTATTACTATTCCCACCAATCCAAAAATTACACTGAGCATAATTTCCTCCTTTTACTTTCTTCTCCTTTTACAACCTTTTCATCTCATTAAGCATATCTTCCGGAAGCATATATCTCTGTCCCTTTTTCCAAGCCGCCTTATCACCGGCATGCCCGTGTATCCAGGCAGAAATTCTCGCTGCTTCAACTGTGTTATCGATGCTGCATATTGAAGCGGCGCATACTCCGGACAATATATCGCCGCTTCCTCCGGTCGCCATTCCGGGGTTGCCTGACGAATTATAATAAATTTTCCGCCCCTTTGTTATTATACTGCGGTATCCTTTCAGTACAACTGTGCATCCATATTTACTTGCAAAAGCGGCTGATATGCTTTCTCTATTATCCTTAAGCTTTTTGCTTTCGACTTTTGCCAGTCTCGCCATTTCACCCGGATGAGGCGTAATAACTGTATCGTTTTTTCTCTTTTTTAATACATCTGTACAGGATGCTATATTGTTTAAACCGTCAGCATCTATAACCATCGGGCAATCCAAATCTGATATAATCCTCTTTACAAATTTCCGGGTTTCCTCACCCGTTCCCATTCCGGGCCCAAGCACAGCACAGTCAATCTTTCTCTTTTTTGAAAAATCAATTATTTTCTCCAAACTGCTTAGCGTTATTTGTTTTCTGTCTTCAAGCAACAGCTCCATTGAACTCAGCGAAGCAGATGCAACTATCGGGTATATATCTTCCGTTACCGCGCATGTTACAAGCCCGGCCCCGGCCCTAAGCGCCCCCAGCGCAGCCAGGGAAACCGCCCCCTCCATTCCCGGAGCCCCCCCTATTACAAGCACATGCCCGTTCATCTTCTTGTGAGAGTCTTTAGGACGTCTTTTTAGATATTCTTCCGTATCCTGGCTCACGGTCAACTCTTCCTTCTCATTATATTTTTTAGGAGAAAGACCCGTGTTTATCTTAACCACATCCACACTTCCGGAGAACAGGCTTCCGGGATTTTTTATATGTCCGGTCTTTGGATATTCAAATGTTAACGTGACATCGGCATTCACTGCCCCGGGATCAGCTTCTCCTGAATTACCGTTTACACCAGTCGGGATATCACAGGATAAAATTATTTTACTTTTCCTGTTTATAATTTCAAGTATATCTTTAATGCTTTTATTCAGAGGGGGCCTGAAGCCTGTCCCGAATATGCAATCACAGACTATCTTCGGGGCTTGAAGAGCATTTTCAAGCTGTTCGGAACCGGTCTCTACTATCTCCAAATCCAGCCTGGTGGCTTTTTTTTCAGGAAGCTTTCTCAGTTTACTCTTTCGCCCAAGTAAATATACCTCCACTTCTCTTCCTGCTTCATGCAATCTCCTGGCAGCCACAAACCCGTCCCCGCCGTTATTCCCCATTCCGCATACAAAACACACCGGAATTATGGGAAAATTTCTCTGAATATAATCCGCCATTCCTTCACCGGCCCGCTCCATTAAAACATCCGCACTTACGGGTGATTCCCTATCCAGCCTTTTCATTTCATCAACAGGTATTACCTTCATTTCTTCACTCTTTTTTTTCCCATACTATAGCCTGTCCCGCCGCATAGCTTCCATCATGGGATATTGAGATGCTGCAGATAAGGTTGTTTTTGTCTAAAAATCTCGTGGCATTACATTCTTCAGAAAGCATAGGCCGCCCATTAAGACCGTTTAAAACTTCAATATCTTTCCAGTATACCGGGTTTTCATAATTCGCCAGCGCTTTATAGAGAGCCTCCTTTGCGGCTATCCGCCCCGCCATGTGCAGAATTGGGTTCCTTTTTGTTCTGCAGTATTCATATTCTTTCCGGGTAAGAATCCTTTCTGCCAATTTGTCTTTGGCTTTCAACCTTTCAGCGCATACTATATCCAGGCCGTTTCCTTTTATCATCACTCCACCTTGCCCCGGGATTGATCATAATTCCAGGGACGCCCGTAAGATTCGGGGACCTCATTCAAAAAACCTTTCTCTTCAAGTTCCTGAAGGTTCTCGGGATAACGCTCTTCTGAATAATTAAAAAGTTCTATGGCGGTTTGAAGAATATCCCTGTTGGCGCTTCTGGCAAAATCTTCTGTTTTTTCAGGCGCACCGTTTTTCTTCAGCGTCTCAACCGGAGAGCTGTTATAGAGAAACACATAACCCCAATAAAGAGCGGAAACTAGAATTAAGAAGACAAGGCCTTTTTTCACTCTATCAGCTCCTTCATCTTTCTTACAGACTCCCTAAGTCCTGTAAAAACAGACCGGCAAACTATGGAGTAGCCAATATTCATTTCATAAATTCCTTCAATTTTTCTTACAGCACCTACATTTTCATAGTCAAGACCGTGCCCCGCATTCACCTTAAAGCCGTGCTCCCTTGCCATATGCGCACTCTTTCTTAGCTTGTCCAGTTCTTTTTTTTTAAAAGCACCGGAGGCATTTGCATACGCCCCTGTGTGTATCTCCACCGCATCCGCGCCCGTCCGGGCGGCCGATTCTATCTGATCGCAGCTCGGATCTATAAAAAGAGAAACCTCGATAGATGAGGCTTTAAGGCGTTCAACCGCCTCCTTTATCTTCCCGGCAGAACCCTTTACATTCAACCCGCCTTCCGTAGTCAGCTCCTGCCTGTTTTCCGGCACCAGACAACAGAAGCGGGGTCTTACATCAAGAGCAATTTTTATGATTTCCTCTCTTACAGCCAATTCAAGATTAAGCGGCAGAATATTTTTTCTCTTAATACTGTAAACATCATCATCCTGGATATGCCGGCGGTCCTGCCTCAAATGAACTGTTACGGAATCCGCCCCTCCGAATTTCACTTCTTCAACCGCCCGGATAATGTCTGGAATGCCCTCTTTTCTGGCCTGCCTTAGCGTTGCTATATGATCTATGTTTACTCCCAGTTTAACCATCTATTATGCAAAGTACATCACATAAACCCAAAGAATAACCGCCAGTATCAGCGACAGTATTTTTAGAAAAGTATTTTCCTTCAACTTGACTGCTCCATCTTAATCGACTCCTCCACTACCTTATCCTGGTAATATTTCGTAAGTGTTTTCTTCATCTCTTCCAGAGATATTCCTTTTTTCAAACTGCCTTCGTGAGCCAGGGAAAACTTTCCTGTCTCTTCCGACACTAGGCAAACAATCGCATCAGAAACCTCGGTAAGTCCCACTGCAGCTCTGTGCCTTGTTCCCATAATCTTTGTTATTTTAGGACTGTGGGTGAGCGGAAGAATACAGCTGGCAGCTATAATCCGGTCCCCGGAGAGTATAACCGCTCCGTCATGAAGCGGAGATGCGGGAGTAAATATTGTTTCTATAAGCTCATTTGTGACTTCGGCATTAATGGTTACTCCCGTTTCAATGTAATTTCTCAGGCCGGTTTTTTGCTCCAGTACAATAAGAGCTCCCTCACCCCTGCGAGAGATATTCTTGAGAGCCTTTATTACCTCGTCTATAAACTCAATCCTGCTTTTCATAATGATTCTTGTTAATTTCCCTGAACCCAAATCAGCAAGAAAACTTCTTATCTCAGGCTGAAAAACTATGACTAAAGCCACAGCTCCTGCAACCCAGAACCACCTCAGCATCCAGCCGATAAGCACCAAATTAAGAATCCGGGATACAAGCGTTGCCAGCAAAAGAAAAAATATTCCTCTTAATACCTGTACGGCTCTCGTTCCTCTTACCAGCCGTATCAGCTTGTATATTACAAAGGCGCTTACGGGTATATCAATTATATGCCTGAGATACCTACTCCACAAATCTCCCACGGTGTTTAGTATTTCTGTCATTTAATTTTTTCCATTATTTTTTCACATACCTTTAAAGCCTGCCGGGTTTCAAAGACATCATGAACCCTTACAGCATCTACTCCTTTTATAAAAGCCCAGCACACTGCCGCAATAGAACCTCCCAGCCTTTTATCCTCCGGGGCCGGGCTTATCATGTTTATAAAAGATTTTCTTGAGGCTCCAACCATCACAGGATAATCACCCTTAAACTCATTCAACATGGCAAGTATCTCGAGATTATGCTCCAGCTTCTTTCCGAAACCTATACCCGGGTCAAGCAATATTTTCCCGTGATCTATTCCATCCGAACCGCACTCATCAGCGCGGCGATAAAGAAAACCCCTGATTTCCTCCACCACATCACCGTAAGCGGGGTTTTTCTGCATTGTTTGCGGATTTCCCCTCATATGCATGATGCATATGAGAGCATTGCCGTTGGAAGCCGTCTTTCTCATAGCCGGATCAGAAAATCCATTAACGTCATTTAGCATATCCGCTCCTGCTTCAAGCGCCTTCTCAGCCACCACGCTCTTTGATGTATCGCATGAAATGATAATTTCCGGATTTTTTTTTAACTCTTTTATAACCGGTATGACCCTTTTAATCTCTTCCTCCGCATCTACAGGCTGAGCTCCCGGCCGCGTGGATTCGCCTCCTATGTCAATTATTCCGGCTCCGCAGCGAACCATCTCCCTGGCTCTTCCAATGGCTTTATCACCGGAGAAATACATTCCTCCGTCTGAAAATGAATCGGGAGTCACATTCAAAACCCCCATTATAAGGGGGCCTTTTCTCAGTAACTTATCAAAATTCACCGTTCTCTGTTGATCAGCGCAAGGGCTTCCGAACGGGTTTTCGCATCCTTAAGGAATAAACCCCTCATGGCGGATGTAATCACCTTTGACTCCGGTTTCTTTACCCCTCTCATAATCATGCACAAATGGCGCGCTTCTATGACAACCATAGCGCCCCTTGAGTTAAGATTTTCAACCATCATATCTGCAACCACTTCTGTAAGTCTTTCCTGAAGCTGAAGCCTTGAAGCCACTGAATCCACCAGCCTGGCTATTTTTGAGAGTCCGGTTATGTTGCCTTCCCTGGGTATATAGGCGACATGCGCCTTTCCATAAAACGGAAGCAGATGATGTTCGCACATTGAATGAAAATCAATATCCCTTACCAGTATTATTTCCGAATATTTCTCTTCCTGAAAGTAGACCGGGGGCGCCTGGTATTCCGATTTGTATGATGAAAATATCTCTCTGCACATCCTGCTTATCCTGTCCGGTGTGTCTTTCAATCCGGGGCGATCAGGGTTATCCCCGATAGCTTCAAGAAAAGTTCTTACTGAGTCCTTAATCTTTTTTTCGTCCATCTTTTCCTTTCTTATCAGTCTTTTTTGATTTAGGGGATGACTTTTTTTTCTTTTTCCCAGATGACTTCTTCGTCTTTGAAGTCTTTTTCTTATCTGTTTTTTCCTCTGTTTTTTTCTTCTTTTTGCTTTGCTTTTTCTTTTGTTTTTTCTTTATACCGAGAATCTTCTTTATCTCATCCCCTTCTATTGTCTCTTTTTTTATAAGCTCTTTTGCAAGTTTCTTCAGTTTTGACTTATTTTTCTCAAGGATTTTCTTTGCTGTTTCATGGCAGTCCTTTACTATATGCTTAACGCCCTCATCAATTTTCTGCGCTGTTAATTCAGAATATTCTCTACCCTGAGCTATTTCCTTCCCCAAAAAAACATTTTCCCTGTCCCTCTGATAAGTAAGCAGCCCCAGCTCATCGCTCATACCGTATTCTACCACTATCTTATATGCCATTTCCGTGGTTCTTCTGAGATCATCTCTGGCGCCCGTGGTTTTTTCTCCGTATATAAGCTCTTCCGCGGCTCGCCCCGCCAGCATCACAGCCATACGGTCTACAATCTCTTTTCGGGTTGTTAGATATCTGTCCTCCATGGGAAGCTGCAGGGTGTACCCCAAAGCCGGGCCTCTCTGAAGAATTGAGACTTTATGCACGGGATCGGCATTTTCAAGATGAAGAGCCACCAACGTATGTCCGGATTCGTGGTAAGCAATTTTCTCCTTCTCCTTATCTGAAATAATCCTCGACTTTTTCGCCGGTCCGGCTATAACCCTGTCTATAGCCTCTTCCACAAAGTGCATTGTAACTTTCTTAGCATTATCCCTGGCAGCCAAAAGAGCCGATTCGTTTATAATATTGGCTATGTCGCTGCCTGTAAAACCCGGGGTCCTTCTTGCCAGAACTCCGAAATCAATATTATTCGATATCTTGACCTGTTTTGAGTGGAGCTCAAAAATTTCCTTCCTCTCTTTAAAGTTAGGCCTGGGCGCCCCTATGTGCCTGTCAAACCTCCCCTTCCTAAGAAGCGCCGGATCAAGTACATCCGGCCTGTTTGTTGCTCCAATAAGAATAACCCCTTCCCTGGCATCAAAACCGTCCAGTTCGGTAAGTATCTGATTAAGCGTCTGTTCGCGCTCGTCGTGCCCGCCGCCAAGGCCTGAAAACCTGGAACGCCCTACAGCATCCAGCTCATCAATAAATATGAGGCACGGCGCATTTTTACGTCCCTTCTCAAACATATCCCTTATTCTTGAAGCCCCCACCCCCACAAACATCTCTACAAACTCGCTTCCGGATGTAGAGAAAAAAGGAACGTCGGCTTCGCCGGCCGTAGCCTTTGCGAGAAGAGTCTTTCCCGTTCCCGGCGGGCCGTATAGCAAAACCCCCTTTGGTATCTTACCGCCCAGATGGGTAAATTTCTTGGGGTTCTTTAGATACTCAACTATTTCCTGAAGCTCTTCCTTTGCCTCATCCATTCCCGCAACATCTTTAAATGTAACTTTCTTTTTGCTTTTATCATACATTTTTGCTTTGGATTTACCGAAAGACATTGCCTGTTTTCCTCCGGAACGGAACTGTCTCATTATAACTATCCAGATCACTATAAGAAGTATAAAGGGCCCGAAACTGAAAAAAATCATCTGAAGCCAGTCTCTTGATATCTCACCTTCGTACTTAACACCTTTTTCCTGAAGCTTCTCTACCAGATTGGGATCCTCTACTGCCTTGGATTTAAAACTTACTTCTTCTCCCCTTACATCAATATAGACCCCTTTTATCTCATCTTCAGCAATCTTTACCTCGCTTAATCGGCCTTCTTCCAGCTTCTGCCTGAACTCACTGTATGGAATCTCTTCAACCTCTTCCCTGTTTATCATATAATGAGATAAAAACAGGGCTGCAATAATTAAAAATATCCATAGAGACAGTCCCCCGAACTGTTTCGGGTTTTTTGGAAGATTGGGTTTCCGCTGTCTATTTTGTTTATTCTTTCTTTCCGGTCTTTTTTTATTATTCATCTTCACCTTCTGTAAACTTCCGATTTCAGGGTTGCGATATAAGGAATATTCCTGTATTTCTCCGAATAATCAAGCCCGTATCCCACTACGTACTCATCCGGTATCTCAAACCCCGTATACCTGCATTCTATATGTAACTCTCTCGCCGCCGGTTTTGACAGCAGGGTGCATATCTCCACACTCTCGGGGTTTCTCATCCTTATGACATCCCTCAAATACCCCGCGGTCAGCCCGGTATCTACTATATCCTCAACAAGCAGAACATGCCGTCCCTCTATGGATTCTCTCAAATCCATTATAAGCTTGACAACACCGGATGATTCGGTTTTTTCGTTATAGGATGAAACCGCCATAAAATCTACGGAACACTCAATTTTCAATTCCCTCAGCAGGTCAGAAAGAAAAATTACACTGCCTTTCAGAATTGAAACAAAAACCGGGTTCTTTCCTCGGTATTCATCACTTATCTGCTTTCCCAGCTTTTTAACCTTTTTTTTAATCTTCCTTTTTGAAAGCAGAATTTCCTTTATATCTTCTTTTATTTCACCCATCACTCACCCTCATTTTTAATACTTTTTTTGTGTTTTCCGTCAACGGAAAGCATCCGCTTCTTTTATAGGGAGCGGCCCATAGTATACTCCCATGAGCTTCAACTATAAGCAGGCGCCGCCTCTTCCAGGCTGTGATCTTTTCATCAATCAGTATATCCTTGACTTTTTTGCTGCCCTTCATACCCAGAAGGCTCATCCTATCTCCGGGTTTTTTTGAACGAATAATCAGATGGTCGGCTTTAAGGGCCTCTGCATCAAAGTATTCAACTCCGGGCGCGGGCGGCATCTCAATCTCTTCACTATTTATCACGCACGTTGAAAAAAGAACGCCCGTTTCCTTAATTAATTCTTTTTTTCCCGTTTTCACCCTGTAACAGTATTCCGGTCCGCCGGGCCTGCCCTTTTCAAAATAAAGGTTTTTGTATTCCTTCCTGGCAATCCATCCTTCTCCCAGATCGACGCTTGCAAAAACCCCCTCCTTTTTAATAAGTTCTATAAGCGCGGCCGTTTTTTCATAATCCATTTCAACAGGACTGACCCTTCTGAGGATCTCCCGCTGCAAGGATGTATTATAACTTATTACACTCGTTAATTCAATGAATCTGCGGTCTTCCGATTTGCCAAATTTTATATCTTTAAGCTTCTCAGATACGACATCACTTATAAACCTGCTGTGCTCCGTAAAAATATCAGCTTCTCTTGCAAGGGCTTTCTCAATGGAAGGGTTCAGTTTTTTCACCCGGGGGATAATGCGGTGCCTTATGTAATTTCTTTCATATTCCTGATTGAAGTTACTTTTGTCCACAACATAATCAACCCCTTCAACTTCAAGATAATCCATTATGTCAGCGGAAGTAAACCCGAGAAAAGGCCTGCGGACCTTCCATCCCGAAGATAAAGAATACTCCTTCCTTATTCCCTGAAGACCCTCGAAGCCCGCTCCCTTTATAAATCTCAGAAGAAGCGTTTCCGCCTGATCGGATGCGGTATGGGCAGTAAAGACTGTGCCCTCACCCCCCTTTTTTTCAGTAATATCTTCCAGTTTTTCATACCTTAAACTTCTTGCCGCCTCTTCAACTGACATCTTTTCATTCCCGGCCCTGCCCTTCACATCCAGGGAAACTGAAAGAAATGGAAAACCTGCTTTTTGCGATTCACTCCTGACAAAACCCTCCTCCTTCATTGACTCTCTCCTTAAACCATGATTGAAATGAACCACTAAAGGAGGGAACTTAAAACCATCCCTGATTTTAGAAAAACCGCGGAGCATAGCGGAGGAATCTTTCCCCCCCGAAACGCACAGTATGACAGGATTGCTTTTATCTGTATTTTTTAAGAGATATATTTCTATCTTTTTCAAATTAATCGCTGGTGTGATTTTCAGGAACGCCGAAAAGGCCTGACATTCTCCATTCACCGTTCTCTCTGATAAATTTTATTTCTTCCGGATACCCGCTGACCTGAAGCCGATATTCATCCGAAGATACCTCTTCAAATTCAAAATCATCTTCTTCAGGGGGAGGACCCTCAGGAACCACAGCCCTTCCGAAAACATAAGCCTTCTTTTTGGATTTATAAAGATTTTCGTAAATATGCTCTTCCCGGTCGAAATCTATGATGTCATAATTTTTTTCAAACCATCTCCGGTCTTCCACCGTAAAACACCTGATGGCCCTCCTGTAGTGCCTGTGGTCAGCAACTATCCTAAGAGTTTTTGCCTGCTCCCGATATGTTTCATATGTTCCCATCGGTGAACTGTAATCATACAAGTCGTCCTCACCGCAGCCCGCTACAAGGAAGACTGCAAGAATTACAAAAACTGTATTCAAGAACCTCTGAGATATAATCATCGCTTGTTATTTACACTTTTATGGTAGCGGAGGAGGGACTCGAACCCCCGACTCGCGGATTATGATTCCGCTGCTCTAACCAGCTGAGCTACTCCGCCACATGCTTGCATTATTTTATAATAAATTACGGGGGGTTTTTCAACATCTGAATTTCTGAACAAAAGATTATCATAAGAATCATTTGGAAAATATCGAAAAATCATAGAATAAGATCATACCTATGAAAAAAAGATACTAGTTGGAAATTGCAAAAACTAGAATAATCGTTTCAGGGTACGGCATAGAAAAGGGATCTCTTTTTGTGAAACATTTAGTAAAGAAGCGAATAGATGAATGGCCGGATTTCTAAAGATCTATATTAAGCAGGAGTTTCAAATTATAGTATTCGTTATACAAATCTATATCTGAAAAACTCAAGGCGTAAAGTGAGTAATCAGACCTAAGCTCTATGGTATATCTATTAAATGTATAACCGACTCCAGCAACAACACTAATATCTACTGGCCGTACCCCCTCTTTGACATCAAAGGTCCCTACCTCTGATATGTCTTTAACAATATCACCATCTTCATACTCTATATATCTAAAATCCCTTTCCACCTCAGCCTTAAGGTTAAATGCGAGAGACAAACCGGTATGCCAGTTTAATGATGAATATTCTGAAATTGGATTATCTCTCATAAAAAGAAACACTAACTCCAAATAACTCAAGCTTAAAACCTGCTCATCCTCATACAAGTATTCCCCAAAAACAGCGCTGTCCTCTTCTTTTGAAGCACTACTTTTGGCTCCCCTGCGGAAATACATGATTTCGGATTGAATAAATGTATGGTAATCAACAGGTATATTAAAAAAACTCCCCAAAGCCATGCCAGCTTTAGCTGATGACCTGTAATCTACAAGCAAAGGCCTATAAGCATCGAGAGGATCTTCCACAAAATCTCCTTTTCTTCTGAAATCTGTAAAAATGGAACTATTTAAACCAGCTTTTATCCCATAAGAAACTTCTTCCTGCCAGGCGCTTACCTTAGGGGGTGTTAGAGCAAATAAAAAAATAACACCTGCTAACCAAAACAATAACTTTTTCATCTTTTCACCTCACTTAAATAAAACATCATCTTGAATAATATTTTATTATATACTTTCTTAAGCGTAATTACAATTAATGGGATTTTGGCAATTAAAAAGAAAAAAACAGAAAGAAAAACAGAAAGAATCATATTGACAGGAGAAAAAAAATAAATTAGGATAAAATGCAAGTTCAAAAAATGGAGGCACATAAATGCACATACGGTTTTCAAAAAACATATTAATTTTATTTATATTCCTTATGTTTGGATGCGCCCAGAGAATATCAAGAACAGATTCTTATCTTAGCCCTGATTTTGATAAAGTAGAAATTAACAAAATAGCTATTTTCCCTGTAAGAAACCTTAGGTCCGCACCAAGTGAAGGCAGAAAAATAAATCCGGAGATTACGGAGGCCATAAGTCAAAGAAACCCGGAAATTGAAGTTATAACTGAAAGAAAGGTTTTACAAATATTAAATGAAGAAAATTTAGTTGAAAAATGGAGTTCCCTGGCAGAAAATTATTCGAAAACCTCAATAATTAATACTTCCGCTTTGAGAGAAATAGGAAGCGCGGTTAACGCGGACGCCATATTATATGCTGAAATCACAGACATGGAGTACAGAGATAGAGAAGGAACTTTATTTACCGCATCAGTGTCTGATAAAAGAGCTACAGCTAAAGTAAGCATCCTTCTTTCATTGCTAAATACAGAAGAAGGATTTCTTCTATGGGAGAATTCGAGCGAAGGAAGGATAACAGCTGCTTCCACATATGATCCAGCGCCGCCTTTGGCTGATGTCTTTGATATAGCCATAGATAATATTTTAGATGAATTGCCTGAGTTTTAAGTCAAACTGTATTTTAATTAAATAGCCCGCTATTACATTAAAATATATACCGGCTCTTAACATAACTCTCTTTGCATTGCAATCACCTGAACCAAGACAAGTTAAAATTGTTAATATAGCTTAAGCTAACAAAAATCAAATGAATTCTTATTTAAAAAAATACCCCGTCTGCATGTACCAGAAAAGCAGGTCAAGAGCATCAAGAGGCACTTCTGCTTCAGATGAAAATTTTTTTAATTTTTTTTCAATCTGTATGTATTTCTTTTCCGAAATATTTGCAGGAACTTTTTTTATGACTTTATAGTAACAAAGACGGCTCAGGATATGCCTGTCCAGAATGGCTATATTCTGCCCCCTCCCCGTATTTCTCAAAAAGTGACTTGCCTCCTTTAATCCGTACCCCTTCACTTTCATGACCATTTCTTTTCTTAGTTTTAGAATATCGGGCTCCCTGAGGTGGTCCTTTATTCTGATTTTACCGTCAGATTTAAACCTCTCCCTTGTATCCACTATATAGGAGGCCTTATTATTTGGAAATCTAACCCCTTTAAGAGCATTCCTTATCTGTTTTCTTGTACCTGAAAGTAGGATATCTTTCTGCTTCATTTCCCTGACCGCCCTATCGGCAGCCAGGGCTCTGGACTGGGGAGTCAGAATGCAGAAACAAAGCTCCGCAAAAATTTCGTCATCGGAAGATTCTCCCTTTTTTTTAAACTCTTCGAGTTTCCCTTCTATTTCGGGCTTCTTTTTTCTGTAAAGCTCTTTAATTTCATTCATTTTCTGTCAGCAGTTTTCGGATTTATATCTATGGCATCAAACGGGCAGGTATTCTGGCATCTGCCGCATCCGATACAGCTTTCCTCATCAACTAAAGGCCGGCGAAAGCCGCTATCTGAAACGGAAACCCTTAAGGCATTTCCCGGAACCGGACAGGCCTCCATGCACAAAAGACAGTTTCTTATCTCCTGCCACGGCTGACACCTGCTGCGATTAATTTCGGCTGTGCCAATACGCCTTCTCTGCTTTGTATCAATATCAAGCTTTTCTATGGCCCCAACAGGACAAACCCTACCGCATTCATTGCAGGAGTATTCACAGTACCCAATCTCAGGTTCAAGACGGGGTGTCCATATACCATCAGGGCCGCTTTCATGCAGTGCGGGCTGGAGGCCATTAGTCTTGCATACGGACATGCAGTTTCCGCACCTAATACATTTCTTTTTAAATACCTCTTCCCTTACCGCTCCGGGGGGCCTTATTACTCCCGCTGTGTTATTATTTGAAGAAGCTCTGATTTTCCCCCAGCTCAGCAATGCAATCCCGGCCGCAGCGGTTGTTTTTATGAAATCTCTTCTATTCAGCCCCGAACTGCGCTGTTGGGTTTTTTCATCGGCAGAAGCCGGATCCTTAAAACCGAATGTGGTGTTCCCTCCCCGGCACCGGTAAAGACAGTCTCCGCATAAAATACACTCTGTCTTTCTCTGTCTGCCTAATCTGCTTATGGCTTTCATCCTACACTCCCTGGCGCAGTCCTGGCAATCCGAACAGATTTCTGCGCTCCACTTTTTAAAAGGGGCAAATCGGCCTGCCAGAGCAAGAAGAGCACCAAGCGGGCAGAGTGTTCTGCACCAGAATCTTCTGGAAAAAAGAACCATGCCCAGAACAGCTATCCAGATATAAAAGAATAATGAACTGAACGCGTAACTCCTTTGACGCCCAAACTGCAGAAAGCTTTCTACAGTCTGCTGAATTTGGGCAAGAAAACCGGCATTATTGGAAAGCTCGGACAAAAGACCAAAAGCAGCATTGAAACCCCTAACGGAAGCAGGGAATAAACTCAGAGAAAAGAATCTTCCAGATATAGTCAACGGATCAAAAACCCAGAAATGCTGCAAGCCCATTAATGCATAAATAAAAAGTATAAGTAAGAGTAAATACTTCAGAAATCTTAAAAATGGACGATATAACTCTTTTGAACTTATTTCCTTTCGGGCTATACCCAATATATCTTTCACGGAACCTACGGGACATATCCATCCGCAGAAAAACCTGCCGAATATCGCTGTCAAAACAAGAAGAATAATTGCGGGTATTAGTATCGCAGTAAATGTTCGGGAAGCAATAGAGACCCCTATTGATGTCAGCGGATTTAATGCAAAAATAAATCTCGCCGACCACCCGCCGCCTAAGCTGAAAGCAGCCCGCAGCAAAATAAAGAAAAAAACGACAAAGAAAATAAACTGACTGTATCTCCTTAATTTAATAATTTTTCCGTTCATAATTATAGCTTAATAAAGCTGAATCCTCCTTCTATACCCTTTCCCATCTCCAAAAATAAATCCCTTATGTGATTATCCATTGTAAAATAGATAACCTGCCAGCCTTGACGAACAAGGGAAACCGACATTTCAACCATTTCCGGACGTCGCTCCCAGTCAGAATACTGAAAAGCATCATCCAGAATAAAGAACATGGGCCGCGGACTAATCTGCGCGGCCAGGGTGCATCTAAGAGCCATTAGAACCTGCTGTTTTGCCCCCGTTGACATATTATCAAGATAGTAGGGGGGAGCGCCATTCTCATCACTGAAAACAACAATCCTTCCACCAATTTCACCTAAACTGCTGTATACCGAAGTGATTTTTTTCAAATATCTGCTTATGGAAGGATTGTTGAGCCGTTCAAGAACCGCTTTTCTCTGCCTGTCGCGAAGTTCGCCTAAAACCTCTTCCAAAACCGCAGATGCAGCAAGCTCGGCAGTGAAGCCTTTGATTTCAGAAATAATTTCATCTTCCTTCTCTTTAAGCATTTCCATCAAGTGCCCCTGTGTATATCCCCTCCCGGATACATTTAAAAAACTCTCTAAACGGCTTTTTTCATTTTCCATCTTTTCTTTTATTTTACCGATTTTCTGCCTCAGACTATCAATTTCCAGGGACAAAGTTTTTTCCTCTTCATATGAATACTTAATCCCCGGGTTTTCTTCTACATAATCTGCCGGCTTAACATCCAGGGTTTCAAGCCTGGACAGGGCGGAAGCTTTCTCCATATCAATCTCATCATGCTTTCTTTTAATTTCTTTCCACGCGCTTTGAATATCGGATTTTTCGATTCCGGCGGCTTCAAATTTTAAATTAAGCTGTTCGGTAAGACCGGCGGCTTCATCTTTATCTGCGGCATATTGTCCCTCAAGCTCCCTGAGCTTGTTATCCTTTATTTCATACTCTTTGATTTTACTGTCAATTGATGTTATCGAAATTTTCTCACCGTATCTCTCTCTGTAATCTTTTTTCAGTTCGAATAATATTGATCCCGACAATTCCGCAGGATTAATGAGAAAATAAACAAAAGAAAGAAAAGTTAAAGCTATAGAAATAATGGCTATCTGCATTATCCCTGCCGCAGATCCAGCAAAAGCTACTGCCAGAAACAGCATAGGAAGATATAAATATTTCTTCTTTTTTTTCAGTTTTTCTCTCAAATATATTTCTTTTGCGGATTTAAGCCAGCTGAAACCTGTCAGATCTTTTTCCAATAATCCAATCTCGGCTTTTTTATCTTCAATGCTTTTATGCAGCTGTTTCAAACGCATCACTTTTTCAGAAATATAATCAACCTTTTCAGAGTCTAAAGCGCGGGAGCTTTTTTCCAATTCTTCAAGCCTTCTGCCTATACGAAATGCCTCATAACGCCTGGCCTGTTCAAGCTTATCCAGTCTTTCTCTTTTTTTTTCGGCCTCCTTTTGCAGGCTTTTGAGTTCTCCGGATGAAAGAGCCTGCATCTCTTCGTAAAATTTATCCACCTCATCAAGCGCAGGATAAAGTTCTTTCTGTACCCTCTTTGACCGCGCTCGCCTCTGGCCGGTTATAATGCCGTTTTCAACACAGGCATATTTACGTTCTTTAGGGAGGTTTCTCTCAATTCCGTCAAGTATTTTTTCTCCGGACAAAAGTTGTCTTAAATCCTCCCATCGAGAACTGCCGCCAGAGGAAAAATCGGCTTTTGCCGCCCTTACATAAAGCAGCCTGGCAAGGCTTCCCGGCAGATACTCATCCCATTTTCGGAAATAGTCTTCCAGTTTCTTTTTTGATGAAGGAGTGAAAATCATAGGTTTTTCTTTTATGCCCTCAACGGTTATTTCACAAGCACCCCCCTGAAAATTATCAGTTCTGAGAAAACACGAGGGTTTGAATAATGAAGAAATCAAAGCCTCTGCGATGGATGTCTTTCCAGCCTCATTAAGTGAATAAATTAGAGTGAGCGGCCCTATTTCCTCATCAAATAAAGCTACAGGCCCTCGTCCCATAACTTTTATATTTGTTATTCTAACCATAAATCATCTCAAGAGATTTTAACAGTATCTCCTCCCCGGATGGTCCGAATCTTCCTGGTATTTCTTTCATTTCCCTTATCTTTTCAGACACCTTTTCGGCAACGGCCGATCTTTCATCGCCGCCCACCACCTTAAGATCTTCGATATTTGGAGAACTGCGTACCAGCAGTTTATCTTCCAATAATTTTTTCACCTCACCTCTTCCTGATGCAGTATATCCCCGTACTTTTACATGAAGCTTCAACCTGTCAATGTGATCAGTAAAACTGCTTTTTAGTTTCTCATTTATTTCGACAACCTTTTTTTCGATCAGATCCCTTTCCCCGGAAACCGGGACAACAAGAACCATTTCATTTTCAAAGACGGGACCGCTTCTTATATCCCTGAAATAGTACTTATTTCCGACATAAACCCCGTATTTCCTTACACCCGTTTCGTTTCTGTCAACCGCCGAAGAAGAGCCGGGATATGCCACTTGTTCCTCCCGGGGCGGGTTATTGTGTATATGCCCCAATATTACAAACTCGGGAGAAAATCTGTTGAAATCAGCCCTTGTAAGAGGGAAATAGGCATTTTCTTCAGGGGTATAAGATGCTGAACTGTGTCCCCAGTCCCCGTGTGATACAAGAATCCAGGAGTTTCGGGGAAGTCTATGGGCATAATCCTGTATGCAATCGCCCATTAAGGAGCCGTCCCTGTATGGAATAAAAAGCACAGGCCTTCCTGAAAACTCCCTTACCCGGGGCTCTGCGTATACGGTAACGTTTCCGGCAGAAAAATGTTCCTGCCCCAGTTTTATATCATGATTTCCCGGTACAATATGAATATCTATACCCGGATATTCTGAAAACAGAGAATCCACAACTTCATAATCCCTGCTATCTGTATCAAGCAGATCGCCTGCAACAAACAAAATCCCCGGGCCTTTCTTTTTCAGGTCTTCAAGAATAAATCTCAGAGATTCAATTCTCTCCGGATACCTGGAGGAAATATGAGAATCCGCCGTAAAAGCTATTTTAATTTCAGAGTTCAAATAAAATTATTGTACTTACCTGCACTTTTCTCTGTGACAACATTGTGAACATGAATCCTCCCTTTGCGTAACCTTTGCATTCCCCACATTAAAAGAAGAATACTTTCTATTTACTTCTCTGGCTTTGCATTTGGGACACCCAAGGGGAGCTTCATCCATAACAACCCCTGTCATATGCTCAAATACCTTTCCGCAATTTTTACATTCATATGAGTATATGGGCACAATTTACCTTCAGATATTTTCTTCAATTTTTTCTTTAATGACTGATTTCGACACTGCCCCTGTAACTTTATCAACCACCTGGCCATTTTTGAATATAAGAACCGCCGGAATACTCATAATATTATACTTTCCCGCAACCTCGGAAGCATCATCCACATTAACCTTGCACACCTTCATCTTACCCTGATACTCACCGGCAACCTCATCAACTACCGGGCTGAACATCTTGCACGGATTGCACCACTCAGCCCAGAAATCTACCATTACGGGTATATCTGACTTTAGCACCTCTTTTTCAAAATTTGAGTTATTAACTTTCACCGTCATTTCTCCTCCTCTCTATTTCATCACTCATACAGTTAAGCATCTTTAAAACTTTTGCTTTATCCTTTATGTAATAACATCTTTGTCTTCCTTTTACCTCAAAATCCACCATACCGCTGCTTTTAAGTATATTCAGGTGCTGTGAAACATTTGTCTGTTTCAAATCAAGCTCTTTTTCAATATCCCCGACACACCTGCTTTTTTCAAGCAGCAGATCAATTATCATAAGACGAGTGGCATGAGCTAAAGCCTTCACCTTATCGGCTATAATTCTGTATTTATTTTTACGGTCTCTACTCATATCATTTTATTCTAATATGAGAATATAAAAAACCCCCTCCCCTTGTCAAATCCAAAGCCATCCAAAGCCGGACTTATACTTTATGACTTATTAATCAATAAACGAGACGTAAAAAAGGAAAGTTTATATAAAGGCAGGTTTTTCTGTGATTTTAAATGAGAGAACGCAGCCTGCTGCAGAATGTTTTAACTTAACCTTCATCTTTCAACAACAGGCTGCTCTCTCTTAACGCGGATATGACTACTTATTTTTTTTAGACAATTAAATTCCCAACTCTTCTACTATTAATGAGAAATCCAACTCTTTTTCGTATTCAGTTCCGTTTTGATCCGTAACATCTATTGTTATAGAGCCATTATAGGTACCGGGTTGCTGATCCTCACCAATATCCGCATTTGCAGAGACATCATACGAGTACACTCTTAAACCAGGCCGCCTTGTCAACCGCGAACTACTTATATCAAACTCCAATTCAAAGCTCTCTCCAGTATCACTTGTCATCTCAACGGTTTCAGGAACATTCCAGTCTTCGGCAAGGGCTTCCAATCCAAAACTAACGGTTCCAGCTTCTTCCATCTGGAAAGACTCTCCCTGCCCAACGGAACCCAAATCAAGCTCTTCATGCTGCAACTGTCTTGTCGTTCTTTCTTCAACTTCTATTTCCACCGGGAGTGTCAACTCACGAGAAATCCCATCACTGTCAGTAACAATTAATGGAACTTCACTTGTATAAACTCCGGGAGCTTGATCTGCATCAACCGAAACCGATCCCTGAAATGAGCCCTGGAAGCTATAACTTCCGTCTTCATGCTCATAAACGGGGCCATGTAGAAAAGATTCAACATTTTCTATCAACAGCGTTTCAGAACCATCAGTCAAATTCATGTATTCAGGCATACTTACAGATATTTCGGAATCATCAGCATTTATCATAAAACTGCTTTCATGATGAGGAAAATGCCTATATTCTCCCTGCTCAACAGATTCTATTTCAACAGGATAATCTCCGGACAACCTGACCGTTTCTTCAGTTCTTTCCTCTACAGATATCTCAAGAGTACTTGTGAATTCATAAACATTTCCTTCCTCGTCCGTAACGGTCAAAGGAAGCTCTGCTGTATAATCTCCAACCTCCTGATCTTCATCCGCTTCTATATTTCCCGATACATAAACTGTATGGTGATACTGATCATTTGCCTCGGTAGGACCCATGGTATGTACTTCAGCGTCTGTAAGCGTTATGCTGTCTGATTCTCCTTCAAGCTCGACCTCCTGAGGAATCTCAATAGTTAAATCACCATCGGATTCGGAAACAATATTAAAAGACTCACCACGATAAGCCGGTATATTGATCACCTGACCCTGTTGAATTGATTCCAACTCCACAGTATCATCCCATTGGCTCAGCCATACCGGAGGAGTTATCGTTTCCAGCTCATTGGCTATTCTATCCCGATTTCCAGAACTTATATAATCACTTTCTTCTAAATTACCAAGTTGATTATATGCTTCTCGTCTTACACCATAATCCTCATCTGAATCCGAAGCTATACCCATCAGCGTATCTATAACATCATTCTGCAAACCGGCACCAATTCCGGGCGACTCCATTAAAATATCGCTCAGATCATTTATCGCTTCAGTTCTGGATTCAGCATCAGTCTCCGTATCTTCAGCAACATCCAAATAATCATTAATCTGACTTCTGTTGCGCATTGTATTTACAGCTCTGAATAAAGGATTAAGCAGATCTGTTACTGCATTTACAACCCCTGAAACCAGATTAGAAACAAAATTGCCTACTGCTCCAATTATTCCGGTATCCGAATCATCCGCTCTAAGAGCTTCGGTCTCTTTTGTTTCCTTGATTTCTTCTTCAGGCTCCTCTATCGAAGGCCTTTCATATTCCTCCTGATATCCTTCACCGGGAGTTCTTATACCTCTTTCACCGTTAAAGCGGTAAACCGCCATAGTGGTATTCGCCGATACAAACGAAAGTACAGTAAGGAGAAGTAAAAATCGCACTACTCCCTTTCCCATTATTGTTTTAATTTTCATATACATCTCATTAACCTCCTTTTTCTCATTCTTTATTCACCATTCAACTCAATCGAAATATTCTTCTTCATTAAAACCTCCCATAATTCCTTTACTTTATCCCCTCATCTTTAAAAAAAAACCGCGCGATATTTAAATGAATATCGCGCGGTTTTTCGTATATGTTTTTTAAACACACCATACTATCATCATAAATCCCATCTTTATTTTTTATGCACATCCTTACCGGAGAAATAACTTTTAAAGACCACCACATTAAAAACTTCAACAGACTTGGCCTGTCCCTATTTGCAATAATTATTTGGGATATAGTAAGACGCCTATTTACAAATGAATTAAACACAAAACTTATTGATATATATAAGCTTCCTAAAAATAGCAAAAAGTCAGCAATGTTTTTTTCATTATCTACTTCGGCATCAGTTTCTGTTTCACCTGCATCATTTATAGACCGGTTAATGTTTAAAACTGCAGACGAAAAGAGAGAAACTCTTTCTGTTAATAAGCCATTTTTCTCACATAACTGATAGAATCCTATTATAAACGAGCAGACTATTATAATTGAAAGTAAAATTGTAAAAATGTTATTTTTACCTGCCATATACTTTTCCTCCTACATTAAGAGCTTACTTATGCCATATGAAATTAAGTTGAAATATCTATTCAGGAGTGTGAAAATATTATGAAATATTTAATCCGAAAATGAATTAGTTGACTACCCGCATAGGGGCTTTAATCGCTTCTTCAACAACAACCGATATCTCTATCTTTTTTTCGTAAAATTCTCCGAATCTGTCAGTAAATGAGACGGGAACTGTACCCTCATATCTGCCGGGCTGCTGAAAATCATGGATATCTGCACCTGCATAGATTTCTCCATAATGAAAGTAAGCTGAATCATTATCCAATCGCATCATTTCAATATCAATTTTCACATCCATGTTTTCTCCGTCTTTATTAGTTACCTCTACAAAATCAGGCGCATGCCATTGCGAAGTTTCCCCCTGGGGAAAACCTATGGGCCTTCCCCAGTTCATCTGAAAGGTTCCTCCCTGCTCACCGGAGCCAAGCTCAAGATAATCAGGCCGAAGGCCGTATTTCCCGCTCTCCTGAATCTCAATTTTTGACTCCACTTTATATTGGCGGATATCTCCCCTGCTGTCAGTTATAACTAAAGGAACATCTCCTGTGTAAAGGCCGGGTTTTAAATCTTCTTCTTGAACCTCACCCAGGAGTATTCCCTGAACTACATATCCGTGTTCATAACAGCGGGCCACATTCCCCTTTTTCATTTCCACATCTATTATTGTCAATCTATCAGAACCGCTAAACATCTCAAGTGTGCCGGCAGATGCAGCAATCTCCACATCCTCATTTTCAGTTATAATATCTATAAACGTCTGTCCTTTACCGATTTCTCTGCCGCTTCCTCTTTCAACGGGGAAAATATCGAAAACATCATTATAAGAAGATATTCTCACCGGTGATTTCTTTACCTCTGTAATTAAAGCAGCTTTAAACTCATCAACATTTCCCTCACTGTCGGTAACCCTTAGGGGGACATCTGCCCTGTATGTGCCGGCAGCCTGATCTTCATCCGTTTCCAGCTTTCCCGAGAAATAAACAGAATAACAAAACTCATCATTTATGTCAGCAGGACCTCTTATATGTGTTTGCGCATTGCTGAGAATTATGCTTTCCTGTCCATATTCAAACTCAATGTTTTCAGGAACCTCAATCCTCAAATGGTCGTCCGTTTCCGAAATAATGCTAACATAACCGCTTCTAAAGGCTTCCACACCCAGAGATTCCCCCTGTTCGATTGAAGCTATATGGGCAACATCATTCCACTGGCTGAGCCAGATGTTTTCATTTTCCGGCATAACTACTTCTGCAATTCTGTTGCGGTTGTAGAAACTAACATAATTACTGTTTCCTGCTTCTTTAAGTTCGTTAAATGCCCTCTCTCTTATTTCATAATTTTCTTCAGTATTTTCAACTATACTGATCAGTAAATCTATAGCATCTTGCTGCATTCCTGCAGTAATGCCCGGCGGCTCTGACAAAAAATCACCCAGCATTTCTATTGCGCCTTTTCTGAATTGGCTATCAGCCGATTGATTTTCAACAGTATTTAAAAGGCTATTGATACTCTCTCTGTGAGCCCATGTATTTATTGCTCTCAGCAGGGGATCAAGAAAGTTTTTTGTCAGGTCTCTTATACCTGAAAATACGCCTGAAAGGAGATTCCCTATTTTTGCAATAAGACCAGTATCCGTCTCAACTGGGTTTTTAACTGAGTCATCTTCGACCTCAGTTTCTTCAATTTCAATTATATAGGGTTTTTTAAAACTTTCCCTATACGCTTCTCCCTGGTTTATGATATCTTTTTCATTTCCTAAGCGATATGCAGCTATTCCTGAATTACCCGCTAAAATTAAAATTACAGACAGCGCAAATGACAACACCGCTGCTTTTCTGTTTCCCACTTTCCTTCTCCTTTATTTACATGTTTAAAATACACATATAAACTATTTATACAGCTTCTATATGAAATTAAGTTAAAAAATGAGGCAGGAAAAGTGAAATGTAAATGAAACCCACCAAGCCACCCACCAAGCCGGACTTATACTTTATGACTTATATAATGGATTTGCTTTGCGGTTTCTTACGATAGTGGTTTGTATCTTTAAGTTAAAGGTCGATTTTTACAGCTGTGATTTTTCCTCTTTCTTCTTCACTTTTAAGCTCAACATTAATTTCAGCTTCTATAAGAGGAAGATTTTCTGCCAGAAATTCTTTAATAAGATTAACCTTATTTCCTCCGGCTGATGCATTAGAATATATTTCAACTTTATGAGGTCTTGAAGAATGCATCTGCAGTATATTCACCACCCGGTTTAAATCTGTTATCGCATCATCCGAAATATCTTCCGCCCTGTTTTCATAAAGATGAGAATTCCATATTTCAATAATCAGCTCTCCCCGGGATGTGTACTTCAGGGAGTTTAACTTAAAGCTCCTGCTTTCCACCCTGTGGACCTTATCCTGACGGTCAACCCCAATAAACCTATAAGAATAATTTCTGCCTGCTCTAATCATTTCCCCGGAATCATCAATACCGTCCCACTCAATATTCGTTCTGGGCTTTCCTGCGCCTTCAATTGTTTTTATGACCCTGCCCCTGTCGTCAACAACCTCAATTTTCCACTTGTTAAACTCTGTATCCGCAAACTCAGGGTAAAAATCAATTAAAGGAGGCTCCGGAATATCGGGAATAGTCGGATTTACTGTATTTCTGCTTGCTATTTCAGCAAACTTTTCATAATCTCTATCTGAAATATCCGCATCCCACTCTTCTATGATATCTTCAGATTTTCCCGTTTTCGGGGGAACGATTTCTTTATAATCAACCTCTATCTCAGTATCCAGCTTATCAACATCTACAGTATCCAAAATCAACCCTTCGATTTCAACATCCAGCGCATCTTCCTCCTGATTTTCTCCATCCCCGGAGAAAACCGGAGATATAAACATGAATAATATTAAATATACTATAATTGCTTTTTTCATTAATCCTCCCGCATATATACCGCACGAAAATAAAATGTTATGTTCCCCTGTTCAACCCTGCTTTCATCTATAGGTTCAAATCGCCATTCTTTAAGCGCGGCCATAGTTATTCTGTCCAGCTGTGGATAACCGGAACTTCTTGTTACGTACATATTATCTCTTATATTGCCATCCGGTGTAACCTCAAAGGCTATTCTGCATGAAGCAGTTATTCTTTCCCTTTTAGCCCAGTCAGGATATGCAGGTAAGTACTGATTCAATATCCTTCTATCCGAAAGTGGGCCTGTTATTTGAAATATGTCGGATTCTTCCTCTTCAAAAGCCTCCTCTTCCCTCTGACTTTCCTGAGGGTCCTCTCTTTCAATTCTTACTATTTCGCGTTCTTCTCTACGGGTACGGGCCGAACCCCATGTAGATTCTGCAGCGTGTTGCCGCTCCTGATATGAAGCCCTCTGCCTGGAAACATCATTATCGCCCATTCTATCTCCCCGCTCAATTTGCCTGTCTTCCAGAGAAGCCCTTGCATGCTGAGTAGAAGATTCCGTAGTCTCGTCGCCCGTTCTAACGGGTACAACCCTTGTATCTCTTGTCTCAAGGGTTCCCGCGTCCTCATGAACCTCAAACGGGAGATCATCTCTTGCCACCTGATATTCCCGGTCAATAAGTTCCCTTTCAGATTCTGAGGGTTCATCCATTGCCGCGCGCGAACTTTCTATTTCTGATCTGTCCAATCCCTCAAGTTCAATATCCCGGTCCCTTTCCCATGCCATCTCATCCTCTACACTAAAGTCGTCTGACCTATCCACCAGCTTTTCCTCAGGCTCCGGTTCCCTATCAAAATGTCTTTCATGCTCTTGTATTTGCGGCGCATCTTCCACCGGTTCTTCCGAAACTCTATCCCTGTATACTTCAGCCGTTTCTTCCGGCATATCAGGAGCCAGCCTTTCAACATAATCCACCTCGACGATTGGAGTATCAGTGTCACGATCCACCCTTATCTGTGTCAGATCAAACTCCAGCAACAACAAAAGCAGATGAATCCCTATCGCCAATCCCCAGGATACAATCTGCCTTCCGGGTCCGCTTTTCTTCAGCATAGGCTATTGCACATTCTCCTTCTGCTCAATTGCGATGGCAATCCTGTTTGCCCCGATCTCTCTTCTCAATTTTTCCATAATAACTTCTATTTCCCCGAAAGGCACTTCTTTATCTCCTCTTATTATTATCAGCTTATCCGTGTTATCCCCCATCTTTCTTTTGACTTCCTGCACCATGGAGTTAAAAGTTACTACTTTAGTATTCACACCGACTCTTCTGTCTTTTGAATAGGTGATTGTTATATTACGTTCCCTGGTTTCGGTTGTTGTAGCTGCAGGGAGATCTACCTCTATATTCGGCTGATTCAGCATAGGTGAAGTTATCATAAGAACAACCACAAGGATCAGTGATACATTTATCAACGGTAAAATATCTATACCGGCGATTGCGACTTCTGCTTGTGTTCTTCTTCTTTTCATTGTTCACTTCTTAATACAGATAAACTTTCAGCTCCGTTCTGCCTTGAAATATCAAGGACATTCACAACCCTTCCAAGCGGAACTTTTCTCTCCGCCGTTACCATCAATGTTTTATCTCTCCTGTTGAGAAATTCCTCTCTTATCCTCTCCGCAAGCTCCATATCGTTTTTCACTCTTTTTGTATTTACCTCAATTGCTTCTTCTTTTACATGAACAATAATCGGTTCTTCGCTCTCTCCGTCAGCATAGACGCCCTCTACGGCAGAGGTTTCCGATATACGAATCAAAGACTGCACCACAAAAGGAGATATAATCATCAGGGTTATCAGCAGAACCATTGATACATCGCATAACGGTGTCAGTTTTATTGCCGTTTCCGGCTTTTCATATCCTTTTGAACTAGACTTTTTCTGCATTCTTTTTCTCTCTCATTTTCTGCTTTTTTCCATACTGCAGCAGTAGCATATCGTCAATAAGAAGCTCGGTTTCCGAAATAACATGCTGGGTCCTTGTAGTAAAGTAGTTATAAATGATTGCTGCTGGTACAGCTACAGCGATCCCAGCTACAGTTGTTGTAAGTGCCTCGGAAACACCGGCTGCAATAATAGTCGGTCCTCCGGAACCTGAAACTGCCACATCCTGAAAAGCCGTCATTATGCCCAATACAGTTCCCAGCAGTCCCATCAGGGGAGATATAAAACTAAGCGTACCGAAAACTATGAGCCTCTTTCTTAAAAGCTCATGTACTCTCTCTTTCACGGAGGCCATGGCAATCTCGGCATCCATACGTGAAAGGTTAAAATGCTTTATACCCTCTTTAACCACCTCAGAAATCAACATTTTCGACCTTTCCGACAAATCAAAAGCCCCTTTGTAGTCATTTTTCTTTAAAAGATGCATAACCTGTTTAATATATTTCTTTTTCACCTTGCCGGCGCTTAAGTGATACATTGTCCGTTCAATCAAAACCGCAACAAATAATATTGAACAGAAAAATATTATCGGCATAACCGGACTCAATCTCAAAAGCTCCATAATAGTTCTACCTTGCATTTTCCCTCCTGTTTTTAATTTTCCTTTTTACTGACATCACTTTTATAAACCTTACCCTTCTAATCTAAATCTTCCCGCCTCCGCCTTGCTCTTTCTCTCCAGGTTTCATTTGTTGTATTATTAATAATATCGTCATAATACTCCCGGGCTTTTTCCGGATTTTCTCTGCTGACTAATTCAGCCAGTTCAAATAAAGCAGCAATCCTGAACTGATCATCCTTTTGATGATAATCCTCCAGGCTTTCATATACTTCTCTTGCTTTTTCCATTGAACCAACCTCCTCATAAGACTGCCCCATAAAATACCGGGCTTCAGTATACTCTCTATGTTCCGGTTCAATTTTTTTGTAATTCTCTATCGCTTTTTCATAATTTCCTTCATTCTCATATAATTCACCTATAGTAAGATATAGAGAGGGGACCCTCTCGCTTTCGGGGGATCTTTCTATGATATCTTTGTAAGCATTCACAGCGTCCCTGGTTCGATTAAGCCTGTTATTAATAGTAGCTATGTTTCTTAAAGCATTTTCAACAAGCTCATGCTCGGGAAATTCGCTGATGAACTGCCTGTATTTCTCAATGCTGGTTTCATAATCTTCTATATTGAAGTAAGCCAGCCCAAGATTGAACATCGCATCGGGAACATCCTCATGTTCCGGGAAGTTCTGTATATATCCTCCGTCATAAGCCTTTATGGCCTCTTCATAATTTTCCTTAAGAAAATAACATTCCGCATTATAAAAATATGCATCCTCTATGTATGAACTGTCCGGAAAATCCAAAATAATTTTCTTAAAGTAATCCTGCGCGGCAGAATAATTTGCTTCATTGAAATAATCAGCCGCCACGCCCCAGTATATTTCTGAAGCCCAACGGCTCAGAGGATAATCCTGCAAAAATTCTTCCAACTCCGCATCCGATTTGCCAAGCCTGAAGAAACATACTTGAATCTGATCCAGAACATAAGAGATTTCATCGGATTCAGGGTACTCTTCCAGGTAATCCTCATACCTTGATATGGCCTCATGCATATCCCCCCGGTTGTAATAGGCCTGCGCAATCTGAAGCATCGCATCCTGCCTGTTTGCCGCTCCCGGATATTCATTAAGCATTCTCTGAAAAGCATTTACGGCCTGATTATAGTTTCCGAGCCCGAAGTAAGTCCTGCCTGCGCGGAACAACACATAAGGACTTCTGTCATATTCAGGGAACTCATTTACAATCCTCTCCCACCTTCTGATTGCCTCTGAGTAATATTCCAGCCTGTACATCGCCTCCGCCTTTCTCATCAGGGCATCCGGCAGCCTGGAACTTTGGGGGTTATCTTCAACAAAATCAATAAGATAGGAAATAACCCTGTCGTATTCACCCCTGTTAAAGAGTATGTTCGCCATTTCCAGAACACTTCTTCCCGCAACCGCCTCGTCTTGAATTCTTTCAGCAGCGGCCAGAGCCTCGTTCTGGTAATTGTATGCTCTGTCCATATCCTCCATACCTGCGTAAGACGAAGAAAGCCCCTGGTATATTCTCGGTATCATTGCGCTTTCAGGGTATTTGTCCAGCACCATCCGGTACACCTTAACAGCGGATTCATACTCATCCATTTTGTAAAAAGCTTCCCCCACCCAGAAGTATGTTTTTTCAATATATTCACTGTATAGCGGAGAGTAATTGTTTAAAATATTGTATATTTCCGTAACTATTAAAGGATACAGTCCCATCTCGAAATATGTAACAGTCTTAAGGTATAGTGCTTTTTCCATGTAATCTGTTCCAGCAAACTTCTCTATCAACTTCTGACATTCAATAAGAGCCCGTTTGTATTCTCCCTTGAGACGCAGCTTCATGGCTTTTACCAAATGTGTATTTGCCGCAATTCTTCCCCATACATATTTTTCAAGAAAGTTATCGGCTTTAGATACAGCATACTGGGCGTTCTGCATTTTCCCGTACAACCAGATGACTTTATAGTCGGAATACATCGAAAAGCTGTCTTCATCCTTAAGTTCTGAAAATTTTTCCAGCGCTGATGAATAATCTCCCTGTCTGAGCCTTGTTTCAGCCCACATATACTTTGCCCTGTCGTAAACCGGCTTATCCCCATATTCCCGCATCAATCTTTCAAAACTGGAAGAAGCATTATCATATTTGCCGTCTAAGAACTCAATAGAGCTTAATCTGAAAAGAACCCTTGGAACCAAATCACTCTCAGGATACTTTTCCAAAAATTCCTGTAGAACGCTCTGAACAAAAGAATACTGCCCGGTGGAAGCAAAAGCGCGGGCTCTCTGATAATAAGCATTTTCTACCCAGTAATCATCATCCGAATCACCCGTTATAATTTCCCTAAACAAAGCATTGGCCCTGTTTATCTTTCCTCCTTTTCTGTAGGCAAGAGCGCGGAAATATTTTACAGGCTCGCTATCAGGCAGTTTTTCTAGCAGCCCCCTTGCTTTTGAATACTGCTCCTTTTCTATCATAACCAGGGATAATGGAATCACAACATCGCAGTATTGCCGGTATTTTGGAAAATCCTCAAGCACCTCAAAAAGAATCTCGGCAGCCTGCTCTTTTTCTCCCACCGCTATCCTGGACATAGCTATACCTATTTTGGAATCAACCCTAAGAAACCTGTTCTCCGCGTTTTTTACCTCGCTGAAAAAGCGGATAGCTTCGACATAATTTCCCAGGTAAAAATTACACCTTCCAATCTGGTACAGAGCACTCAAATAGGTAAAACGGTGTTCGTGGGTTCTTCCCCTCCTCCTTATCCTCTCAAAACTTCTGAGAGCCTCAGCATAATCCCTCTTATTCATGTAGCACTTGCCTATCATGTACCTTGACTGCATTTCTTTCAGCGAAGAGGGCTCCTGCCTGAGATAAACGGTATATTTACTTATCGCATCATCAAAGTTGTTTTGAGCATAATCCCGACCGGCTTCGCGAAAAAGTGTTCCGGCTTCCAGCATATCTTCCGAAATAAAGATAACCGAAATTATACAAATAAAAACGCTTAATATTATCTTTTTACTAAACATAATGACTGCCTTTTTTGCTTTTTTCTAACAACTTAAAACTAATCCAACTTGAGCTTAAAATCCAAATATTGGTTATCCAGCCCTTTAAACCCGGGGTGTTTTAAAGTAAGCGGATTTTCTGAAATCCACTTTTCACCATCACCATAAACAACCTTGAAAATATACTCGTAATCTCCCGGAAGTACCGGCCTTCCGTAAGAATCATTTACATCCCACTTAATGAATTCCGGGGGCGTCGATCTTCCGGAATATTCTCTAATCTTCTCTGATTCATCGTTAACGATTAAAAATTTCCATTTTTCTATATCAAAGTCGGCGCAGGATAAACTGAACCTTATTTCATTATCAATCCCTCTTAATTCATAAACGCCGGAAGGCTTGTCAACGAGAGCCTTCGCACTAGCCGTATATATATTTCCAAACTCAATCATCATGCCCATTCTGTGAAGGCCCCCCAACTTATGATCGCTGAACGAGTAATTAAAATTAAAGGGAATGATCGTATCATCCCTTAACCCAATCCCGTATGTAAGCGAATTCTTATGATTAAATCCTGCTCTCAGAAAAATTCTTTCAATAATGCAGTATTCAGCCCCAATACAATAATACGTATCCTGATCAAGCATCTTATTCATATCAACGTTCAGCCTTAAAGAATCACCCGGAGTTCTCAGAGAAGTCCCTAGCCTGAAATTAGTATTATATTCATTGTCCGATTCAACAAGAACAATACTGGGCCTTATTGCGTTCTGGACCGAAAAACCCACGTTTATCAACTCAATGGGCCTGTAAATAATACCGAAATCCGCCCCGTATCCAGTGCCTGTATATTCCATTATATCTTCGTGAGCCAGCTTAAAGCTTGCGCCAAGAGAGACTTTTCTCAATTCACTGTTTCTCCCCGCCAGATCCCGAAGATTATATGCCAGAGAAATTATTGAGGTGTTTTTCATTATATTCAGGTCATCTTCAATAATTTCATTGACATAGCTTCTTTTTTCGTATCCCCCGGAAAACAAAAACACATTAGCCGCTGAAACCCGTAAATTTCTCCCGAAAGGATGAACATAACCGATATAATTAAGGCTTGTATCATAAAAAAACGGCGCATGCATTGAAAGCATCTGATAACCGTTAGAAAGCGTTAACGAAGCCGGATTCCAGTATGCAGCAGTTGGATCATCCGCAAGGGCTACATATGCTCCTCCCATGGCCAAAGACCTGGCTCCGACACCGTACCTTAGATAATCTGACGACTGCCCGAAAGAGCCTGCAGTTACCTCTCCCGAACGGGATACAGTAAAAACCACCGCAATCAGTAAAAATAATATTTTAAAATTCTTTCTCAATTTATTTCACCACCGCTATTTTTCTTATAAAATAGTCACCCGTTTTCGATACATAGACCCTGCAGATATATCCCCCGTTTCCAACCACTGACGAACTTTTGTTTCTTCCGTCCCATTCAACTATATTAATCCCCTTCCTTGCGCCCATTTCTCCCCCAACAAAATCCCTGCTCCATACCTCTTCTCCAACAAGGTTGTAAATTGTAATCTCAACATCAGAGCTCTCCATTAATGAATATTCAATAAATGTTTCTTCCCTTCCGGCGCTGAATGGATTCGGGTAATTTACAATCTCCTCTTCCACGGTATTGGTTATATAAACATAAACGGTGCCTTCCCTTTCATGCTCTGTTTCAGTCTCGGAAGATTCGATAATATAATAATACTCAATGACATGCTTTCCTATTTCATCTATTGAAAAGGGCTCAGAAAAAGGTTTCTCTTCCCCGTTATTGATTCTGTAATATATTTTTCTTGAACCTTCTATTCTGCAATCTCTCGAAAAATCCAGGGTGATCTTACTGTCCGGCTTAGCATATATATCACGGTCTTTCCTTATCAGAAGGCCCCTGTCATCTGTTATTTCAATATCAGGAATATCATACACCTTGATGGTTCTTCTTCTTATAACATTTCCGGCAGCAATCCTGATAAGTATTTCTCCTTCAGCATAATCGTCCACATTCAGAACCCCCTCAGCCACACCGCCGCCGGAGCTCTTAACCTGGTTTGATTCAAAACTTCCCCCCCCTTCCACAACTGAAAACTCAACCGGCTTTTCAGTAATTTTATTTTCATAGCTATCCATAGGATAAGCAAATACAAAGACCTCATTCTCGGAAGGTTCCACCCAGGATTTATGTAATACATCTATTTTAGCCACCTCTCCGGGTTCTACCAATATATTCCGAATATAACTAACATCTTCCGGCTTTTGAGAATCCCAGTATTTTATCTCAATAATTTCGGACCTCTCATACCCGCTGAACCTAGCCCGGGCAATACCCTCATCGGTAGTAATCTTTCTCTTTAATGGAGCATCTTCATAATCCGGCACGCTTGAAACATCTGAAGGATACACCATTACATATATCTCCCTGTCCATATTTCTCACAAGGTTTGATGTGTTGGTGTCTATCAACTCGAAATCAATATGGAAATCTTCTCCCGCTCTAAGCGAATCATGAGAAATACCGGCATCCAGCTTCAGTTTTGAAGGATCCGCCCTGACCTCTATTACGTCACTGTAAGCTTTCCTGCCGTAGTCATCCTCAACTTTAATAATGATATCTTCCGAATATGCATATCTCTGGAGACCGTATGAATAAATTCCGCTGTTTAAAAACCCCGACCCCGAGGCCAGTTCTCCGGTTGCATCTTCATAGTTTGTTTTCAAAGCCCTAAAATAAAGGTTGTTGGAAACATTACTCATTCTCTTACCTTCAACATCGAGTAGCTCTACTTCCATTTCAAAATTCTCGCCCGCCACCGCTTCGCTCGGTGCCCTGACCTCGTAAAAAGTGCCGCTTACAGGAACCTCGGAAGTCTGCGGAGATTTAAACCTGTCATCTCCGTCACTGGCGGTCAGCTTTCTTATTGCATCCGTATCACCCGGATTTGTAAGAGAAATATTAAATGTCACCCTTCCGTTTTCAAACTCATGTTCACTGTTTGAAACAGACTCTATATGCAAATCTCCCCCGTCAACATCCAACTCAACTTTTCCCCCTGTATAAAAATCACAGAGATTCCAGTACCTGTCAACCGCTCTGACTTCAACATGAAAAGGCCTACCCGGATCCTGTCTATCCGGCTCTCCTGTCTTGCCGGTTTCGGTTGTAGAGCCCTGGTGGGGGGTCTCTCCGGGACATATTAACTGTAATTTCTGATAACCGTCAGGCACAAAATTAATCACATTGGACTGCCCTGAGTTATCCTGGCTGTCTTCAACCCTTATAATTATGGATTCCGCCTTCGTATAAGATGTTCTTACGCTGGCTCTTCCCTCTATCATGCTCGTAGATGCAACCTCATAATC
>SL_5KL_010_SEDDRAFT_10000174_pt1 | contig 38936 bp, 24 predicted proteins | sample SodLakKL_010_SED_FD_9118 | JGI IMG/M metagenome (IMG submission 9118)
GCCATTTTTTAAGAGCGCGTGGAAGCTTTGTTTGGGCTTGATGCTTGTCCCGTCCATACGGGATTTTGTTTATCCCGCATTGGCGGGAGAAAAAGTAAAAATAATAAAAAAGAAATGCTTTGAGGTAAGCGCCTGTTTTCCGCATTCGGAAACCCAAAAATAAAGAATTATATCTGATCATCAGTTTATTATATAAGTGTCCCAAAGAATGTGCGGAAAACAGGGGAACATGCCCGGGCTCTTTTAGTATTTTGCCCATCCTTTTCCTGATCTGTTAAAAACGAAACAAATTTTTCCGCCCACTTTTGATTCTCTGTTCTATGTTTGATTAACTGGGAAGATTTTTATCGTTTATTTGTGTAGTTGATATAAACAGAAAATATCTTATCAAGGTTTTGTTTTTTTAGTAACTATGAGTTGCACTTTGTTACGGGAACCTGTAGTTTTTTGAAAATATATAAAAAAACTAGCCTCAGCAGTTTTTTTAATCCTTATATTTGATATCACAATTTATTACATAATAACATTAAATTACTATGCAAAACAAAAAGGTATTACTTACACGGATATTTCCTGAAAGTGGAATTAAATCATTAAAAGAAGCAGGGTTTGACGTTACCGCTTGGGATAAGGACAGGCCAATGAAGCAGGATGATCTTATAGATCAGGCAAAGAAGCATGATGTTTTATTTTGCACTTTGACTGATCAGATTGATAAAGAGTTTTTGAAGGAATGTTCACATCTGGATATTATTTCGCAGTTTGCCGTGGGTTATGATAATATTGATGTAGCAGAAGCAACAAGATTGGGTATTCCTGTTGGATTTACTCCTGATGACTTGACTGATGCAACTGCAGATACAGCTTTTGGCTTGCTACTGGCAGCATCAAGGAAAATGTTTTATTTGCATAAAAGTATTATTGAGGGAAAATGGGAGTATTTTAGACCTAATGCCAATTTGGGTATTGAATTAAAAAATCAAACACTTGGAATTTTTGGCCTTGGCCGAATAGGGATAGAAATGGCAAAGCGTTGCAAAGGTGCATATAATATGAAAATTCTTTATCATACCCGCAAACCTAAACCGGAAGCTGAAAAGGAACTGGGTGCCAAATATGTTGATTTTGAAACACTTCTTAATCAAAGTGATGTAATTTCCGTGCACTGCTCTTTAAATGATTCTACAAGAGGTGTTTTTAACAAGGCTGCTTTTGATAAGATGAAGCCCAATGCGATATTTGTAAATACTTCACGTGGACAGGTGCATAACGAAACAGATTTAACAGAAGCTTTAAACTCCGGAAAAATATGGGGCGCAGGATTAGACGTCACAAATCCCGAACCTATGCAACCCGACAATCCACTACTCTCGATGGAAAATGTTGCTGTTCTTCCACATATCGGTTCAGCCACCGTTGAAGCCCGAAACAAAATGGCAAAAACAACTGCCACCAATATCATTGAATTCTATAAAAACAAAAAAATGCCTTATGTCGTAAACCCGGAAGTGTTGTGATTTGCCTTCAATTTGTTCTTTGACGGTATTTGCAACAATATATCATAATATTATCGTCAGAAAAACAGTGTTTTAAAAAAAATGGAATAAAAACGTTGCAAATAAAAAGCCTCCCTAGTTCCGGATGAATTTTTCATTAATTTTATAACACTCTATTATTCTTTGGTTTACACATTTTGTTTTTGCAAAGCGGGTGTCCTATCCGGAAAACAGGAAAACGTTGCAAATAAAAAGCCTGTGAGTGACATCACAAGCTTTTTTATTTCCTGAAATTGTTTATAGTAAATAAGGGGTGTTAATTTTATTAAATATTTTTCATAGCTTCGGGATAAGTTTATTAATAAGGTAAGCCTGAAAGGCTGTGATAACAGAGCCCCGGGCAACGCCCCGGGATTTATATAACCCAATAAACCATTTCAGGCTGAAAGCCTGAAAGAAAATAATTTCATCGTGAGTCAATTAATTAACACAGTATGAAAGAATATGGTGTTATATAATACAACACGTTCATTAAAGATAATTACCAAGCTATCGGATTGTTTGGTGTTAAAAGTAATTGGGTGCGTATGCGCCATGCAGATTATTATAAATATAACTTATCCATATCTTAAATGTTATTTAATGTTTAAAAATATTCTATTTATCAGAAATACATCCTGTTTTTATGTTGTGGAAAAATAATAGTAATTTTGCTTGTGCTATAATTTAGCTGTAAATTGCTTAGGATAAGATTATTGAAAATATTGATAAGGCAGAAGGGTTATAGCTTGATATTCTATGAACATTTACGTGATTTTTTTAATAACCGTAAAATACAAATGAAAAAATTTAGCCATATTGACTCAGAAGGTAAAGCAAACATGGTTGATGTAGGTTCGAAGCCTCAGCAAGTACGCACAGCCACGGCAAAAGGCTTTATTAAGCTACAGCCTGCGACTGTTAAGCTCATCAGGGAAAATAGCATGAAAAAGGGTGATGTTTTAACGGTAGCAGAGATTGCAGGAATACAAGCAGCAAAGCAAACTTCTTCCATGATACCATTGTGCCATCCGTTACCTTTAACCAGTGTTGATGTTAAGGCAAAAACAGAAGATAATGGTGTAACAATCAGGGCAACTGTTGGATGTGTTGGCCAAACCGGCGTTGAAATGGAAGCCCTTACTGGAGTTAGCGTGGGGCTATTGACAATATACGATATGTGCAAAGCTGTTGATAAAGAAATGGTAATTGAAAATATATTCCTGGAAGAGAAGAAAAAAGATTAAGCCTTGGGGATTTTTTTGATCTGAGCATTTTACATCAAATCTTAAGATTTAAAACATATATAACATATAAATAATCATGCAGGAAAAGAAAGAATTAAAAGTATTAGCTGTAAATATTTCAAAAGAAAAAGGTACTATAAAGCATCCTGAGGAATCTGTAACTCTTAATGAAAAAGGTATAGTGAATGATGCGCATGCCGGAGCGTTGCATCGCCAGGTAAGTTTGCTTGCAAATGAAAGTGTAGATAAGTTTTCGGCAGCTGCCGGCAGGAAGATCAATTATGGTGAATTTGGAGAGAATATTACCACGGAAGGTTTCGAGCTTTATAATACTTCACCGCTTGATAAGCTTATTTCGCTGAATGTTGAGCTTGAGGTTACCCAGATAGGTAAAGGTTGTCATGGTTCAAAATGTGCTATATACAGGGAGATAGGTGATTGTGTAATGCCCAGGGAAGGTATATTTACCCGTGTGATAAAACCGGGTAAGATAAAACCCGGCGATGTATTAGTTCACCACCCCAGGGTTTTTACTTTCCAGGTAATAACATTAAGTGATCGTGCTGCCGGGGGCGATTATGAAGATCGTAGCGGAAAGAGAATAGTTGAAATTATCAATGAGCATTATGAAAAATTACCAAGACAGGTAAATATAGAGCATACTATCATCCCTGATGATGAGGATAACCTTGCAGTATTACTGGAAAGATCTGCTGCCATAAATGCTGATATTCTTATTACAACCGGTGGTACAGGCATTGGTAAGCGTGATATAACAGTTGAAGTGGTTAAGCCAATGCTTGATAAAGAGATACCCGGCATAATGGAAAATATACGTATCAAGTATGGTTCTCAAAAGCCCAATGCATTGTTAAGCAGGGGAGTAGCCGGCTTGATGAACAAAACCCTTGTTTATACATTACCGGGAAGTGTTAAAGCTGTTAATGAATATATGACAGAGATTTTAAAAACCCTCGATCACCTGGTATATATGAGGGAGGGATTGGATGCCCATTAAAATGAAAATTATCAGAACATTGTTAAAATATTGCCCTTACCTGAACATTACCGGTGTGTATAGCTTCCACGCCCGGTGATTTCCGACCATTGTATGACAGGTTAAGTTGCAGGTATGAAGTTAAATTTTGTTGCCATGTTATGTTCCACATACCATTATTGCCAGCCCTCAATCCTTTAAGCATCTCAAAAGCCAATGGTGTGTTTTCATCAAAAGGATAATCAATGTGTGATATCTGAAGCCGCATGTTAATGGTTCCACGTTCAGGTGAGTTATAGCGTGCTTCAAACCCTCCCCGGTGTATTTCGGAGTGTTTGCCTGCTTCTCTTAAAATTTCATTCATTGTTTCGTAGCCATAAAACAGACTTAATCTCATATTAGTACTGTATTGAAAGCTAAAGCGAGGTTCTGTTTCGGTATAACTTACTGAAAAAGTTCTCTGCTCCATAAATTCTGATTTATTCTTTTTTTCCCCGATATTGGTTTTCAGGTTAATAGAATATTGCCTGGCAATATTCCAACGAATTCTTAAACCCGTGTACCTATTAGTGCGGTGCTCAAAGCCATTGCTCAGAAGAACCTTGTTTTGGTTATCCTGGATTATCCATTCAACACCATAGCGGGGGTGAGTCCTGTTAAAATACAATGAATTTCTAATCAGGCTGTTTAAAGATATTAATGCGGTATCTTTAATATTAATGTTAAAAGGATTGATATTTTCAGGGTAATTTGAGTCTGTTGTTTTTTGGTCAATTCTTATATTAAATCTATTATTGAAGCGAGATATAAATTTTCTAAAGCCTTCGGGTTCTTCCCAAAGATTTGAAGGATCGAGGTTAAGCGTATTGTTGAAGGCTGAAGAGTATTTACGAATAAACTCGTCTATTGGCAGAAAAACCCTGATAAAGTTAGCTTCTTCAGGAAACTGGCCAATTTCAAATTCATCCAGCTCCTGTATACCATTTTCATTATAATCATTCCACACGTAGATTCCCTGGCCGGGCGGTACTTCAACATACATGTATTCGCGTTTACGTTCCATACCTGTAGATATTTCATAAAAGCTATTGGTTGATATGAAACCATTCATGAAGCGGCTGTTATTGTCAATCCTGCCCATAATAACTTCTTCATCCTTTTTATTATCTAAATTTCCACTGTTTACTTTTAAGTTTCTGTAAGTTATATTGAGTTTTACATTATGATCGGCACCTGGTCTGAATTGGTAGTTAAGGCCATAATCATCAGCCCTGTATGCTTGTTCAAATTTTTCATCAACCGGCAGTCTGTCATTACGAATCTTATAATAAGCTTCATAATGATGCTTTATTGTATCCGGATTATGAACAAAAAATTTCCATTGATCAAATGAAAAACTAGAGCTTTTCAAATTTTTGTTGTCGTCAAACATTTGATTATCTTCAATGCTGCTTTCAATTCCTGCGGTAAAATTGCCCAATCTGCGGTTTACTTCTGCACGGTGACGATAGAAGCCTGATTTTAAAAAACCCGAAGTGTTCAAATAGCTTCCATTGTAAAGGAAGCGGGTTTTGCCTCTTTGTAGTCGGCTGTTAATGCTGTTTTTTATCCCGGTAAATTTATCTCCCGATATAAATGAGCTGGCTTTATATTGAAATTGTCCACGAGTAGGATGTATAATTCCTAAAGAGAGTTCGGAAATATTTTCTGAGTCCTGAGATTTAAACCCTGTAAGGTTCCAGTCTCTTTGGAACTCAATGCTGCGATATCTTTCAATGGGCACAAAGCTTTCCTGCACCAATTCATTATCCAGGCTTATCTGCATTTCCCATTGCCCATCGTCTAAGTTTTGTAATTGGTGTTTATAGTCAAAGAAAGTTTTAATACCGTGCCCTATATTATTTTCGCTGTGCAGGTCGGAAAAGAGATTAATGTCGTTGTTTGTCATAGCCCATTCAACCCCGGCAACGGTATTTTCTGAAAACTTGTATATGGTTTCCAGGGTTAACATTTGATCGCGTCGTGGTGCTGGTATTTTTATTACAGGCTGGTAATTTCCTTGCGGGATGCCATTTTGTGGTTCAACCCATTTGTAAACTCTGCCATTCATATTGCTGCTTTTCTGCCTGTAGTTACCTTTATTTTCACCTACAAAAGAGAACCCGACACTATAAACGGCTTTCTCAGGGTCTATAGAATGTACAAATACAGAATCATAGCCCAGTGAATCTGTAATCATATACATTACCTGATCATGTTTAAACCCTGTGGAATCAACATTCCAGTCATATGCTAAATGCAGGCTGTCGCCTATTTCTGAAAGCATGGCACGTCTTTCATCTGTCAAATCCAAATAGAGGGGTTGATTTTTATGGTCTTGTTCGGAAAAAAAGTTCATATTAACTTGCAGGTCATTCCTTTCATATTCGGCACCAAAAAAAAACATTGACCTGGCGTAGTTTCTGTCGGCATATTCAAATTCTATTGATATACGGCTGTCTTTGCTTATAGGCCTTTTTGGTGTAAAAATCAATTCAGCCATATTGTAATTTATTGTGTAATCATGGTCTCTTCCCCTGGTCATGAGTTTGCCATCAATATAAACCCTTTCACTGCCTGCAATAACCATAATAAAAGGCTCATTGTGATTTCCTGTTAACTTGTATGGGCCTTGATTGCCTTCCGTGCCTTTAAATTCGTTACGGGCATGTTTACCTCTTGATATTGCGCCGGAACCGGTTACTTTCATACTGCCATTTCCGATGATTTGGTCTTCATCACCTTCGAAATTGTAGGAAAATTTTGCACCTTGTGCCTTTTTATTAAAGTTCATAAAATACCCCTCCGGGTTTGTGAGTTCAAAATCACCTGCCGTAAGTTCCGATTGTTCACTGGCAATTTGAATATAAACCTTATCAAAATCTTGTAAATGTTGTGTAGTACCTTCAGGCTGGAAAGGTATATGCTGGTCGGAGATAACAGCTTTAATAGAAAGTTTTTCTGATAGCATTCCGGCTAATTGCAGATTCATTGAAGAGTTAAGCACCATATCCTGCTTGTTACCAACAGAGATGCCACGCGTTATGCTACCTGAGCTGCTGATACCTTCCAGGTCTATTATGTGATCATCTTTGCCTTTCGTAGGTATAGTATGATGAATTTCCTCTTCACCCGGGCCGGGCCGATAAATCAATGAAGTATCTTTTAAAAATACAGGCTTGCCCAAATGGTATGGAAAGACCCTGTAATACCCCCATATAGTGTCTTCATGCCAGTATTCGGGTATCAGTAACTCAAGCCTGGCATTAACAGCATCCAGATTGTAAAAAGCCTCGTTTAGCTCAAGACTGTCCGGACCATATATTTCAAATGATTCGGGAATAATGCTCAAAGTATCAAGTGTAATGGATGTTTTATGGCCTTTTAATGAAAATTCCCTGGACTGATCTGATATCTGTGCAGATAGAGATAAAGTAAAGGAAAGAAAAAAAAATATAATTATGATCAACCTTGTTTTCAATATTTTAATTTTAGGTTGAAAGATTTAGATCTTATTTATTGTTTGCAAAAATACCAACTGATATGTTAAAACAAAAATTTAAGGAAATGTATTGTTACTTTTTTAATGCGAATTATGCATGTTAGCATTAAAAAAACATGACATTTAGAATATAATTATGTAATAGAGGCTGTTGTGAGTTGAATACAGATTGCATATAACACCAAAAAAAGCTTCGAAATTAACTATGCGTTAGTTTCGAAGCTTTTATTTTAAATATGCTTAAAATTCTATAATGAAATTTAGAATAAATAGTTAAGTATATTTTTTTAATGTTTTATTTTTCCGGTATGTTTTCGAGTGTTTCAACCAGGTATTTCCAGAATCTTTTTACACTATCTATATTAACCATTTCATCAGGTGAATGTGGGTTTCTGATTGTTGGGCCAAAGGATATCATATCAAGATTTGGGTATACATTACCTAATAACCCGCATTCCAGGCCTGCGTGAATAACTTTAACCTCCGGAGTTTTGCCAAATTTTTTATTATATACCTTTTTCATGGTTTTTAATATTGCACTGTTTATATTAGGTTTCCAGCCGGGGTATTCACCTGTATGCCCTACTTCGGCACCTGCTAGTTCAAAAACGGCTCTTACCATATTGCAAAGGTCTTCTTTAGCTGAGTTTACTGAACTTCTTTGAAGTGTAGCAATTTCTATTTTGCCATTTTCAGATTTTACAACAGCAAGATTTGTTGATGTTTCTACAACGCTTTCCATTCCGGGTACCATTCGTATTGCTCCATTGGGGCACCCATAAACTGATTTTACAAGGTTGTGAGCGGTATGTTCATCTATTATTGTTGAAATATTGTCATGAGCAGCAATACTTATGTTAACATTGTCATCAATAGTTTGTAGTTCATTTTTTATATCTTCATTAATTTCATTCACCTTTTCCGAAAATTTTTTTTCGTTTTCTGCCGGCAGAGCTATTATAGCTTCAGCTTCTCTTGGTATGGCATTGCGAAGGCTTCCCCCTTCTATAGAGTTTATCTTTAACTGGTAATGTTTTATACCGGTCCATAACAGGCGATTTAGTATTTTTATTGCGTTACCACGCCCCAAATTAATATCAAGGCCCGAGTGTCCCCCTTTCAAGCCTTTAACTTTGAGCTTGAAAGATTTGTATCCGTTGGGGAGCTTCTCTTCTTTGTAACCGAAAAACGCATTAGTATCAATACCTCCTGCACAGCCGATATAAAGTTCACCTTCGTCTTCCGAGTCAAGGTTTAGTAAAATATCGCCATTTACAAATCCGGGTTTAATAGCAAAAGCCCCTGTCATGCCTGATTCTTCATCTACAGTAAATAGACATTCGACAGGCCCGTGTTTTAAGCTATCATCAACAAGTATTGCCATTGATGCCGCCACGCCAATACCGTTATCAGCCCCCAGGGTTGTTCCTTTGGCTTTAACCCATTCGCCGTCAACATAAGCTTCAATGGGGTCTTTATCAAAATCATGCCGGGTTTCATTGTTTTTCTGCGGAACCATATCAAGATGACCCTGCAAAACTACTGTTTGTTTATTTTCCATACCGGGTGTAGCAGGTTTTTGGATCAAAACATTGCCCACCTCATCTTTTTTTGCCTTCAAACCATGCTTTTCCGCAAAATTCATAACAAAATCAATAATCTGTGATTCTTTCTTGGAAGGATGAGGGATTTTACAAATCTGCTCAAAGATGCTCCATAATGTGGTAGGTTCTAATTTACTTATTTCTTTACTCATAGTTGTTAATTTGTTTAATTGTTAATGTTTTTTATACGAATATTTTCAATTTAAGTCGCCAGTTATTTGATAGTTCTGTTTTAAAATTAAAAGATAGTGGCATTTGTTGCCTCCTACAGGTGTTTATTTTTTTATGTGAGGCAAACCCTTATCATATAGTAATTATATTTTTAAGTGTTATTCATGTTATTTCGTCTTAGATCATTTTTATCACTTTTTTATCTACTCTATGATGATGAAGTTTTCGTTATAAATTATATCGTTTGTTAAAATCAGATATTCAACTTTTTAATTATTACCTGTATATATGTACTATTTTTTTTGTTTCAAAAAAAGGTTCGCTTATATAGTCAGAAATATTGTATGTATTGTAATTATAGTTTAACTTTGAGAGCTCTTCAGAAAAATCACCACCTTTGAGGTAAATAATACCATTAGGTATGGAATTAAATCCTTTTGGTTTGATTTTTCCACCAACCCAACTCATAAATACAGGTAGTTTTGTGACAGCTCTCGAAACAATATAATCAAATTCTCCCTCAATTTTTTCTGCACGGTTGTTATCCACTTTAACATTTTTTATGTTTAATGAACTTGCAACTTGATTTACTACTTTAGCTTTTTTTCCAACCGAGTCAACCAAAAGGAAATTGCTTTCGGGGAAGCATATCGCCAGGGGTATCCCCGGGAATCCACCCCCTGTGCCAACATCTAATATGCTGGTATTTTTTTTGAATTTAATAATAAAAGTAGGTGTAAGAGAATGCAATACGTGATGAGTATAAAAATTTTCAAAATCTTTTCTGGAAATAACGTTTATTTCTTTGTTCCATTTATCGTATAATGAATATAGTTTTGATAATTGGTCAAATTTTTCGGTGCTGAGCCATGGAAAATATTTTTTAATTAAATCCATCAAGGTTGAATTATTGGTTATGATTTTTTATCATATAAAAAGTTTGTTAAAAAACAAGGCACTAAAGTATAAATAATAATACAAAAAAAATATATATTAGCAACTTTTAATAAAAAAAATGGATAGCTATTTAAATTGTAGCTCTCCAAAAGTTTATTCGTAAGACAAAATTAATAAATTATTAAAAAATGGTATTATTGCATTTTTTTGATTTTGTGTATGTCATATTATCAAATAATTAGAAGAATTAGAAGAAGGTTTTTTTTATTATTGTTATTTTACTTTATTTTTATTGTTGTGATAAAGAAATAGCTTTTAAATAATATTATGATATGGCGAAAAAAAAATATTTTTATTTTATTATTTGTTTCAATTTAATATGTTATACGGGGTTATCGCAACAAACCGAAACAGTTTCGGATTATATCAAACAATATAAGCATATTGCCAAAGAACACATGCAAGAATATGGAATACCTGCTTCAATAAAGCTTGCACAAGGGATACTTGAATCCGGTTTTGGGACCAGCGATTTAGCCAGGTATGCAAACAATCATTTTGGTATTAAGTGTCATGGTTGGCAATATGCGACTTATTACAAAGATGATGATAAAGAGGACGAATGTTTTAGAAGCTATATTGATCCAATACATTCATACGAAGATCATAGTAAGTTTTTGAGTACACGGGAGCGATACTTTTTTTTATTTGACCTGGACCCATTGGATTATAAAGGATGGGCTAAAGGGTTAAGTCAGGCGGGTTATGCTACCAATCCTCAATATCCACGTTTATTGATAAGAATTATAGAAGAGCACCGTCTTTATAAGTATGACCGGAAAGTTATTGAGGGTGACAAGCTGGCAGGCAGGCCTTCCAGGCCTCATGATGCCGGGTTTAGCAGGGTTGATGATGGCAAAGACAGAGAAGTGAATCTTAATAACAGGATAAAATATATTTATGCCCGGGATGGAGACACACCCGAATCAATAGCAGAAGAAATGGATATGTGGGCCTGGCAAATATACAGATACAATGAACTGGAAGATAATATAGTTTTTGAAAAGGGTGATATTGTTTATTTACAACCCAAAAGACGCCGTGGTGAACAATCACATCATATTGTTGAAGATGGTGAAACCATTTATGATATTTCACAAAAATATGGTGTTCGTATGCAGCAATTATACAGAAGAAATGATATTGAACCCGGCGAAGAAGTCGAGCCAGGTCAAAAAATACAATTACGCGGAAGCATTTTCAGAAGGTTGTTTAATTAATTCCTTTCTTGCCTTATAAGTCTGTTGGCAAAAAATCTTTATTATACATTCGATTATTTAAGGTATGTTTTAATTTTACATCTAAACATTGGTATGATTTATGTTGTTTATAGTAGTAGATTTAATAATTCATTTTTATTTATTTAAATTATTAAATCATAGTTATAATTGAGAAGGAAAAAATATTTTAAATATGACAAAAAGTAATTTAACACCAATGCCGGGGCGAGTATTGATAAGTGAGCCTTCACTACGTGATTTTTATTTTAGCCGTAGTGTGGTTTTGCTTGCAGAGCATTCTGACGAGAAGGGTTCTATGGGCATTATAGTTAACAAACCTGTTGATCTTAAGCTTAAGGATGTAGGCAAAGAATTCCCCAATATTGACTATCCCTTATATCTTGGTGGGCCGGTACATCCTGACAGGTTATTCTATCTTCATACACTTGGCGATAAAGTTCCGGGGTCTATGAAGATAATGGATGGTCTTTACTGGGGTGGTGAGATACAAAAACTTGTAGAACTTATAGAGCTTAATCTCATATCGCAGGATCAGGTACGTTTTTTCATTGGATATTCGGGGTGGCAACCAAACCAATTAAAAGAAGAGCTTAAGGAAGAATCCTGGATAGTTACTGAAAGTTCTCTTGACATAATCATGGCTTCAAAACCTGAGCAGCTTTGGAGTAATATGTTGAAAAAACTGGGTAATGATTATGCTATATGGGCAAATTTCCCTACTGACCCTATTTTAAATTAAAACTTTATCTTGCCATCCTCTTAAGGTCTTCTATTAGCAATGCATCAGGAGTATGGACGTCTGTATCATGATCATTGGAATATAATACTGTTCCATCTGTAGTAACAATGAACTTCCAGCACATGCCTTCATTAACTGTGTCTTCCGGCCCGATTTTATGAAGAAAGGCTACATCTTCGCGCTGCTGGCTTATAGCTTTTTGAATATCATCTTTATTTACAATTTTTACTGAATAAGGATAATATTGTTGGATTTTTTCAACTGTTCTAATCTCCGGAGCAAGCTCTTCTTCAAGCAACCAAAGCTCCATATCCTGAATCCTGTCATCCCTGACATTAATAAATCTTCTAAGACGCATATGAGAAGGGTCGCCCAAATCTTTTGCATAGTTATGCATAAATTGAATGAAAGCGCCCATCTTATATAAATAATTTTCTTCATCAACATCCCTGTATGCAAGTGGAACCGAACCTAAATCAGGCATGCGATTAAAATCACGATTACTATCTCCAAGTACAAAATTCATAAAACTAAAAACATACGGAATGTTACGTTGCTTAATTTCTGCAAAAACCAGAAATGAGTATTCGTCACTGGTACGAATTTCTTCAAATTCATCAAAAGAAATAAATTCGTAGTCAGTTACCGTCCAAAATCTATCCATTTCCTCTTTTATACGATCATTATAAGCTGTAAAAGGATTGCTGTCCAAAACAACCATCATGGTACTTTCCTTAAAAGCACGATAGTGCCGGCGCCTGGCAGGACGAACTTGTGATATGGCTTCAATGACCAAAAATACCAGTAAAATAGTAATTGCTGCTTTTTTCATATGAGGATATGTTTTACTTAGTAAAATGATGCTTCAAGTAATAATTAATGCGAATATAGCAATCTTGTTAATTGTATTTTCAGACTAGTTCAAAAAAATTGCCAGGATCACCAAAAAAAATATGTTGCCGGAAGCTAAATATTAATTGGCGTTATAAATAACTCTGACTAACTTATTAACAACAATAAAAAAAACTAAAACCTTCTTAAAACATTAAAATAATTAGTTTGAGAAAAAAATAATAAATTTTCAAAACAGCATGTCTTTGATATAATTTGCATTACCATTTTTTTCATTTATAATATAGTCTGCCTTCATGTAATATTTTTCTCGATTTTTTAAAATGCCTGTTATTTTTTGTATTAGCTGGGAGTTGTTATTTGATTGAATTAATGGCCTTGATTCTTGATTTTTTTCCAGTCTTTGTGCTAAACGTTTGGGGCTGATTTTAAGATACACAGATATGCCTGATTCTTTAATTATTTTCATATTATCCAAAAAGCAGGGTGTACCACCACCAGTTGCAATTACAGCATTGGGTTTTTTTGAAAGGCTCAGTAATGCCCTGGTTTCATAATCTCTAAAGACAGACTCTCCTTCTTCTCTGAAAATAGTAGTTATACTTTTACCTGAAATTGCTTCAACCTCATCATCAATATCAAAAAAATTAAAATCCAGTATTTTGGCTAGTTGCTTACCAATATATGTTTTGCCACACCCCATAAAACCTATCAAAAATATTCTCATATCAATTTTTAGAATTGGGTTTCTAAACCCGGGTTATTTAAGTTGTATTTTTTTATTACTAAAATAGCAAAAATAAATAATTCTTGAACCACTAAATTGATTTTGTAAATACATATATGAAGAGAGAAACCCTGGTTTTTGCACTCATATTTCCAGTACTTCGTAATGTGTTTATATAAGTGCCGTCTTTACAAACCTGTAAATGTAAAACATCTAAGCGTTTACGGTTTTTTTATAATCCGGCATGATTAATTTTATTATTAAATTTGCCTGGTAAAATTATCGATGGCGATTTTTTATTGTAGTATTTAATTTATAAAATACATTCTTAAGCCTGTAAAATGAAAAAACACATGATTCATCGGATATTATTTTTTATTTTTAGTATAGTTGTTTTTATTTGCTGTAATAGCGGCAAACATCCTGAACGCCCGGTTCAATTAAGAGGAGAAACTTTTGGAACTTATTATGTGGTTTCATATTATTGTGCTGATCGCAAGGAGTTTGATACAGAAATAGACAGTCTTCTATATGGGTTCAATAACTCGATGTCTTATTATGTTGAAAATTCTGTCTTATCAAAAATTAATCGTAATGATACAGATATTATGGATGACTATTTCAGGGTGTTGTTGAAGAGATCTCTTGATATATATGAAAAAACTGATGGTGCTTTTGATGTTACTGTTACGCCTTTGGTTAATGCCTGGGGGTTTGGGCATGAAAACAGAAAGGATATGACACAAAGTAAAGTAGATAGCATAATAGAATTTGTGGGTTCAGATATGGTGTCTATTGATAGTAACAGGGTATTAAAACAAGACCCGCGTATACAGTTTGATTTTAATGCCATAGCTAAGGGTTATGCATCCGATTTGGTTGGCAGTTTGTTAGAATCAAAAGGAATTACATCATATTTTGTTGATATTGGTGGTGACATTATTGTTGGCGATGTAAAACCTGATGATTCTCCATGGAGGATTGCTATTGAAAGGCCTGCAAAGAAACATGATGCTCCACAGGAGTATGATCATATTGTTGAATTGGATAACCGGGCAGTTGCCACATCAGGTAGTTATCGTCAATACCTGGAGATAGACGGCCAAAAGTATTCGCATACGATTGATCCAAAAACAGGATATCCTGTAAAAAACAATTTACTTAGTGTAACTGTTTTTGCAAATGATTGTTTGACAGCCGACGCATATGCTACTGCTTTTATGGTAATGGGGAAGGAAAAGGCCGGAAAATTCGTTGATAAAAGGGATGATCTTGACGCAATCTTTATTTTTTCAAAAAATCTTAAAGATTTTGGAGTAGTTGCAACAGAAGGGCTTGATTTAAAAGAAATATAAATTCAATATTAAACCGATTCGTTTGATTTTGATTCATCATTATTTTGGTCCTCTTTATTTTCACAGTCTTCTGATGTTTTATTTTGACAGGTGCATTTGGCAGGTTTACCGGTAATAGGATCGAAGGAGCTGCCACATTTGCGTGTAAAAGTACCACCATGTTTGAAAAACATTTTTATTCCGATGCCTGCTATAGCAAATCCGATTATTATTACTGAAAGTAAAAATAGTTCCATATCATTAAACACATGTTAGTTTTAAAAGATAGGTGCTTTTTTGATTTATTCTAGTGATCAAAGCATAACTGATCTTTTGAAATAAAGAATTATTATGTATATCTCAATCCTGTAAATCCATGATACATCTTACTGAAAACCCTGTGTTTTTATTATTATAATCTCTGTCAATATTGCCAAAGCTAGAATTGATAAACCGGGAATAGCTGTATATTTTATCGTATTGGGTATTAGTCCACCAAATTGCATAATGTGAAAGATATAGAGAAGTTCCATCGTGGTTGCGCAGACCTGCAGGAAGAGCTGAAAAATCAAAATCATCTGTTCCATAGTGCGTTCTATGCGACGCCCATCTTGGATGCTCATTGGTGTTACAATCACCACCCATAGGTGAATTAACCTGGCGACACGACTTGAGGGCATTTCCTACACCGTCAATTTCGTCAATTTGATCATCATTATGCAGATCATACTCATTTATTAAATGATCTGTAAGCTTTGTCCATTCATCATCGGTTGGTACTCGCCAGCCATCAGGACATAAGCCTCTTTCATCTTTAACAGCATACCAGTTATATAATTTCCCGTAAGCATTTGTCATTTCTTCTTCCGTATTTATTCCATCAATATCTTCATGCGGGTAAACTGCAAAAGAGCCTTTAACTGTTTCTTCCCATTCACTATCAGATAAATTGTTTGGTATTTCCGTACCATTATTATAATGGGTAGTTCGGAGATTTTCACCCATCCAGATCTGATCGCCAATTACTACAACAGGATATTCGTTATCATCAATGTCTCGAACAATATCAGGTATTTCATTATTAGGCTTATTATCTTCATCACTACAACTTAAGGTAAATATGATAAAAGTAGCCATAATTACTAAAGAATAAAGCCATAAGTTTGTTATTATCTTCATAGTATTTTATTATGCAATTGTTGCTAATAATGTTTTAAAATTACACTTGTTGATTGGCTGATTAGTTGATTGTGATTAGTGAATTATGTTATCTGTTCTAAATAATAAAATAAACTTTATACAAATAAAATTATTATTATTCCAAAAAAACCATTCGTAATTTTTTTAAAACTAAATATCAAATTTAATAAAAAATGCTTATTATTTGATCAGTATGTTTGGATGCATTTGTTTCAAAATTATCAGTAAGATATCATAATTTACCTGTTTTTAGTATCTTCGTGTATTATGGAAATTCAGTAAATATTTAAAAAAAACGAAAAAAATCTTTTTTAATTTTAACCTTCAATATGAAAGGTAAAAACTCGTTCATGAATAAGTTAAAGTAAGTTGATATTTGTAGTACAATTAAAAATACTATATATAGAAAGAGATATAATAGTATGAAACCCATATTTACCAGGAATGTATAAGGGATTATGAACTTAGCGTAAGCGATATTGCCACATAAATGTTTACGGGTAACGGGTGGTGAGTTGTGAGTGATTAAATATCATAACATTAAATACGTCTTATAAAAATGAAACATACTGGCAGATCTAAGGATAAAAATAGCAGATCTTCGAAAAACGGCAAAAAAGACCGTTTTTTCGATAAGCAAAGGAGAAAATATAAGCCAAAGGATGAATTTAAAGGCAAAAAGGCTGAATCAAAATCAGATAATAGTATTCGTTTAAATAAATACATAGCTAATGCCGGGATATGCAGCCGTCGTGAAGCTGATGTGTTAATAAGTACAGGTGCCATAAAAATAAACGGTAAGATAGTAACAGAGCTTGGCACAAAAGTTTATCCCGGCGATGTGGTTCACTATGGCGATGAAGTTTTAAAAACTGAAAAGAATGTATATATTTTGCTTAATAAACCCAAGGATTTTATTACAACCACAGTCGATCCAGGAGCCAGAAAAACGGTTATGCAATTGGTAAAAGATGCCTGTTCGGAACGTATTTACCCGGTAGGCAGGCTCGATAGGAACACAACAGGTTTATTGTTGTTAACAAATGATGGTGATCTTGCCAAAAAGCTTATGCATCCAAAGCATGAGATAAGAAAGCTTTATCATGTGGTTTTGGATAAAAGCGTAAAAAAAGCTGATATGAAAAAGATATCTGAAGGTATTGGTTTAGATGATGAAACAGTTGCTGCAGATAATATAGCATATGCAAGCGATGGCCAGTCAAAAAAGGAAGTGGGTATCGAAATACATTCAGGTCAAAACCGTGTTGTTAGAAGAATATTTGAAAAGTTGGGATACAAGGTGCTAAAACTTGACAGGGTAATGTTTGCGGGATTAACAAAAAAAAATTTACCAAGAGGTGAGTACCGTTTTTTAACTCAAAAAGAAATAAATTTTTTAAAAATGAGTTGATAAATAAAATTAATAATGAGGTTATTGCATATCGAATGGCAAGAGTTTTGTGAGATTGTATTATTAAATAATCAACAATAGCCATTATTAAATGCAAATATTGCATTACGGGAAATATGTCAAAGTTTCAATTACATAATAGATGAGCAGTAAGTTTAATAGAAATAGAAAATTAGTATTCCAGTTTATCAGGCTTGCTTTAATATCGGGCATTTTTTTTATAGCATTTCTTATTATTGCCGGAGCTGTATTGACTTACATTTACCGGGATGAGGCAAAAGATTTGATGATTCAGTCACTTAATCGTAATCTAAAAACCGATATACTTGTTGATAATATCCAACTTGACCTTTTCAGGCGTTTTCCTAATGCTTCTCTTACTTTTGAAGATGTAATTGCTTATGAAGTATCGGATGATGAAAATAAAGATACATTGATCAAAGCCAATCGCATTTATTTTCAGTTTAGTATTATTGACCTTATTCGCAGAGATTATAAGATAAAACGGTTGGAGATTTCTGACGGCAAATTTACACCGGTTGATTATGCCGATGGAACAAACAATTATATTTTTTGGCATGTTAGTGAAAAACAGCCTGATGATTTTGAGTTTGATTTGCAGCGTATTGATTTGAATAATTTTGAAATAGACTATAAGAATCTTCAACGGCAAGACAGGTATCATGTGTATTTTTCTGATAGCCGTATGTCGGGAAAATTCAGCCATGTTGATTATGATATGAATATAAGCAGCAACATGACAATAAAAGACCTTGTGATTGATGATGCTTCTTTTTTATCAAACAGGGATGTTAGCTTTGATTTGGCTTTGTTGGTGAATGATAACAAAGTTTATCAATTCAAAAAAGGGCTAATTGAATTAAGTGGTAATACTTATAGCGTGGCAGGGCATTTAGAACGAGCTAAGCCCGGAAGTTATCTTGATTTGACCATAAACGGAAGGGACATCAGGTTGCAAAATATTATCAACGACATTCCGGTTGATTATAAAAAATATTTTGAAGATTATCGTACACGCGGAGATTTATATTTTGAAGCTATTATAAAAGGCCATTTATCAGAAATTGATAATCCTGTTATTACTGCAGATTTTGGACTTACAAGCGGAAATATGAATAACAGAAAACTCAATCTGCAAATGGATGATATAAACTTTAAGGCGAGCTATAATAATGGAAAGTACCGGAGCCTTGCTTCCTCAGCTTTGACTGTTGAAGAATTTTCAGCATATATTAATGAAGGTAAAATTGATGCAAATTTTTCTGTTAACGATTTTACAGACCCATATCTTAATATATCTGCCAGGTCGGATATAGAAGCTAATGATTTTGTTAATCTTTTTAAACTGGAAAATTTCAAGTCGGCTTCAGGGCAAATGCTGTTTGATATCAATCTTGAAAGCAGGTTGAATAAATTTAATAAAGAAAATATTAACGACAGGGGTGAATTTTTTGCATCAGCTACTTCCGGAAGTCTTAAATTAAAAGACCTGAATTTTATGATTGAAGAAGATCCAAAAAGATACAGTAATCTTAACGGTTTGTTTCATTTTAGCAACAACGATCTTGTAATTGATAATTTTCAGGGGTTAATTTCTGATAATGATTTTGATTTGGAAGGTTATTTAATAAATATTATACCATACATTTTTCATGAAGACCAAAGCATGTTTATAGATGCAAACCTAATATCAGACAGAATAAATCTCGATGAATTGCTTCGTGATAGAGATTCGAGTGCTGATACAGCTTATAAGTTAACTTTTTCTGACAGGGTAGATTTTAATTTAAATGCTGATATAGGCCGCTTTACATTCAGGAAATTTGATGCAAACCGCTTAACTGGCAGACTGCAGATGAGAAATAAAAAGTTTACTGCTAAAGATGTATCTTTTAATTCTATGACCGGCAAATTTGATGGTGATGCCTATATTGATGGTACTTATGATGATGTTTTTTATATTGGTTGTAATGCCAATCTTGACAATGTTGATGTGCAACAAATGTTTTACCAGTTTGGAAATTTCGGGCAAGAAGGCATTAAAGATAAAAATATAAAAGGTAATATTACTGCCGATCTTCAGTTTGCTTCCAAATGGTCGCCAAGCCTTAATATTAATTGGGAAAGTTTGGAAACAACCGCAGATATAAAAATAGAGGAGGGTGAACTCATAGAATTCACACCTTTACTTGCTTTATCAAGATTTTTGAGGGTAGAAGACCTCGAACATGTTATGTTCTCAACATTACACAATGAAATTCGTATAAAAGATCGTAAAATAATAATTCCCGATATGGAGATCAACTCAAGTGCTTTAAATATAAAGCTCTCGGGTGAACATAGTTTTGAAAACATAATAGATTACCGATTACAGGTTTTACTATCGGATATACTTGCACAAAAAAATCGTGAAAGAAGAAATCCTCAGGAACAATACGGCGACATTATCGATGATGGATCCGGTCAAGTTACCTTGTTTCTTTTGGTAACCGGAACTATAAATGACCCTGTTTTTCAATATGATTACCGGGGTGCAAGGAAAAAACTCAGAAATGATTTGAGAGAGGAGAGAAAGGAATTAAGAGAAATATTAAAAGATGAGTTTAGCTGGATTCGAAGAGGTGGGGAAAAAAGTGTTGAAGATTCAATTATGAAAGAGAGGAGGAAAGAAACGGAACGCATTGAAAAACAAGAAGAAGGAGAGTTTGTGATTGAATTTGATGATTTTTAAAATTATTATATTTTTAACAAATAAAAGAAACTATAATCACTTTAAGAGTAATAATTATCTTATAAACTGGTTAATAAGTAATAAAAAGATATGTTTTATTGAAAATCAATAGTGTCCGGCAAAAATAAATTTTTTAAACGGGATTTCTTTCCCGCCCTGTGCGGGATAGAGATATTGAAATTTTAACCGGACATTAGTGATTAAAAATATAAATTGATAAAATAATTTTTTTCACACTAAAGTTGTGTCATAAGCAAATTGATTTTGTGTGATTAATGATAAAATATGAATACAAATCTGATTTGAAGTGGAAATATATCGTCGTAAACAACGCTGGAAATTAATTTTACTTGGTATTGCTGCAGTAATAGTTGCCGCGTCTCTGTGGTACACTGATATTATTGTAAAACAGATAGCACTTGAAGAAAGGCAAAAAGTATCTTTATGGGCTGATGCCATTCAGAGGCGTGCCAAATTAGCAAAGTACATGGAAAACTTCTTTTCTGAACTTAAGGAAGAGGAGCGTAAACGTGTTGAATTATGGGCAGAAGCTACCAGGAGAATATTAGTTGCTGAAACTGATGAAGAGCTCACTTTTTATGTTAATATTATAGAAAGTAATACCAATATACCCGTTTTACATGTAGATAGCGATGATAATATCATTGCCGGAAGAAATCTGGATAGTAGATTTCGCGATGCCGATGTGTTTGAAGGTGAAATTAAGGAAAAATTCAGTTTATATCCGCCAATTCCAATTACTTATAACGGTTATACCGAATATCTTTATTACCGAGACTCTCGACTTTTTACCGAATTACGTGATGTGCTTGAAGACCTTATTGACTCATTTATTGATGAGATAGTAATTAGTTCTGCCAATGTGCCTGTTATAATTACTGACAGCACTAAAACTAAAATCATAGCTCATGGCGGTATTGATAATTTTGATTACGAAGATCCTTCTTCTGTGCAAAATACAATAGCCAATATGAAAGATAAAAATACACCAATATCTATTGATTTGCCTACACACGGTACATGTTATGTTTTTTATACCAACTCTTTTTTGCTTACCCAGCTTCAATATTATCCTATTGCACAATTTTTTATAATAGGTTTGTTTTTGTTTTTGGCATATATATTGTTTAGCCTGGCACGAAATGCTGAACAAAACCAGGTATGGGTTGGCATGTCAAAAGAAACTGCTCATCAACTTGGCACACCTCTCTCATCATTAATTGCCTGGGTTGAGCTGCTTAAGCTTAAGGATATGGACAAATCAACACTTAATGAAATACAAAAAGATATAAACCGGCTTGAAAATATAACAGAGCGTTTTAGCAAAATCGGCTCTCCTCCTCTTATGGTGAAAAGTGATGTTCTATCTGTTATTAATGAAGCTTTGGAATATCTTAAAACCCGTCTATCAAAAAATACCCAGTTTTCCGTTACTTCCAATCCTGAAAACAAACCTATCGAAGCCCCTTTAAATCCAAGCCTTTTTGAATGGGTTATTGAAAATATCTGCAAAAATGCAGTTGATGCTATGGGAGGCAATGGTAAAATAAATATAGATGTAGTAGAGCAAAAAAAGTATGTTGTTGTTGATATTTCAGATAGTGGAAAAGGAATGCCAAAGTCAAAGTTCAACAATGTGTTTAAACCCGGATTTACAAGTAAAAAACGAGGATGGGGACTTGGCCTCTCACTATCAAAAAGAATTATTGAACACTATCATAAAGGACGTTTATTTGTAAAAAGTAGCCAGATAAATAAAGGAACTACTTTTAGAATTATGCTGAAAAAATAAAATTACCGGATTATACTTTTCCCAAGTTTTGATCTTTTTTGAAGTTGATAAATATTACTATGATAAATGACACCATTATCAAACAAGCTTAAGGATATAGTAGATTTTTTTAAAGCCGATCTTAAAAGTTATTATTCAGAAAATGAGCTAAATGCTATTACGGTAAATGTATTTGAAAGTTTATTAAATATTAACCGCCAAAATATGGCTTTATATCCTGAGAAACGGCTGAATGAATCTCAAATAGTAATGTTGATAAAAGTAATTAAAAGGCTTAAAAATTATGAGCCGTTACAGTATATAATTGGTAGTACCGACTTTTTAGATTTAAAACTAAATATAAAGCCTTTAGTATTCATTCCACGCCCTGAGACAGAAGAATTTGTTTTGTGGATAGAACAACATTTAAGGACAAATCGTGCTAAAAAATCATATCTTATTGATATTGGCACGGGTAGTGGATGTATTGCTTTATCGCTAAAGAAAAGATTGCCTGATTTTTCGGTATCTGGTATAGATATTAATCCCGCAGCAATAGCTCTTGCTAAAGAAAATGCCAGGTTATCAGGTTTGAAAGTGAATTTTTTTGAAAAAGATATCTTTAACTTTCATAGCGATGAGTTTTTTGTTAAAAATCAATGGGATGTGATCGTTAGCAATCCTCCTTATGTAAAGTTATCAGAAAAGAACATAATAGATCAGAATGTTCTGAATTATGAGCCTCCGGATGCATTATTTGTTGAAGATAACAAGCCATTAATATTTTATGAAGCAATATCTGACATTGCACAAAAATCTTTTAAAGATGGTGGGATGCTTTTCTTTGAGATCAACGAATTAATGGGTGAATATGTCAAGGATTTGCTTGAAAATAAGGGATTTGATGATATTGAAATTAAAAAAGATATCCATGATAAGGAACGTTTTGTAAAGGCAAAAAAAGCTGTTGTTTACAACTAGTTTATTTTAATAATCTTGCCAATTGCTTTTTTATTTCATCAATAAATAACTTTATGTCTTTTTCATCAGTGTTGAATGAAGTCATCCAGCGAACTTCATTGTTTGCATGATTCCATATGTAAAAAAAGAATTTTTCTTGCAGAGGTTTAATTATTTCTTTGGGAACAGTTGCAAACACGGCGTTTGTTTGAACAGGTTGAGTAATATTTATTTCGGATATATCTTCTAATTTATCTGCCATTAGTTTTGCCATATTGTTTGCATGATGTGCATTATTAATCCATAGCTCATTGCTGAGTAGTGCAGTATATTGAGCAGAGATATATCTCATTTTGGATGCCAGCTGCATAGATTGTTTGCGTATATACTTGTAATTTTGTGCCAGGGCTTTATTGACAAATACCACTGCTTCACCGAACATCATGCCGTTTTTTGTACCCCCAAAAGATACTACATCAACGCCAGTTTCGGTTATTAATTTATTTAACGGGCCAATTGCTGCTACTGCGTTTGCTATTCTTGCTCCATCAACATGAACATATAGATCGTTATTATGAGCAAATTTTACTATGTTTCGTATCTCTTTTACAGAATATATAGTTCCCAACTCTGTTGCCTGTGTTATAGAAACTATTTTTGGCTGAACATGATGCTCAAAGCCTTTTGAATGTAAAAATTTTTTCAGTTGTTCGGCTTTTAACTTCCCATCTGTTGTTGGGACTGTTAATAGCTTGCATCCGGCAAATTTTTCGGGAGCACCACATTCGTCGTTATTCATGTGGGCTGTTTCAGTACAAATTACGGCCTGAAAAGGCTTTAAAAGATTAGTTACCGCACTTACATTAGCACCGGTGCCATTATATACCAGGAAACTTTCAACATCATAGCGAAAGATTTTTTTAAATATCTTCGAGCATTCATCCGTATAAGGGTCATTACCATAGGCTATTACATCATCCCGGTTAGCTTTTATTAAAGCTTCCATTATTTTATCATGCACAGGTGCATTGTTATCACTTGCGAAACTTTTTTTGTATGGCATGTTTTTTTATTGTTTAAAGTTTGCTTTTTAAGTTAACCTATTAAGATTAAAACTATATACACTTAATCTTACAAGAGGCTACAACACCCAAATAAGATTAGGTAATAATTTGTTAGGTTGAAATTTACAATTTTAATTGTTGTGCTATTTTACAATATATCTTGGTATGTTAGCCGGTAGTCTTGCAAGTACCTGGTAGTTTAACTGTTCACTCATTTCACAAAAAGAGGAAACACTAATTGAAAGTCTTCGCTGTTTTCCTATTATTACTACCTCGTCGCCTTTTTCTACATTAGGTAAATCGGAGACATTAACAGTCATAGTATTCATTGTAACTGTTCCAATAACAGGTACTCGCCGTCCTCTTATCAGCACCCTTCCGGTATTGCTGAATGCACGGCTGAATCCGTTGGCATATCCTACAGGTATTACTGCAATTTTAATTTTTTTATTAGCAAGGTATGAGGTTCCATATCCTATAAATTCTCCGGGCTCAACTTCTTTTACAACCATTACCCTTGATTTCCATGATATAATTCTACGCAGAAAATTGCTCTCAGATGGGTTTTTCCGGAATCGATACATATGTGTTTCGGGGCTGGGCCAAAAACCATATTGAGCTATTCCAACACGTACCATTTCCATAATAGTTTGAGAATATGTAAGGGTAGCTGCCGAACTTGCCGTATGTCTTCTTAATGGAAAAAGATTGTGCCTTTTGAAATACCTGTTAAATTTATGAAACATTTTTATCTGGTTCTTAACACGAACAAAATTCGAAATACTTTCAGCACCGGCAAAGTGCGTGCACAAGCCTTCAAAAGTATAGTGCTCACGGTTTTTTTTAAGGAAGTTAATTAACTTGGGCATATACCGATATTCGAATCCCGTACGATTAAAACCGGTTTCAACTTCAATATGTATGCGTGCTTTTTTATTTATGGATTTGGCTATATTGATTGCCTTTTCAAGCCTGCCGGGATCAAATACGAAAAATTCAACCCGGTTTTGAATGGCCCATGCAATTTCTTCGTAGTCCAACAAACCCATAATCATTAACCCCGATAATTCTGATTTCAATTTAAGTGCATCAAGAGCTTCGTTAGCAGAAAAAACTGAAAAATGGTCTATGCCTGCCTCTTCAGCTAATGAAATAATGTGATCTATACCATGCCCATAAGCATTTCCTTTTATAACAGAAGATAATCTTGTTTCTTTACCTATTATTTTTCGCAAATATTTTATGTTATTCTTGTATGCTGACTTACTGATTTCAATATGAGATGTATGGAACATATATTTTTATTTTATTACTAAAACAAATTGCAAAAAATGTTTATTGTCTATTTGCAAAAGTATTTGTTTTAAGGGTTTTAATAAGATTAAAATTAACCGTATAGAAACAAACAAAAAGCTTTGTATACGACTGTAAAAAAATCAGAACTATAGTAAAAATCTTGTAAGCTCTGCGGTTTATATTTTTGATAATGCTTTTCAAAACATATATCATTTGTTATTTAGTTAATATTTGGTTTAAAGTGTTAACAAAAACAGCTATTCCTGTTTCAATAATAATATCAGGGAAATCGTAATCGTAATTATGCAGGCTTGGATGATTCTTTCCTGCACCTAACCCCCATAATGCTCCCTTATAATTTTTTGTAAAGTTACCAAAATCTTCTGACCAACGAAATGGCTTATCAATCCAAATTTTGGGATTTTTTAATTGATTTGAAGCTCTATGAAGGAAATCCATCGCTGTATTATTATTGATAGTGGCCGGAAATTCTTCGGTATACTCTATCGACGATAAAATATTATATTTATTTGCTTTATAATTTATTATTTTTTCGACTGAGTCTTTAAGTTTATTCATATCATCATCACGGTATGAACGAAAGGTAGCCATTAACTTTGCTTTGCCCGGATTGGTGCCGAAAGCTACTTCACCTATCTTACTATGAATGACAGTAACAAGTGTAAAATCTTTGAATAATCCTTCTTTTTTCGGCAGATTTTCAAGTTCTATTATCAACTCAGCTGTTAGTTTTGCCGGGCTGTTTCCTTGTTCAGGGTGTGCGGCATGCGAAGATTCACCTTTTAGTGTAACAATTATGCCTGTTGAAGCCGATGCAAAATTATTTTTGCTTAATATTATTGAATTTCGCTCAAAACCGGGAAGATTATGTAAAGCATATATATAATCAGGGTTTAGTTTTAGGAATTTAGGATCTTTGATGACTTTTGCAGCTCCCTGCCCGTTTTCTTCTTCCGGCTGAAATAAGAGAATAACTTTGCCATTTGACAAAGGTTTTTTGTGCAAATACATTGCTATACCGCACAAAATAGCCATATGTCCGTCATGACCGCATTTATGCCCTATGCCTTCATTAACTGAGCGGTAATCAAAATTATTGCTCTCGGCAATAGGCAATGCATCCATGTCTGCACGAAACATAACAGTGGGCCCTTCGTCATCCTTACCAAAGATGAATGCAATTCCATAACCTGCAATATTTTTTACTATTTTATCGGGCTTAAATTGTGTAACAAACCTTTCCAGTCTTTCGGCTGTATATTTTTCATTACCTGACAATTCGGGATACTTATGTAATTCTTTTCGGAATCTATATAACTTTTCTAATTCTTTTTCTGAGAAAAGACTCATATTTAAGTTTATTTTTAATTAAGTTTTACTGCTGAGTCTATGTATTAATATATTTGGCACACATAGACTTTTTATTGTTTTTAGTTATTAATATTTTGGCCGAATGCTGAAATAAATTTAATTTAAATCCATTTACAGCTTGATATTTTCTTCCAATGGCAGTCCGAACTCTTCAATCATTTTTATGTTCATAGATTCCAGGGCATCCAGTATTGGATTATAAATTTCGGGTAATACAGGGATATGTATACCTGTATTATTTATTTTTCCCTGAATGATCATATCAACACCAACAGCTGCCGGTAGAGCAACAGTACGTGCAACGGCGGTGTCGGTTGCTGGTGAGCCGAATTCCAGCAGTGATGATTTAATTACTTCTTTTTTGCCATCAGGGTAGGAAGCCAGAAATATATGCTGCATAGCTACCATATCACGTTCATTATCTCCCAACATCATTTTGTCCATCATTAAATCAGTAACAATTTCAAAAGGAGTGTCTACCTGTCGATTCATAAGTTTATCATCAAAAACTCCAAGCCATTCAATAGCTTTTACGGTATATGAATCTTCTTTAAGGTTTAGATATTTTGCTGCTTTTGCCTTTATATTGGAAGCGTCACTTTCATTGATTAGCATAGCTACCATTTCAGCGTAGGTTTTGCCGGTAAAGTCATATTTGTCAGTGGTAATTAGTTTTAAAGCTTTTATGGCGTCAATAGAGCTACACCATCCGGGGTGGCGGAAAGTACCTCTCATCATTGTTTTTGATTCGGGAATACCGTAAAGGTCTATATATGGAAGACTATCACGATTGGGATATATTTCTAACTTACCGACATTCATAAAATCTACAGAAGCAGGGTTTTTAAAAATATCTTCAGAAGGCACATATAGTTCTTTACCGTTATGGAGGTATTTTCCATCATTGTTGCTGGCCATGATAACTCCTTTCGGGCTCCATGAAAACTTATACTTTAATGGATTGTCAGTTGCTTCAGGTGCAGGAAGAGCGCCACAAATGCTGTAAAATTCTTCAACTTTACCATCTTTATTATGAATGTGATCAATAATACGCATAGCCGACATATGATCTATACCCGGATCTAAACCAAGTTCATTTAAAATAATGATCCCGGCATTCCTGCATTCTTCGTCTAATGCTTTCATTTCAGGTTTGACGTATGATGTGGTAAGCATGTTTTTTTTGTGCTTAATACATTTTTTGGCCACCATAATATGATATTTCCAGGGTAAAAGGCTTACCGCAATATCATGTTCTTTGATCATTTGTCCTAATTCTTCCTCCTGCTCACTTGACCAATAAATTGTATGACCGTTTTTATAGCCTTTAATTAATTTTTCAGCCCTTTCCTTTGTATTGCTGGCAAGTGTTACGTAATAATTTTTATCAAGTAAATAAGCAACAATTGGTCTTGATATTAAACCGGATCCCAGAATTAATATTTTTTTCATAGCTAAAATTTATTTCTTACAAATGCAAATATTAAATTAATTAATAATAGCTTGAATGTTTGTGTAAAAAAGCATTATTTGTTTTGTTCTTATAGAATTCTCATAAATTTCAAAGCTAAAATGTTTTGCAACTATTTTTATCAATGCGTAAATTAATTTTTTTAGTCCTATTTAAAATGATGGACTTATATATTGTTTTTTAAATGCTTAGTTAATAAAAGTTTCGATAGATTTAACAGAATATTATAGATAGTCTTTGATGTATTTATAATCAGGGGTTAAATTTCCTTTATGCAATATCAAAGCTTTCTTGATAGGCGAGGGGAGGCTGATATTTTCAAAATGTTGATTAAAATCAGTCTCAGCTATCGGTTTAACAAAATCTATTAAAGCATCGGCGAAAGCTATAGAAGAATCTCTGGGCAGTTCACTTGGCAGAATATCTACAGCCATTACCAGCATTCCTTCACCTTCAAATCCTGAAGTTGGTTTGCGCGTAAAAGGATTATAAACGAAGACGGGGTCTTCAATAGGAGTGCCTTTGTGTGTAATTTCTACAGATCCGTTGGGGTCGCATGTAATATCACCAATAACGGTAAGCTTAGGTTGTTCTTTTTCGAAAAGCTGTTGAAGATAATCTTTTGTTACTATGCGTGGATACCTGTCATCCCAGTACATGCAATTCATCAATACGCTAAGATTGGGTATGTATTGTTCAAAAATTGAATGATATTTGTGTGGATTGTTATAGTAATCTTGCAGATCAAAAGGTTTTCCATCTTTTCTTGCCGATATATGCTCTTCTTTAAAAACTACTTTGTAAATGATATTATTTAGTAAACTTTTATTCTCTTTGAGTTTTGAGAGTTCATCAGGAAAAATTTCTTTGACAGGTAATAGCGAAGCTATTTCCTGAGCCCCAATAGAAACATTTCCGTAGCCTGTAAATCCTATGGTAAAAGGAAATAGATCTTCCGGAAGCCCCTTTTCAGCTATTTCTTTGCCCGCTTTCGAAATAGCTTTTTTTGCTTCTTTAAGTGAGTTATACTTACAGGATTGTTTAATATTAAGAAATGGTGTTTGGTAACCATATCTTTTAAGTCTTTCTCCCAGACTCCATAATGAGTCGATCATTCCTGCCAATCCTGCAAACTTGCCGAAAAAAATTAACCGACGATTCTGATCATCTACAATGCATTCATAATCTATGAGATTGCATTTTTTTTCAATCATTTTTTTTAACATGGGCATATTATAAGGTTGCCCTTTGATTACATGTGAAAAAAAAACATAAGTATTTTCTTTTTCAAATTTTTCTTCGGGAATTTCTTTTACTCCAAAAATAACCTGGCAGCTTTTTAAGTCTTTTTCTATTTGGGCGCCTGCTAACCTATACTCATCATCTGTGAATATTCTTTTGTCTGATGATTCAACAATAATATTTAATTTATCTTTTTCAATAAGTTTTTTTACATGTGCAGGTGTAAGCGGAGTTCTGCGTTCCATCAAATATTTGTCTTCGTGTCTAATACCAACTACAGCACTCATATTATTTCAATTTAAGTGTTTTAACTAATTTGTCTTAGCAAACTTATAAAAAAAAAGCAATAGGGAAAAACGAATTAATGATAAGATTAATAATTCGTATTGATAATTTAATTATTAATGATTAATAAGTAATGAAAAATGCCCCGATAGCTAAGTGGCTATATTAATTATTTATCACTGAAATCGCTATTAACAACCAATTACTGTTAAACTGTTTTATTAATTAAATATTCTTGGTGTTTGTGGTGTTACTCTTGTTTGATTAAAGCCTTCAAATGTAGCTTGCAACATTATTTCGTGGGAGCCTCCGCTATAGCCGCGGCTGGTGCCAATAGAATAATCGTAAGCATATCCGGCACTAAGGTAATCAGTAATCTGATATCCCGCCATGGCTGAAATAGCATCTCCGAGCCTATAGCTAAACCCTGTCCAAATTAAGTCATCATAATAACCTATTACATTAATGTCGAATTGTGTTATTACCCAACTACTTTTGAACAGAAGGAATGGCTGAATATCTATTTTATCAACAACTTCTTCAAACCGGTACTTCCCATAAAGGTAATAATGCATAGGAGGATATTCAATAGTAGCCTTTCTGGATGATTTGTAGTTAAGATGTGTTATTGCAAAACCGACAGTAAGATTTGGATCAACGTATTCGGCCCCAAAATTAAAATCGGGATTTGTAAAAGTTTCTTTGCCTTTAAATGCAAGAGGGTCGCTTGGATCAGCATATTTGAGTTCGGTTCCATCTATGGTTCGGCTTACTACTCCAGCACCAAGACCCAGTGTTACGGTTGAAAGGACACCTGTTTGTATGGGAAAGGCATAAAATGCCCTTGCTATATTAAAGCTTTCGTATCCCACGTTATCATTAATAAAATTAATTCCGACGCCACCGTATATATCCTGAATATATGTACTTACATTTAATATTTGAGTTGATGGTGCATTATCAAAACCTACCCATTGCTGACGAGCAACCATTGAAGCATTTAAAGTATTTGATACTTCAATTGCAGCCGGGTTAAATGTTATTTCATTGAACATATACTGGCTGAAATGTACATCAGTTTGTGATGCAATAGGCATATAGCTTGCAAATAAAACTAAACAGATGGCTAATAATAATTTTTTCATAGTACCTTATATTTTTTTTACTAACAAATCATAAATACATATTATAATATAGTCAGCAAATAGTTGTTATTCATAATAATATTAAGATCGTTATTGATTTCCAAGCATGGATTGTGCCGTGCTTATACTAATTCTTTTTCCGTTGTTAAATGCCACCACATATGTGTCATAACCTAATTCCCTTAATTCCCATAATATATTATATGCTTTTTGGAAATCACTGAAACTACCTGCGAGATATCTGTGATAAAGATCTTTATCATAATAATATATGATGTCAATAGCAGGAAATTCATTAATTATTTTTTGATAATATCTTGGGTTAACAGGATTTTTGGTTGCTGCAAATTGAATCATAAACTCTATTCCTTCAGAAAAATAGACATCCTTTTTTAATGAATTAAGATATCTGAAACTGTTTTTTGGGGCATCATTTATATGAACCTGCAGGTCATTTATATTTATAGGTTCAAAGTTTGCTCTTCTGTTAAGTTGATGTTCATGGTCGTTTTTCGCATTTTCAACAACAAGATTCATTTTTCCATGACCAGTAGGGTATAGTCTTTCTATATCAATTCCTTTTTTAATAAGATAATCTATTGCGCTATGAGCCCTGGCTTGCGAAAGATAAAAGTTTATAAGATGGCCTGCTATTTCATCTGTATGTCCATGAATAATGAGCCCCTTATTTCTGTTTGCATGAAGAAAATCTGCAATAGAATCGAGTTGTTTTTTTGAATATTGTCTTAAATCATATTTTGCAAAATCAAAATATATAGTAGGCAGTTCATAATCGTCAAACTCATATACAGGTTTTTCTTCATCAACATATTCTTCAACAGTTTCTTCTATGGGATCTTCTTCATGTATTGCTACCTCTTCATCAATTTCAATTTTTTCAGTGTCGGGTTTTTCAGGTTCTTTTTTTTCAGCAACTACTTTTTCTTTTGGGGTAAGTTGTATGTTGAAATCGTAATGATCTACAACTTCAAAATGGCTCGAAATCAACTGGTCTTTAACTTGTATTTTTTCACTAAAATCTTCATAATCCTGATCAAAGGCTTCAATTACGTAGTTAACATCAGTGCTAAGGTCGGGCAGTTTATATTTGCCATTATCATCAGTAGTTATAAGATAAAAAGAATCATCGTCGCCAAAAATTTGAAAATCAAAATTTATTAGTGGTTCTTCGGTTAATTTATCTGTTACAATTCCTTGTAATGTTATGGATTTAGAAGTTACTCTAAATGAATATATATCATCTGTTCCGGAGCCGCCGGGCCTGTTTGAACTAAAAAATCCTTGAGAATAGTCGTCATTAATAATAAAACCAAAATCATCTGCACTACTGTTAATTGGTGATCCCATGTTTTGAGGTTTGGAATAATTTCCATTTTCATCAATTATTGAGTAAAAAATATCGAATCCTCCCATTCCGGGATGTCCAAATGATGAGAAATATAAAACATTGCCTGCAATATATGGATAAGCGTCATTAAACCTTGTATTGATTTTTGGCCCGAGGTTTTGGGGTTCACCCCACTCTCCGTTATCATCCCGATATATCTTGTATAGGTCATAACCGCCGTGACCATCAGGATTATCGGATGCAAAATAGATAACGTTTCCATCTTTGTTTATTGAAGGATAACCTATATTATAATTATCTGAGTTATAATCAAATAATGTTGCTTTTTCCCAGTGATCAGTGCTTGTATTGTACTTTGATTTATATATATCGCATGTTTCACGCTCACCTTCGAATCCACCACAGTTCATAAAATATCCTACTTGATTATTTTCATCATAAGTAAGAAATCCATCGTAATAATCGGAATTTATTCCACCTCTGACAGGGTTTATAGGATCCCAGTCATTTTCCTGTTGATTATATAATACCTGGTAGATATTAGAAAAACCTTGATCTGTATCTGTAGAAACCATACCCTCTTCATCCCTTATCCTTGTGGAGGAAAAAACGATTCTTTCTTTAGGAGTTTCAGAGCGCAAAGCCCAATATATTAAATTGTTGCTGAATAATCGAATTTCGATATCAAATTGCTTATCGTATTTTCTGGGATCATCATGAAAGATAGGCCGGTTCTCCAAATAAGCTACGCCCCATTCTTCTCCATCACTGCTAAGGCTTTCCTCCAGAGAAACCTCAAAAATAGTTTCTCTGTCATAATGCTCTTTTGAATATTTTGCTGATTCCAGAAACTTCAAGCCTCTTTCATTATCTGGTTTCAGCTCAAGAAACTTATTAGCGTATTCAATTGATTTGTCAAACTCTTCCAAGCCTAAAAACATTTCACTTAAGTTCAAATAAATAACCGGATCATCATATCCCAAATTCAAGGCTGTTTTATACCAGTTTTTTGCTTTGTTGTAATTAAGTACCATACGATATGAATCTCCAAGCTTAAAAGAAACTTCCCGCTTTATACTTGTCGCATCTTCACGCCTTAATATTCTTTCATAAACATCAATAGCCTCATAATACTGACGTTGCTTAAAGAAATTATCTCCTGCCTCAATTCTTTGTTGTGTTCTATCTTGACTAAAAGAATTTGTGCAAATAAGAATTAAGGCAATAAAAATTATAATTATTTTTTTCATTTCTTAAATACCCGTTTTATTAATGGACTTATTTTTTTATAAAATATTTTCAAACTGTTATTTATAAAAACCAGTAGGCTTAAAAATATTTTATTTATTTAAATAAACCCTAAATCATGGCTAAACACATATAAGAAAAATATAATCACTTTTAAAATTTTACTATTGATGTTATCTTAAAATGTTTAAACATAATAATTTAGGTTCTTGGTTAATTGTTATTATTTTTTGTTTATTTATTTCATTTCATTTTATTTTATTGGTTCGGTACAATAACTGTTACAGAGCCTTTTATTTCTGTTCTGTTGTTTTCTGAATCATAAATTGTTGCTACATAATAATATGTTCCCGGTGCTACTCTCTGGCCTCTGTATGTTCCATCCCATCCGTCATTTCCTCTATATAGCTGTTGCCCCCAACGGTTAAAAACAACTAACTGAACTCCTTCTCCAAAAATCCTGTTTTCTCTTATGTCACTATCAGGTATAAAGGCATTGGGAAGGTCATTTATAATTATTGTAATAGTGTTTGAAACTCCTTCGCATCCGTAATACGAAGCTATTACTTTTACTTTTTGTTCGTCTTTTATATTGTTTGTTTGGTAAACGGTGTCATTACCCGATTGACGTAATTCATCATCTACATAAAAGTCATATGTGTGATAGTTGCCGGGTGTAACTGTAAAAGTAAGAGTTTGGCCTGGCAGTGGTGTTTTTGTGGGTTCTACCGTTAATTCCAGTATTGGTGTTTCTATATCTTTTATGAACACATTTTCAGTTATTAAGCATTCTTTTTGATCTTCAACGGTAAGTGTGTAATAAGGGTCTAATGGCCTGGTAATTAATGGATTTAACTCATTAGAAATAGTGTTTCCTTCTATATCTGTCCATTCATACTCGTAAGGTGGTTTACCGCCTTTTATTTCCAGGTGTTCTCCCAGATACAATTCATCCTCATATTCGCACAGCGATGGATCATCATATTGTATTAGTTCAAAATCCGATATTTCAACTTTAATTGTATCATATAAAGTGCAATACAATCCCGGTTCAACTTCATTTTTTACTTTCAGGGTATAAATGGTTGTTGTATCCGGTTTTACTAAGGGGTTAGGTGAATTTTTATCAAGACCTTCGTCTTCAGGTTCCGAATCCCAATAATAATCATAATGTTCAGGATTATCTTCCCGCCCAATATAAACAGGATCTACAAATTCATCCTTTGAACAGAAGAAATAATCACCAGATGTGAATGATTCATTGGGAGGTTCCGGGAGTTTATGCACTTCAACTTCTGTTTCGGCAGTTATACTACATAATAAATTGTTTTCTCCATATTCATTTTCCATTGTTACCGTATAAATGCCTGCCATTTCCAGTGTTGCATTGTCTCTTACAGGATTTTGTTCGGTTGATTTCCACCCATCAGGCCCTTCCCAACTATAATTCAACATATCATCAGGTTCAGAAAATAGCTCAATGGATTCACCTTCACAATAAGGCCCATAGTTCTCTGCTGTTGCTTCGACATCAGGATATACAAAAACCATCGTAGTATCTGAATCAGAGCATCCGGTTTCAAGACATGTTTCAGTAAATATAAATTTAGTTGTCACAGTAGGGCTAACCATAGGATTTGTAATTTCAGGATCAGAAATATAAGCATCTTCAGGAATGCTTGTCCACATATACTGATTAGGTGGTAATGTGTCATTATAATCTCCTCCGATTTGAATTGTATCACCAAGGCACATTTCGTGGTTTGGCCCTGCATCAGCTTCAGGTAAAGGATTAACTTTCACGGCATAATCATAGAGATTATAGCACATTTCGCCATGCATGCCTTCTGTATCAGGTATATACTCGAAAAGTGAATATGTTGTGGTAACTGTTGGTGAAACATTAATATATGAAGTAGTACACTCAATTTCCTCATCAGGATTACTTGATACCCATTCATACTCATGATCGGGGATGCTGTCTTTACCGATTTCAATTGTATCATTCAGGCAGATTTCAAAATTTTCCTTTCCATAATATTCTCCGGTAACTGTTATAACAACTGTATCAGAATTGAAACAACCTAATTCGGGGTACTCTTCCCAGAGTATATAAGTAGTTGTGACTTCAGGCGATACCAGCGGGTTATGAATATTAGGATCGGTAATAGATGTATCTTCAGGATTACTTGTCCATTCATAGATCATACCCGGAACTGAACTTTCAGGTCCGAGTTGTATTGTGTCGCCGTAGCAGATAGTAGCGTCTTCTCCTGCATAAGTGTCATCGAGTTCTTCAATGGTGAGATTATCAGAAGTAACCGGCCCGCATTCATTGGCATCTGTAACTTCAACATAATAAATACCAGCCTCAAGATCGGTAAAAGTACCATCATTTGGTTGCGGTCCTTGAACCGGCTCCCAGGAAAATCCTTGAGCCTGATACAGTGTGTAATATAGCGGAGATGTTCCTCCATATGCAGTGAGTGAAATTTCACCGTCTGCTGAACCATAACATATTGTGTCGGTGACAAATATCGATTCATCATCAATTACAATTTGGTCAGGTTCATTTATTGTAGTTGATGCGGAATTTTCATTACCTGATTCGTCTTCAATAAATACTTCATAATAACCAGGACAAAGATCAACATAGTAATATTCATCGTCAGGGTATAAATGGGGGTCCATATTATAAGGTTCGCCGTTTTTAAACCACTCGATGTTAGTTATGTTAACCCCTATAATTTCAAGGGTTATTGTTCCATCACAGTATTCGTAACATGTAACATCTGTTGATTCAATAATAAGATCAAGGGCTGAAAGAGTTACGTATTCTTCAGCAATACAACCGTTTGCATCAATAACTTCAATCTTATAATCCCCAACGCCCAGATCCTCGAATATATGAATTAAATTGTGCGTATTTATACTAGATATTTGTTCCCAATCAGAAATATCATCATCCCATACATATAAAATATAATCATAATTAGCATATGTTTCCTGGGTTATTTGTACTTCTATAGTTCCATCATTTTCATTTACGGATGATGGATCAGTTGCAGTTACATCAATTAATAATTCATCAGGTTCTGTTATTGTAATTGTTGCAGTGGCTTCACATCCGAGTGAATCGGTAACTGTGGCAGTATAGGTGCCTGCAGCAAGGGTTGCTATGCTATCATTATATTCAATTGGCTCGGGTTCCCATTCATAAGTATATGTTGGTATTCCTCCTTCTACTATAACTTTGGCTTTATATGTGTCGCCATAGCAGCTCACTTCAACATTATCATCTTCAAAGTAGGCTGTAAGTACTTCGTCTGCCGAGATAACAGTAACAGTATCAAGTTCTGTACATCCAAATTCATCAAATACTGTAAGAGTATAAGTAGTTGTTTCTTGCGGAGAAACTTCAGGGTTGGCGGTGTATTCTTGTCCTTCAAGTGATGGGTCGTGAGGATCAGCAATCCATTCATATGTAAAATCACCGGTGCTACCGTCAATATATTGGGCTGTTGGGTTTCCACCCAGTGTATATGTTTCCGTATCCGGATCACATAGATGCCCATCTTCTCCTGCATCTGCAATAATTTCGGGATGAACAGTTATAATAACGTCATCATAGCCGTCGCAACCTACGCCTGCAGAAGATGAAACATATAATGTATATGTAGTCGTTGTGGTTGGGCTTACAGTTGGTTCAAGCAGGTTTTCCTGACCCTCCAGGGATGGATCTTCCGGATCAGCTGACCAAAGATACTCATATTCGCCTTCAGGAGGAGCCGGAGGATCTATTGTTGCTCCAAGTGTAATATCTTCACCACTATTTTCCGGGTTACATATTTCTGCGTCATCAATAGTATTAACTATTATCGGATCCCAAATTTTAACGGTAACTGTGTCAAGGTGGTAACATCCTTCTCCATCTACATCACGCACTCTTACTCTGTAAGTTGTTTCTACAACAGGTGATACTTCCGGGTGTGGGTCTATAGACAAATGTTCATTAACAGGTTCAATAATTCTCCAGTTATATGTAAATTGTTCCGGATTAACAGTGGGATCGTTAAGATAATAACCTGTGGGGCCTTCGCCTAAAGGTGTTCCGCCTAGTTTGGTTGTTGATCCTTCACATAGATATATATACCCATATTCATCGCCTCCTGCATCTGCAATTACTGTGGGAAATACATCGATCACTGCAGAATCATATTCTGTGCAACCGAATGAGTCAGTTACTGCTACTGTATAGGTTACTTCTTCCATTGGTGAAACCAGGGGATTAGGTTCATTTTCCTGGCCTTCTAAGCTTGGGTCGTGTGGATCGGAAGTCCAGTGGTATTCGTAATAATATTCCCCGGTTTCGGGATCATAAAACGGCTCACCTCCTGAGCCGGTTGGCCAGCTGGGGTCACCACCTATTTCAATCATACCGTAGTTTATTTTACTACATACATTTGCATCAGCACCTGCATTTGCATAAAGTGGTTCACTGGATTGCATAATTTCAAACTCTTCGGTTGCTGTACATCCCACATCATCAATTACAGTAAGGTAGTATGTACCGGCAGGTAAGTTGTCAATAAAGTCCATGCCTTCGCCTTCTGCAATTACATTACCTTCATTGTCTTCCCATATGTAATAATATGGTTCTGATCCTCCCGAGACGGTTGCCTGGGCAGTTCCGTCATCATCGCCAAAGCAAGAAACAGGGGTTGTATATATTTCGATTGAAATTTCTTCCAGTACAGTAATTGTAATTACATTAGATTCGGCTGTACCGCATTCATTAGTGGCGAGTCTTCTATAGTGTGTTGTTTCGGTGAGTGGATCGGTTACACTATATTCGAGTTCATCAGCCCCTGCAATATCATTCCAATCACCACCTTCAACTTGGTATTGCCATTGATATACCCAGTCACCATCTCCACCTGAAGGTGATATAACATTGGTAAAAGGTTCAGGTATATATTCATAGCAAATTGTTTGATCAGCAGCAATTTCACCACCGTCAACGGGGTCAAAAACGGTAATAGTGATAACATTAGATTCGGCTGTACCGCATTCATTAGTGGCGAGTCTTCTATAGTCTGTTGTTTCCGTAAGCGGGTCTGTCACACTATATTCGAGTTCATCAGCCCCTGCAATATCATTCCAATCACCACCTTCAACCCTGTATTGCCATTGATATGACCAATCACCATGTCCACCCGAAGGTGATGTAACATTAGTGAATGGATCGGGTATATCTTCATAACAAATTGTTTGGTCTTCTGCGATTTCACCGCCATCAGCGGGATCAAAAACGTTAACGGTAATTACATTGGATTCGGCTGTACCACAATCATTAGTGGCTAG
>SL_5KL_010_SEDDRAFT_10000176_pt1 | contig 38705 bp, 34 predicted proteins | sample SodLakKL_010_SED_FD_9118 | JGI IMG/M metagenome (IMG submission 9118)
ATTATTTCTTATTTTGGACTTGGCGGGATTTACTTGACGGAGATTTTAACGTTCTAAAGGTGAGAATTATTTCCATTCATCACAGCTGAATATGACAAAACATATTTTCATTTGACAAATATCAAAAAACGTAATACATATTAATTATAGTTTTTAATAAACCTTTTTGAGGGTAAATTCATAAACAGGAATTAATAGTATAATGACTCTTTTAAAAAAAGAAATTAAATTAATAAACCGCCTGGAATATGAGTATAAAGAAATATATACCCGTGAGTTAATGCATGATTATTGCCGTGATAATAAAAAGCGGCTAAAAACAATTGCAAATAACACCTGCCTTTTTGTACTATGAAAGCTCCGAAGGGGCAGTGGAAGGGAAATGAATAGCAAAAGCGCTGGCCAAGGACGCAAAGTATTATATAGGCTATTACCCAGTGTTTAATTCTTAAGGTTTTACGGAACAGGTTTCTCAAAAAATATATGTAATAAATAATAAGTATTCAAAACGAATATGAATAAAAAATATTATAATGAAATTTAAGACAGCCACCTTTTCATTGATATTAACAATACCAATACTAATTATAGGTGTCTTTTTATTTGAAACAAGGTATTCATTTAAATCGCCTGTTAGTTATATATATGTGGCGGAACACAAAGAGTTTCATCCCTTTATGCCGGAAGAAGATGGAATTATAGGGCGTATCGTTCTATCTTTTATTATTGATGCCGAGGGGGATGCGCAATATATAAAGAGGGAGGCTGATTCAGCGGTGCACAGCTTGCGCAAGGGGGAAATCGAGTTCACGCGCCTTAAAGACACCCTCTTAGATAACTGGCCTAAGAATGAGTATTGGAAAGAGAAAAAGGATCCAATTTTGGATTTGTTCGAAGAAGCTACTTTGCATGATCATCCCGGTTTCTTCCGAGTTATTGTTGCCGTTAGGGGAGAACAGGTTCGATTTTGGGAGGGACCGGAAGAAGACATGCCTGCGCCTTGGCGTGAAATCATTGAAGAGACCAGGAAATACTTGGTCACCATTGAAGAACATAAAGAGGAAGAAGTTGTGGCCTGGCTGCATACCATCTTGTTTACGCCAGAAAAAGCCAGAGAGAAGATAAGAGCGGGTGTGGTTGACCCGATTGAAGATGAGGACATCTCGCGCTCTCCTCAGCTTCAAGAAGCGCTTCTAAACCCTTTTAAAATCTTTCCAATATACGAAAACGAAAACCCCTTTACTCCACTTTCCTGGAGCGGTTATACTCCGGGGCGGTCCGCGGCCAATGTCTCCTGGCGCGGGGGAGTTTTCCAGGTGCGCCCAATGCTTAATGAGGTGGGTAAAGATTAAATATATTCTGAAACAATATTCATAATTAGACTTCCATTTAAATAGGACTCGAATATGCTTGTAGTAGTAAAATTAAGAATAAAGTTTTTGCTGCTTTTAAAGTCTTATTATAATGCTCATTTTAAGGACAAAGGCAGCCGGTTAATCTTTTTTGTTTAATAGCAAAGGGGGGTTACGATGTCTGTTCCTATTCCCGGCCTGACAGGATTTTGGATTTGACTTAATGTTCTTTAATAATATATAAAATTAAGAAGAAAAGACCTTTGCTCCAGAGGGGGTTAAGTTTACCGAAAAGGGTCGCCGAAGTTAGCGGAATAAGCGGATAAGGAGAAAAAGAACCATGAGAAGAACAAATTACTTACTTGCCGTATTGGTTGTAGTCTTTTGTGCCTCAGTCGTTGACATGGGTTTCAGATTTGGGATAATCGGTTCAGCTAAACCCGGTCAGGAGAATTTTACTCCGGGGACTTCAACACAGATGATAAGCAAAGGGTATCATGACGGTACGGGCAAAGTTGCAGGCGACGCCGATCTTGTGCCGGGAAATATTAAGTATGGAGTGAATATATTCGGAGTGGAAGGGGTTTTCACAGGTACTTATACCGTTGTATATGCAAGAGGGGCTGTAGTGCAAACCGGGCAGACAACACAATATTCCTCAAAAGAAGACGACGGATATTATGAAAAGGGCCTGGCGCTTGATTATACGGACAACGGGGACGGAACGGTAACCGATAAAAACACGGGGTTGATGTGGGAGCAGAAAACAGCCGGGAATAAAGATCACAAATATACCTGGTCAGACGCTTTTGATAATTTTATTGACAACGAAATGAACGGTGGATCCGGATATGCCGGTTATACCGACTGGCGACTGCCGAATATGAAGGAGCTCTTTTCGCTGGTAAAGTTTGAAGGGGCCAGCGGACCATACATAGACAAGGCGAATTTTCCGAATACGGTAAGTAGTAATTACTGGACCTCCACCACCTATGCGCCCATTGCCGATCGCGCCATGTGTGTGAGTTTCCATTCCGGCACCGTGTACACCACCGCCGGGAGTAACGACGGCTATGTTCGCGCGGTGCGCGGCGGCCCGTGATTTGATTATTTAAAATAAAAAAATGCACGGTTCTGTTTTTCCCTTGTGGATATACTTAAACAAATAGCGCATAATTGCAAGGGGATTCTTAAAATTATACCCGAGAGGATTTCGTGTTAGGAGTTACTGCTTCATCATATAAAGCAAGGTTGCTTTTCCACAGAATATCGCCGCGTGTCTATAGGATGAATATAATATAGCAGCTTGCAATACAAAAAGAAAGACTGAAAACGATTTGCCTTTTGCGCCCTATATACCTATTGCAAAAGCAAAGGGCTTTACGGCGGTTATCTGGAAAATTTATTAGCTCAGACAACTTAATTGTAGATTAGGAAATGTTTTTGTCTGTATATTCTGGAGCAATTATAGAAGGCTTCTCTTTTCATCTTTTTAAAGAATGACAACTTTAGCCTTCCATCCCATTTTTTAATTTAGGTACATTTCCAACATCTCAACAAGTCCTATAGTTTGAGCCCGAGTCAATTTATACTCTTGATAACCTGTCCCACTCATCCTTAAAGATATTTCTCCAGGCTTGCTTAAAAAGTCATGTAATTCTTCGGCTTCTTCTACATCAAGTTCTTTTTGAATCCTTTCTCTAACTTGACTTCCTTCTCTTATAGCATCGTAATTGATTCCGTCATGACCGGAGCGTTCAAAAAGGAAATTAATTCTTTCTCCTTCGGAGTGAATAAGTTCTACCTTTTCAATAAATATCCAATCTTCCCCTTCGTATGTAAAAACGAGCTTTGGCCAGAGCTTCTCATTTATAGAAATAAGAGATATGGAGATAGGTGAAGTTTTCTCTCCTATGGGAAAGAGATTTCTATTAGAGTAAAAAGTGGCATCATTATCCGCATCGTACTTTTTGAAAATACGAGAAAATTGGCTAGTTCTCTCATATCCCGGCGGAACCTTATATGATGGCGGAAAATCAAGTTTCGAATCTGCAACCTCTGAAACCAGTTCCCCCTCCTGTGCCTCTGACGACAACAGCAGTTGAACCGGATGATAAGAATATTTTCGGCTAAAAGTGACAATCATATCAAGCAAGTTATCACCATCAATGTCTCCCGCCCAATGGAGCTCAAAGTGAGGTCCGTCTATATCAAAGTGAGTTCCGTCTACTATGGAGCTGTCGAACAATGTCTGAGTAATCTTCCCTTTTGATAGTGTCAAGATGGGATTGGGTATATCCTGCTGCGGAGTATGCAATCGAAGAGTATAAACCTTCTCATCCAACTTTATTTCCCAATTCTTGTCGCTAAACCAGTCGTCAACAGCATGAAGATCAAAAGGACGCTTTGTCTTTATATTGAGAACGGGACCAGTTGAAAGATTTGGAATATCTGTAAATATAAATTTCGCCCCCTTAGGTTTTATAGAAAATGTGAAGTTACCAAAATATTTTTTTCCTTCAGGTTCAATAGAAATTTCAACTTTTTTCAGATAACCTTTACGAGGATTCTCTTTATCTATAAATAAACCTAACCAGTTTTCATATTCATAAAATACATTAATACTCTCTAAATAACGAAAATGCTCATTAACATAGCCCTCCGTAATAATGGGCTCTGAAAAAGCAAATGAATAGAAATACAGCAAAACAGCTGCTAACAAAAAACCTTTCTTACATATAATTCTCATGATTTTCATTTGTCTATTCAAATGTTATAATATTTTTGTTTTTTTGACAATACCTTACCCAATATTTCATTTTTCGGTTCAATATTTTTTACTTTTTTACCTCTTTTGGCTATAATTCGCAAAACGGTTCTTCAGCCCTGTTGATCAGCTTCCCAGCTGGTGAATACTTTGATTTTCTTATATCATTTAGTTTAAACTAAGTCAAGATTTTGGCATTATAATTCAACTCCGAATGAAACGCTGTGAGTTGAGTCAAGATCATCAGCTATGCCGGCGGCATAGTCGAAAGTATAATTGCCTATAGTTAAGCCTATACCCATGCTCAAAGAAACATCGTCAATGCCGGGCTCAGAAAGGTTGAATCTGTAGCCGCCGCGCAGCGAAAGCTTATCTCTGTAATTATATTCTACTCCGGTTAAGGAAACTACCTCAGCTTCATGTATGTAATATGGCAGTTCCAGTTTCGCATTCAGAGAGCTGTCTGAAAACTCGATTTCATAGTTCAACCCTCCTGCTACATTGAAGGGAATATCCTCGTACTTATCTACATATTTTATGCCCCAGCTTACGTTTCTTACAGCAAAGCCGAGGTTTATATTTTCGTAGAATTCTGTATATACACCCCCGAAATCCAAGGCAAATGAAGCTCCGCTTTCTCCGAATATTTCTGACCTTATTATTTTCAGATTAACCCCCAGCGGCATGTCACTGACCTTCATTGCGTATGCAAGATGAAATATCGTGTCCTTCTGTCCGACTTCCGTCAATTTATTGCCGTAGAGATTATGTATTGAAACATTTCCCGTTGTATAATACTGGATTCCCGTTCCTATGAAAATATTTTCCACAGGAATTACGGCAAACCCGGCAGTATAGCTGTCTTCCATAACCCCTTTTCGGTAAATAAATCCGACCTCAGGGCCAACGACACCGTACACCGAAGCAGGATTGCTGTTGAGCAGATGCGAAGCGCCGAGCGAGGCAACAGAAGATTCCGCGGTACCAGCAGAGACCGCCGAAAGGGGTTCCAGAAGAGTAAGAACAGAAGTAGCTGCTCCGCCCCCCGCAGAGGCATTTGTATAAAGTAAAACCAAAAATAGCGGCATAAACATAATTTTCTTCATCTTACTACCGGTATCCTTTGGGTTTCTCTTATTCCCGGGCCTTCTATACGCAGCACGTATATACCCGATGAAACCGAATTTCCTCTCCGGTTTTCTCCTTTCCACTCTACAGAATCTTCACCGCCTGAAGTCTTTGCGGAGTACTCCCATACCATACGCCCGCGCCGGTCAAATATTTTAAAATCAACCTCTCCCTGGCGGGAAGCATTAAAAACTATGTCAGCTTTTTCTCCCCTGGAAGGATTTATGTACCCCTTTTCGCCGCCTCTTATAATGACTCTGCCCGACTCCGGCGAAAGCTTATTCAGCGATACATTTATTTCCTCGATCACTTTTTCATCTTCCCTTGAGGATAATAAAACTACTCCGCGGTTCTCTTCATGATTGAGGAAATCCATTTCGGCTGAAACCTCGACTCTCTCGCTTCCCATTGGGTTTATTTTCCCGAAAGTAGAGGACAGCACAATCCATTTATCTTCCTGTGATGCATCAGCTTCCCATTCAAGAACGAAGGAACTATTATTCCTTATCAGGAATACCTCCCGGGGGGGGACCTCGCCTTCCCATGCAGCTTCAAATACAATTTCCCGCGGGTTTACGGCATAAGGCTCCAAAGAGGGTTCATAACCGGGAAACGGAAGATATTTTTTAACGAATATATCCTCGGAGCTTTCGCCTACTGCAATGATATTGTTTTTAATGTCAACCGCTACATTATAGGAGACATCATAGCCATCGCTGGCGTAAACCGCCGAAGCCAGCTCATTTAAATCATTGTCATACTTATAAATATGCATATTTGGAATTATTTGACCAACTCCTCCGGAAATTATGACATCATCATTTCCATCCAGAGTTATTCCCAAAGCCACGCCCGATTCGCTGGTTTCGGAAACCACTGATTTTATTAATGTTAAATCCGGAGAGTACTTTATTGTAAGAAATCTGAAATCCCCCTCTTCATCTACTGTAGCGCCGGCTATAAATATATTGCCTTTACTGTCCATTTCCATTGCCTCAGCAAAACAGTCTTCGTTTTCATCATAAACCACAGAAACCTTCTCTTCCAAGTCAGAACTGTATTTTATTGTATGTATTTCACCATCAACATCTCCGGTAATGATAATATTATTCTCAGAATCTGCCGCCACATCGGATATATAATACCCTCCTATGCCGGTAACTTTTGTTTCCGGCTCCTCTAAATCCGAATTATACCTCTTAATAAAACTGTCGCTGCCGGAACCGCCAGCGATTATAATGTTATTATCGCTGTCTGTCGTTACTCCCCTGGAAACATCTTCTTCATAAACAGCGGAATTGATTTTATTCATATCTGCATCGTATTTAACGGTATGAGCTTCTCCATCAGAACCGACGGTTATTATAATATTTTCTTCACTGTCTGCTGTAAGGGCAGGCGGATTGCTAAACCCTTCCGCATAGTAATTTTTGTAATCCAGCAGGTTCAAATCCGAATCGTATTTCAATAAAATAAAACCGGGCTCAAAAAATGAGGCTCCCAGTACTATTATATCTCCTTCCTCATCAACCATAACATCTGAACCATAATCAATATCACTTCTTTGATACGATGCCGAAGCCACGGCATCCAGCCTTTCGGAAGTGACCTGAAGCGTAAGCGGTAACTTCTGTAACCCATTAAGCGCGTCAACTCCTTCTACTCTAATTTCGGCCTCATAATTTCCTATATCAAGTACGGAGGAATCAACATTAAGATAGGTTTCTTCATCTTCGTTCTTTGAAATACTCCCCGATCCGGGAGAAAGAGAAAGCCAGTCTTTATTTGACACAGCAGTCCATTCAAAAGCAGAGTCTTTCCCTCCGGTGTTTGATATTTTGATGCTCTCCCTCCTGCCTAAAGTTTCATCCACTATGGCGGAGAATGAAAAAGAATGCTCCGACAGCGCCATTATCGCCTCATCCGGTTTTGGCGGTTCATATTCAATTATTAAAGACGGTACGTGATTGAATGTTTCCCCAAAAAAACTTCCCTTTAATCCGGAAAATGTCCTTTCTTTCAGATCCGCCCTTACATACATACCGCCGCCCGCCTCATAATCTTCATCGTCTCTGCGGATATCTATCATCAGGTTGCTCTGACCGTCCCAGACAAACGGGTTATCCAGCTCGAAGGAGTGCCACTCACCCTGGACGGGCTCCACATCCTCCGGACCGAATACCTCGGTCCAACCAACATGTTCAAATTCCGTGGAGGTTTCTTTTGAAGAATGCTTCATTCTTATACTAAAGTTTTTAAGGGAAGGCCTCCCGGGTTCCTGAAAGCACTTAAACCTGAGAACCTTAATGGTGCCGGCTTTAACACCGGCTTCCTTCAATTCCTCTGCCAGGTAAACCGTTTGCGTCCTGGAACCATCAAAATAGGTATTAAACGGATCTGTCCAATTAAAAGTGTCATTGCCCCAGAAAGTTTCCGGTTGATTCACGTTCAGCTTATGCGTTCCCTCGGGATAAATCCGCAAACCTGCGGATATCTTTTGCGGGCTGTTCTCGCTATCGCTGCAGGATACTGTAATTTCACCGGTATGTGTGCCTTCTTCAAGCTCATCGATATCCACTGATACCTCTACCTTCTGCCTCTCTCCTCCGGAGAGAGATCCGGAATCAGGCGAAACCGAGAGCCAGGCTGCGTCTTCTTCAGCCGTCCAGCTCATGGATGAATCCATTCCCCCTGAATTGCTTACATAAAATGATTTACCGGTTAATTCCTTTCCTTCCGCATAAGAAAAATCAAACGAATCTTCGGAAAGCGACAAGTAGGGCTCTGTACTGCCTGACATGAGAAAAGTCATTACCGAATTACAGTTAATCCGACCGTATCCGGTCTCTTCATCCCACTGGGGGTAGCCTTTCCCGTTTAGCCCGTCCGAATACCTTCTTAGAACATCCTTTATCCATGTATTACTCCAGGTTTTTCCGTTGCGCTTGCAGTAGGAAATTGCCAGCGATGCAAGCCCTGAAACAAGCGGGGCCGACATTGAGGTCCCTGAGTATTCGTCATATTCTTCGCCGGGTACTGCAGAGAGTATATCAACCCCGGGCGCCACCACCTCAAGTCCCTCTCCGTAATCCGAAAATTTAGCCTTTTCGTCTTCCGAGTCCGAGGCTCCCACCGCAAACACTTTTTCATATGAGGCAGGGTATGAGATATAGGTTGAAGAAGAATTTCCAGCAGCGGCAATAACAAAAGTTCCTTTGTCAAAGGCATAATCGACTGCTTTCTCCATGAGATAAGAGGAGGGCCCTCCCAGGCTCATGTTTATTATATGGGCCTCGTTATCAGCGGCGTAAAAGATTGCTTCAGAGATATCCTCGAGTGTCCCGGCCCCCGTAACATTCAGAACTCTCAAGGCCATTATGCTGCTCTTCTGCGATACTCCCACAACCTCCCGCTGGCCTGAGGCCGCCGCTATTCCCGCAACATGAGTACCGTGAGTCTCCATTTCAAGGTCAACCGGATTCGGGTCGTTGTTTCCATCTACAAAATCCCATCCGTGTATATCATCCACATAACCGCTGCCGGAGTTGTCCTGACCGTCTTCTTCCTCTTTCGGGTTTTGCCATATATTGTCTGCCAGGTCCGGATGCTTTAGGTCAGTTCCCGTGTCAATGACCGCTATTACCACCGAAGAGCTGCCGGTTTCAACCTCCCAGGCCTCAGGCGCATCTATCTTCTCAAGGCCCCACTGATTTTCCTCCAACTCTTCTTCCGTATCATATGCGGGAGGAAGATTCTGCAATGAAGTTTCTTTATAAGAAACATGGTCTCTTTCATGAATATTCCTCTTATCTTCAGATATCCTGTCCGGATAATTCTCTTTCCGCTGAAGATTTAATCTCCTCAGTATATCCCGCCGCTCATGGGTGGAATATATAAGGTTCGGCTCGGCAAACTCTACCGCGGGATCCCGGTTGTATTCCCTCATCACCCTCTCCATATTTTCAGAGGGAAGGCTGAGTTTTACAATTCCCGAATGTTTCAAGACCTCTTCCTTTTTCCCGCCGTGCGCCCTCAGCGCCTCTTTAATCCTCTCACGGGGCAGTCCGCTTCTGAAGCTTACCAGAAGCTCGCCCCTTACCGCCTTAATTTCCCTGTCCCCAACGGAATAGGTCGTAAAATTCCCTGCCTGAAGGATACTGCCTGTAAGGCAGCAGCTTAAAAGGAAAAAGGAAATCAGAAAATTTTTTTTCGTTTTATTTATCATCTCTAAAAATTATACCCTACGGAAAACCGGTGGGAATTACCCAGAGCAGAGTGCGGAATAAATGCGTAATCAAATACCCACTGCTCAATATTTATCCCGAAGCCCAGCATGAAATCCAGCCTGGTAATATAACTCAACCCGCCCCTGATTACAAAGTTTTCAGCGGTCCTCAAATGCATTCCGCCCCTATAAGAGGTGCCGTAGCGGNTTGAAAGAGAAACCTCCCAGGAAAGAAAAAANTTCTCTATGGTGTAGGCCCCTGCCAGGGCGGCCTCAAGGGGTATNTCNNNNCNATCTTCGTATANTCCTATTTTATCACNNATGTTTCGCAGNGCAAATCCGTAGGAAACCTCAGGGTTCACCATATAATGCCACCCCATGTCAAGCGAAACCGCCGTATCCGCGTTTCCGTAAATAGCCTCCCTTATTATGTTTACAGAAAGCCCGGCGCTGTGAAATTCGTTAAGGCTGAAACCGGCGCCCGCAGTATACTGGGAAAAATCAATATTAAACTTCTCCTTCTCATGCCCCAGAGAACTCCTGGCGGTATCCTCGGCCGAGAAATGCTTTATGTTAACCGCCACCGCTTTTCCGGAAAAAGAATGGGCGTACCCTGCGGAACTCATAGAGGTATCAAGAAAGTAGCGCATATGAGAAAGCTCCGCCTGGTTTTTTTCCAGGCGGGCAAGAGCAGCGGGGTTGTATAAAAACGAATTGATATCACCCGCAACCGCGGTATAAGCTTCACCCATAGCCGCAGAGCGGGCTGACGGGTTCAATTGAAGAATCTGACCGCCTCCGGAGCCATGGCCCGCATAAAGAGGATAAGAAATCATGCAGAGAAAAAATAAAATTAAGAATACCCTTTTCATTATCTTAAAAGACTGATTTTCCCTGTCTCCGAAGACCCGTCATAGGTAACCAGCTGGAAAAAATATAGCCCCGAAGCGCAGAGCGAACCGTCGTTGTTCCTGCCGTCCCAGATGGCATAAGTATTCCCTTTTATGGATATGTCTCTTACAAGCTGTCCTGTAAGAGAATAAATTCTCAGCTCCTTCAGCTCTCCGGTTTCTCTCTCTGACAGGACAATAACAGCCCTTTCTTTTCGGGGGTTGAATGGATTCGGATAAGCAATGGGATCCATGGAGTCCGTCTTATAGCCCCCTTCGGAGAGAAATATCATTAAAGCGCCGGCATCTAATCTGCCGTACCCCGTATCGGGAAACCAGTCGGAATAGCCGCTTACCCCTTGAGTAAGCAGAATTTCTCTTATCTCAGAGGGTTCCCACGAATGACCCCTTTCTTTAAGGTAAGAAAGAGCAAGCGACGAAACACCCGAGACAAAGGGGGCTGACATTGAGGTTCCGCTTTTCGTAACGGAGCCTCCCGAGGGCGCCGCGGAGCGGATACCCGCGCCGGGGGCCATCAAGTCAAGGCCCGCGCCGTAATTTGAATAAACCCACCTCTCATCATCCATATCCGTGGCCCCCACGGCAATCACATATTCGCTGGAAGCCGGATACATCACCCCGTATTCCCCATCATTTCCCGCAGAGGCAATCAGGATGCAGCCCGCCTCGTAGGCCGACTCAATCGCATCCCCCATTGAATTGCTCATAATACCGGCAGGCAGACTTGCCCCGAAGCTCATATTGATAATATGGGCGCCGTTATCAGCGGCATAATCTATTGCTTCTATAATATCAACCATATCATCTGTTTCACCATCTTCGTTTAAAGCCTTCAGCGCCATTATCCTGCTTTCCCACGAAACCCCGGCCACTACCTCTTTCCCCGCTGCGGAGGCTATGCCGGCAACATGGGTTCCGTGCCCATTGTCGTCCTGTGGATCGTTATTTTCATTTACGAAATCCCATCCATATGTATCATCCACATAACCGCTGCCGGATTTGTCCTGACCGTCTTCTTCCTCTTCCGGGTTAACCCAGATATTCTCTTCAAGATCCGGGTGATCCATATCGACACCGGTATCTATAACGGCAATAACGATTTCCTCCGAGCCGGTTTCAATATCCCAGGCAGCCGGGGCCTGTATCTTTGCAAGACCCCACTGATTATCTTCAAGCTCCTGGATGGTATCGTACATGGGGGGGAGCTCCTGAATTCGGTAGATAAGATTGGGCTCTGCGTACTCTACGGCAGGATTGCTCTCAAGCCTGTGCATCACCTCTTCAAGCTTTTGGGAATCCACACTTATCTTAACCAAACCGGGGATCCTGCTTTTTCTCTCTTTTCTCCCGCCGTATTTTTTTATAATATCCCTTCTTTTATTTCCGGGGGTGTCTTCTCTGAATTTAACCAGCAGTTCCCCCCGGGCAGCTTCAACCGAAGCTCCCCTAAATGAATACATCGCCGTCTCACTTGCAAAAACGGCTGATGCGCATAAGATAAGCGCTGTTACGGAATTTATAAACTTTTTCACTTTATATTTACTCTTATTTTCTTGCTTTTTAATTTATAATGTATATTGAAGGAAATTTAAAGGGAAATTAAGGGGTATTTTTCATTTCTTATAATTTTCCTCCAGCACCTGAAGCACTTTTTCCATAAGAAAATTGGTGTTGAAGGGTTTTGAAACATACCTGTCTGCTTCCTTGCTGATAGCCTTTTCAAAGGTGTTAACTTCAGAATTGGCGGTTAGCATTATAACCGGGATACGTCTCGTGGCAGGGCTTTCTTTAACCCTTTCAAGAACATCAAAACCGTTCATTCCCGGCATATCCAAATCCAGAAGTATAAGATCAGGTTTCTCAGATATCACTTTTTCAAGCGCCAGAGAACCGTTCTCTGCCGTAATAGCTTCAAAGCCGTTTTTCTCAAGCAGAAACTGCATAAGCCGCAGTATATGCTCTTCGTCATCGACTACCAATATTTTTCTTTTTTCGCTGATAAAAAACTCCTCCCAAATACTCCCCCATACTTTAATGTTATAACATTCTTTTATATTCTTCAAATTTGCAAAATATTTTTATATGCATCCGGAAAAACCTACTCTAAAGTTTTATTTCGTTCTTTAAAAAAACTCCATTGAAGCGAAATCATACTCTTTATACCGGTTTCATCAACCGTTTTAATTTCATCGGAAAAAGAAACCGGACCCCTGCGTGTTTTTTTATTTACAGAAACCCCCATATCCAGAACAAGAGAATCAGCCAGGTTAATTCCTGCTCCCAGGGAAAAAGAAACCCTGTCTGAAGCGCTGCATCCGTAGCAGTGCTCAAACGAAAAGCCCCCCCTGAAAATCACATCCGAGGGAAACCGGTATTCGGCAGCTACAGCAAAGATAACGGCATTCCTGTAATACGGATTTATTTTCAAGTCATCGTTCGTAAACCTTAAATCTTCCCAGGAATCATATCTTATACTAGCGCAAAGAATGCTCCCGGGATAATTCGGAGACTCATACTTTACACCGGCTGCAGCATAATACGGCATTTTTATCTTCCTTTTGCCGTATTTTGAAACTTCCGCTGCCTTTTTCCAGTCTCTGCCGGCCCACACAAATTCTTCCTTATACCTGTCATATTTCTCCGTAGCTGTATAGCCCGGTGATAACAAGACGGAAAAACTTAACGGCAATATAGCAGGTTCGTAAAACAACCCCCATTCAACGAAACCGCCCTTAAAACTCCTCCCCTTTCTATCTTTATTTTTGTAATCTTTGTAATAGAGAGAATATGATGAAATCTCCGCCTCTCCGCAGAGGCGGTTTAAAGACAGCCCCGCATGTAAATTTTCCGTAAGCTTCAAAGCAGAAGAGAAAAACCACCGGCCGATTCCTCCTTCTGATTTATTTTTAAAAGTATCCCTTTGCCCGTTTTTTATAATACTGAATTCGCTGAAATATCCCATGTCGAGATCTTTCCTGTAGCCCCCTGCCACGCCGATTCTTCCTAAATTTAAAGAAGCCGCAAAACCCGGTTTTTTAAGAAGAAAAGAAGATGTTTGCATTTCTTTCTTCATAACAGACTCGCTTAAATAATCTGCGCGCACCCCGGCGCAGAGAGATACCCCTTCCGGGGCTGATACCGAAAAGGCCGGGTTGTAAAAAACCCCGGAAGTTCTTCCTGAAGATGCAACCGAGACTCCCCCCATGGCCAACGTGTTCGCATCAATTGAAATAACGGGAATACCCATTTTATATATTGAGTCATTGGCATGGGAACCGCAAGTCAGAAAACAGATAATCAGAGAAATTATAAGAAAAAGAGTCTTCATGACTTCACCAGTTAATACTACAGCTTACGGTGTAGGAGCTTCCGTAAGCTCCGCCCGATGCATACTCCATGAAAAATCTAGTGCCCTGAGAAAAATTGAAGACCGGCCTTATCATAATACCCGTTCTCTCGGCCCCCGAAAAAAAACGGGTAGTTAAATGTACCGCTTTCACGGGCCTGTATCGTATTTCAAAGTAGTTTCCGCTTATGGCATCGCTGCCGGCTATTTCAGCCGTTTCATGATAAATTTCCTTTCGGCTCCGGAAAACCGTTCTAAGACGCAGGCGCTCATCAGGGTTGCTTACCAGCTCCAGCCGGTGGAGAACCGAACCGGCGCGGGTATAGCCGACCTGCTCGCTTCTGAAACCCTCTCTTTCTCTAATTATTCCCGAATACCTCAGAAACAACTCTTCCGCCACATCCCAGGATTTGCGAAGCCGGAGTTCCAGGCTGTCCTTCATTGAGCCGGAGGGTTCAGGCATAATTTTTTCTCTGTATATGGCCTCCGCCTGGGCTCTCACAGAACTGCTCATGTTTAAACGCGCACCCACACCCAGGCGCCTTTCATTTCTGGCATTGTAAGTAGCGTCGTATCCTTCACCCGGCAGGTCAAAATAATCATGATCCACCGTCCAGTAATACCCCCAGAACTGAGCCTTTCGGTATCCTGAAAGCAGTGTTACCCTCAAAGCGTTACCGCTGTCTTGAAACCAGTCTCTTTCTCTTTCATCATCGCCATAAAACTCAAAAGTGTCGTATATGCACAACCCCCAGTCCGCGATTATTCTGAGGTTGCGCAACCGAAACTCCGCCTCCAGGTCAATAATGCTGATTCTGTCTCCCCTGAAGTTTGTAAAATCCGATTTGTGGTCTATAACCCTGCTGAATCTTTTATCATACCCGCCCGCGCTTAACCTTACGTTGCCGGCCGGAAAGATATGCAGCACAGCGCCGCAGGCCCTCTCATTTAAAACAGGGTCCTTAAAAAGAGGGTAATTGCCGCTGTAATAAAGCGCCCTCTGGGTTACCGCAACAGATCCGTCATGTTCATTTATTTCCCTCACCGGAAAATGCTTGTCGGATACAAAAAGGGATCCTTCCCAGCTCTCGTAGTAAAAACGGGCCGCCGCGCCGTAAAAACCGCCTGATGAAGATGACCGGTCGTCGGGCCGGATATTTCTCAATATTCTTGTTCTGGAAGCAGGCCTGAGGTAGTCTACCCTGTAGCTGCCCAGTATAAGTGTATTTATAATGCCCAGGTCACGTACCATCAGGTGCCGGGTGCCGGGGAAATGGTTGATTACGTTATTAAAATTTAATTCTCCCGCGCCTGCATAAACAGGCGGATGATGAGCGGAAGCCTTTCTTGAAGTACGCAGGCCTGCCTCAATCCTGTCGCCAAAGTTTACCCTGAATATGGATTCAATCTGCACCGGGCGCTGAAAAAACTCATCAAGCTCAAAGTAATAATCATGATACGGGTATTTTATACTGGCCAGTATGCTAAACCGGCCGCTGAAATAAAGAGGGCTTTTCTTATCTCCGGCAATAATAAAAGGCGAAACCATCTCAAACATGCTGTCGCCGAGCAAATCTTTTATCTCGCAGATTGTTTTAAAACCATCAAGCCTACCGCGCCTCTTCATTATTTCCCCCGCAATCTTACGGTCAATACCCGGAAGCTCCATCAACTCCAAATAACCCGCCCTGTTAAGCTCAACAGGGTTAAACCCGTAATCGCGGAGTCTTTCTATATTTATATCCAGCTCAATAAAACTTTCAGGGTCTTCCTCCTTCATAATTTCAAGTCTTTCAATTACCCTTTCAGCCTCTTTTGCATCCTCTGGATGTATTCTTTGCGCATATAAATCAAGTGCCGGACCCTTTAGAAGCAGAAGCGCCGTAAAGAAATATTTTTTAATGATGATTATTTATCCCGCATCCGCTATCCCTGCCTCCAAAAGAAACCCCCAGGGCAAAGAGGTGCTGCCCCCCTAAAACACTGTGATTTATAAAAGCATAATCAAAACTAAGCATACCCCTGGTGAGATTAAATCCCATTGAGAACCTCCCCGGACGGCTTTGAATCCCGCATCGCAGTGAAAAATTATCCGCAACCGGAAACTCCGCGCCCAGCCTGTGCTGCCAGTCATCGCCTGCGCTTTTATGCAGGTCAACTGACAAATGAACCTCGTCAAAAAGGAAGGCATAAAAGCCCACCATATAACGCTGATTAAGATATTCATTCGGCGAGGATGCTATTAGAGGCCGGTTTATGTTATAAAGAGAGAGACCCAGCCTGCAGTTCCGGCTGACTGTGGCAATCAAACCGGCATCTACCGAAAAAACCTCCGCAGACTCACTCCCGGAATCCAGAGTAACGCTATTCTTTTTTGCGGAAGCTCCCGCATACACCCCTTCCGCAATAGCTGCCGAAAAGAGCAGCCGGATATCGGTCTCTGTATAATCAGAAAAGCCGAAAGAGGAGAACCCCGCCCCTAAGGCTGCAGAATCCGACAGGGGAAATACGGCGGAAAAGTCTTTAAGTGCCAGCTCGCTGATTCCAAAAAGAGATGTGTAGGAGGCCTGCATCTGAATGCTTTCCGCAAAGCCCGCCCCGGCCGGATTCCACCATACCCCCTCGGCGTCATCGGAAACAGCCGTATATGCCCCGCCGACAGCGGCGCTCCTTGCGCCGCGGGTTTTGAATTCAAAAGCTCCATTGGAAATGCCGCAGAGACAAAAAACGAAGAAAAAACAAAGTATCCATCCTTTCATCTAATTGTTAAAATCTCCTGCCCAAAACCGCCAGCGATGTTTCGCTTTTTCTTTCTGTATTGCAAAGCGAAACTGCTTCCAGAAAAACAATATAAATCCCGACAGGAAGAATTTCTCCGTAATCATCCCTGCCGTCCCAAATAATATAATCCCATTCATCTGCGTAAAGCTCCTTACGCCGCAGAAGGTGCCTCACGCGGGAGCCGTTTATATTATAAATTTTCAAAGAGAAGCGGGAGGCTCTACCGCTTAAGTTTTTGAAAATAATTCTGCCGGCTTCGGTGCTTTTGCCCGAATAGGGAAAAAAAGGGGAACCATCAACTTCAAGTATCTTTTCAGGCTCTTCATAGATACCGTGGCGACTATCATACAGGCTGTTTTTCCTCCCGGGCGTACCGTATATTGGATTTCCTTCGGCATCATGGGCATACGGCTCCTGCAGCGCGGGGTTATAAGTTCCCCAGTTGAGCGGATCGCAGCTTTCCCCTTCAGGGTTTATCCTTTCCATGCTCATGCTGAGCTCATTACATCCGGCAAACCACCCTTCGGAGCAGTCAACATAATCTATCTCGGTACCCTCCATATCATGGATTGATATTCTTTCTCCGCCCATTCTCAGCCAGTTCCAGAAACTTCTGTGCTGAAAATCCCCCTGCATATCCCCAATTGAAGGGTTATCACCGGCTGAAGATATCCTTTCTATAAGAAAATAACCTCCGGCCGTTATGGTTGAATTATTTAAATTCACACTGTCGTCCTCTGGATACCCCTCAATTATTATCTCCCCGGGATTTCTGTCTTTACCCCTTATTTTCCATCCTTCAAGGTTTATATCCCTGTCTGTATTGTTATAAAGTTCTATCCAGATATAACCGGCGGAGGCGGGTGTCCTCCATGCAATTTCATTTATCACCACATCCCGAGGCGAATATAAAGAGTGTGCCCATGAATAGCATATAAGGCATGCCTGCAGGCATAAAACAATTTTTTTCACCTTCGCCCCCGTTTCTTCTGAGTCTTAACCGTAAATGTTTTCCCGTCAGTAAGTATGATTATATGGCCGTGACGGTCGGTTCTGTATATCTCCGCGCCGATCCTTCTGAGGTTATTAAGGGCCTTTTGGCCGGGGTGGTTAAACTGATTTCTCTCTCCTACGGGAATAACGGCGACCTCGGGCATCACCCTCTTAAGAAAAATCTTCGTTGACGAGGTGTTTGAGCCGTGATGCGAAGCCTGAAGAATATTTGAAGAAAGCTCTCCGCGGTATTTCCCCACCACATGCATCTCAGATGCTCTTTCCATATCGCCGGGAAATAAAAAACTCACATCTCCATATGTAATTTTTAAAAGTACGGAGTTATTATTCACATCGGACCCTTCCCCATGAAAATAATATTCCGATGGAGGATTAAACACCTCGCATGAGACTCCGAAGCCCAGTTCTATAACGTCTCCGCCTCCGGAGCGGATCTTTTTATACCTGATTTCTTTTTCCCGCACTGTCTTAAGTAAATCCATGTATAAATGGGTGGTATGGGGATAGCCCGGATCAAGGAAATACTCCACCTCAAAACTCTCGAGCACTGCCTTCATCCCCCCTATATGGTCCCCGTGCGCATGGGATATAACCGCATAATCAATATACTCTACTCCCCTTTTTTTTATAAATGGAACAACGGTTTCCCTTCCGGGATCCCTGTATGTTTCCATCCAGTCAGGCATTCCGCCCGCATCATAGATAAGGGTCCTTCCGGAAGGCGACTCCACGAAAATAGAGTTCCCCTGTCCCACATCAATAAATGAAACGGCCATTTCTTTTCCGCGGGGGCTGTATTTCTCATAAGGAACAAAACGTTCTGCCGTCTGCGGCAGTTTTCCGGGCCTGGATGAAACGCAGCCCTGCAGAATGAATACAAAAAGAAAAATTAACCTCAACGAAAACCCTGCCTTCACAATTCCTCCCGGTACATACACAAAACAGCATCCTCAATTTTCTTTTTCACCTCCCTATCAGAAGGATATATTATGTCATAATAGTCCCCGCCCCTTTTTTCCGAAGGCCAGCTAACAAAAGCCTCATACCCTTCCCCGTCTATAACAAGGCAGTCTATCTCAACAACCCCGTTAAGGGTAACAGAAGCAGCATATTTTATGTCGCCTGTACCCTTAAATTTTTCAAAACCCGTTATCTCAAAAAAAACATCCCTGAAAATCTTCCCGGAAGGATTGCCTGTTTCAACAGCCCTGCGCATCTGCCTTTTAAGCCTTTTTGAAAAAACCCTCATGCGATCTTGCCCTCTTTCGCCTTCTAAAGCATGCGGAGGATAATCAAGAAAAACCCTATCCCTTATTTCATAAACTCTTATCCCTGATATTCTAAAGGCGTCATTTAAATCAATATCGGCTACAGCGAAGAAATCTCCATGGTTGGAAACCTCTTCTACTTTTACATATGTAACCGCCATGGGAGCTCTCTTTGAATTTTCACCAACAACCCTCTCACTGTCTTTCTCTTTTATTTTGTTTTTTATGTATGTGTCAACCAACTCTTTCTCCACAAGGGTCCTGAGCTTTCTGTCGGTTATGATAAACTGATTTATCCATCCGTTCTCGCCTTTTGAATGCGAAGGAGGTCGAGCCGGCCAGCTTATCCAGTAATCCCCCTCTTTCTGCGAAGTTTGCATTATACTGCAATCCACCTCAATTAGTTCATTGAAAACGACTGAAGCGCGGGCCCTGACATATGAGTCTTTATTCTGAGAGGGGACCATTGAAACTATTCTGAAGTTAATTGTATCACTGCAGGCAGGGGAATCGACTTTCCCACTTAAAATAGAACTTTTCAGCGAATTTTGTACACAGGACTTTAAGAATCGAACATTCTCGATATTTTCTCCCGAGTGAGTTTTATATACCGGAAATTTTACGGTGCTCTCTTCTATTCGAACATCCCGCAATTTTAGAGAATTGTTAATCAGTACAGCAACTCTGCCGTCTTCAATTTCAATAGATGTTACTCTGATATCTGCGATTATTTCTGAATTTAAATATAAAAAAAAGAGGAGAAGAAATGGCGGGGTTTTTTTAATACATATTGATTTATTTAACAGAGATTTTATGCAGCTTGAAATGTCGCGCCGCATAGACTACCTCCCCCCGGGCATAGATATGCATGCAGTCAAGTAATATATTCCTCCGCACTCCGGCTTTTCCGGAGGTTATTTTTTAAAACACAAATCCCGCGGCAGAATGATTAAACGAAACCTTTACCGCAGGCTTTTTCTTTAGAAGGCTCTTACTCTTTTTTCTCTTTTTTCTCTTTTTTCTTTTCTGTGGACCCCGAAGCCATGCTGTCAGCTTTTTTCATCAATGTTTCTTCTACGAATTTTCCGACGCCGGGAACCATGTATTTTTCCCCGCCAAAAGCCTTTACTATAAGAAATATCCATAAGAATATCATCAGAATAAGGATTAAAGCCCCTAATAACGATCCAATGAAAGGAATTACTCCTACTAACATATTAATTATGGTTAATCCCAGAAATACAACAAAAGACTGAAGCGCGTGAAACTTCACAAACCTGTTATCTCTTTCAATTGCGAACATGACAATTCCGCTGACAAATCCAACAAGATAACATAACACACCGGCAAGGTTTTCCTCTATGCCGATTTTAGTTTTTTTCGATGCCATCTTTTAACCTCCCTGTTTATACGACAAACTATCAACTTCAAAAGTCTGACTCATCTAATAAGCTTATATCAATTCTGTTTAAAAAAATCAATCGTTTTCTTAAGTCCTTCATGAAGAGAAACAAGTGGCTCCCAGTCTAGAATTTTGCGGGCAAGCGATATATCGGGCTGCCTCACAGCCGGGTCATTTTTCGGCAGAGGTCTATTCACCGTATTACTATCAGAAGATGTGACCTCTAAAACCTTGCGGGCAAATGAATTAATTGACATTTCTACCGGGTTTCCTATATTTACAGGACCGGTATAATCTGAATTCATAAGCCTGTAGATCCCCTCTACGGTATCATCCACATAACAGAAGCTCCTCGTCTGGGTGCCGTCGCCGTAGACAGTAAGCGGTTTTCCCTCAATCGCCTGGCATATGAACGAGGGAACAACCCTCCCGTCACCCGCCCGCATTCTCGGTCCATATGTATTAAATATTCGCACTATCCTTGTATCAAGTCCGTGAAAACGGTTGTAAGCCATTGTCAGCGCCTCACCGAACCTCTTTGCCTCATCATATACCCCCCTGGGCCCCACCGCATTGACATGCCCCCAGTAGCTTTCTTTCTGCGGATGCTGCCTGGGGTCGCCGTAAACCTCGCTTGAAGATGCTATAAGATATCCGGCGCCTTTTTCCTTCGCCAGCCCAAGCGTTTTGTGCGCTCCCAAAGATCCGACCTTAAGCGTCTTTATGGGAAGCTTGAGGTAATCAACCGGAGAAGCCGGGGATGCAAAATGAAGGACCCAGTCAACTTCACCGGGTATAAATATGTAGTCGGTAACGTCATGATCTATGAATTTGAATTTTTTATTACCCGCCAGGTGTGATATGTTATTACAACTGCCGGTAATAAGGTTGTCTATCCCGATAACCTCATGGCCCTCCTTGAGAAGCCTGTCGGTCAGATGCGACCCCAGAAAACCCGCTGCTCCCGTAACAACTATACGCATCTGCCGATACCAAAATAATTAATTCCCTCTTTTTTAATACTGCAGGGATCAAACATGTTCCGGCCGTCAACCAGGGTAGCGGGGTTTACAAGAAGGCTCTTTATCCTGGACATATCCAGCCTTTTAAACTCCTCCCAGTCGGTGAGAGCAATAAGAAGGTCGCTATCTTTTGCCGTCTCGTACGGGCCATCGCAGAATTTTACCCCGGCGGGGAGAAGTTTTTTAGCATTTTCCATTGCCTGCGGATCATAAGCTTTCACCAGCGCGCCTTCTTCATGTATTTTTTTAATTATATCAATTGAAGGGGCATTACGCATATCATCGGTCTCCGGCTTAAAAGAAAGCCCCAGCACACCTATCTTCTTACCCCTGAGATTCCAGAGGGCATCCTTCGTTTTTCTTATTATAAGTTCCTTCTGCGCCGCATTTATCCTCTTTACCTCTTTAAGAAGTTTAAAATCATAACCCAGTTTTTCAGAAATTTTAATAAACGCCGAAAGATCCTTGGGAAAGCAGCTGCCCCCGAAACCCGCCCCCGCTTCAAGAAAACTTTCTCCTATCCTTTTATCCAGGCCCATCCCCCTGGCTACCTCTTTTATGTCGGCGCTTGTTTTTTCACAGATGTTGGCGACAGCATTTATATAAGAAATTTTAAGCGCCAGAAAAGAATTTGAGGCGTGTTTTATAAGCTCAGAACTCTCAATATTAGTTACAAGAATTTCCGTCTTTTCAGAAAGAGGGGCATAAAGTTCAAGCATTGTTTTTTTTGCCCTTTCTGTTTCAACCCCCAGAACCACCCTGTCGGGGTTAAGAAAATCATATACAGCCTTGCCCTCTCTTAAAAACTCCGGGTTTGAAGCCACATCATAATCCACCCCCTCACGGGAATATTTTTTCATTGTTTTTCTTATCCACATACCGGTTTCTACAGGAACGGTGCTCTTTGATACGACAAGCCTGTAGTCTTTTATATTTTCAGCTATTTCCCTTGAGACCGCTTCCACATAACAAAGGTCAGCTGAACCGTCCGGGAGCGGCGGGGTATTCACCGCCACAAAAAGCACCTCGCAGCTGTCTATGGCTTCTCTTAAATTCGTTGAAAAAGACAGCCTGGAGCGATTTACATTATCCTCTACAAGCTCTTTTAACCCGGGCTCATAAATGGGCATTTCTCCAGCCTTAAGCATGCCTATCTTTTTCTCATTGTTATCTATACATATAACATTATGTCCTAGCTCGGCAAAACAGGTCCCCGATACAAGACCCACATAACCGGTTCCGATTACCGCTATATTCATTCATCTTCTCCTTTTTCGTACTCTGCTTTCACTTTTATGGATATACCCCCCCGTGGAGTAAAAAAGCCCTCGACCCGGGCGGTTTTGGGCCGGCAGGCTTTTACAAGGTCTTTCAGCATTCGGTTCACTATTTCTTCCGCAAACCCCTTATGATTACGGTAGGAAAAAAGATAAAGCTTGAGAGACTTGCTTTCTATACATTTTTTACCGGGAATATAGGAAATTTTTATTGTAGCAAAATCAGGCTGTGAGGTAACCGGGCAAAGAGAAGTAAACTCTGAAGTTTCAAACTCTATCCAATAATCGTTTCCGGCTGACGGATTGCTGAATGCCTCTAAATTCGCATCTTCAGGTTTTTGAGGATACTCAGTATGGCTTTCGCCCAGAATAGATAAATTCTTTTTACTCATTTTCAGCCTCCCGCATCCCCCTGTTTCTTATTATGCAGCTTTCACAAACCCCGCAAGCATTTCCCTGTACTGACGGATTGTAACATGAGGAGGTAGCGGAAAAATCCACTCCGAGCCTTCTTCCTTTTTTCACTATTGCAGCCTTGCTCATTCTTAAAAGAGGGGCTTTTATTTTTATTTTGGTTTTTTTTCTTGTACCCAAATCTGCTGTCTTTTCAAAAGACCTTAAAAAATTCTGCCTGCAGTCGGGATACCCGGAATAATCCCTGACATTGGCTCCTATAAAAACACTTCCCGCTTTTATACTCTCCGCCCAGGCAACCGCAACGGAAAGGAAAATCATATTTCTTGCCGGCACATAAGTAGCAGGAACTCCGTCTGAAGAATCATCAGATGTCACTTCGCAGTCTCCTGTAATCACAGAGCCCCCTATTTTTGAAAGATTTATATCCATAACAAGTTTTTCTCTGCAGTAAATATCAGCTAATTTTTCCGCCGCCTTTATTTCATGCCTGTTCTTCTGTCCGTAATCCACAATTAATGCATGGGTTTCATAGCCCTGCTCGGATGCAATTGCCGCGCAAACTGCCGAGTCCATGCCCCCGCTTAGCAATACAACCGCTCTTTTCATCTTATCCCGAAAACCCTGTGAAGATTAGCCTGAACCCTCGCTTCAGGAAGGCTTTCCTTTATCCAGCCGCCAAGTTCCTTAAAACTCAAGTTGTCCCTGGCGGGAGAAAAAAGAAATTCCCCTGCTGAGATATTTTCTTCTTTCAGTATTCTCAGCGCCCATTCATAATCCTCTCTTGAAGAAATAACAAATTTCAATTCATCTTTTTCTTTAAGCGCTTCAAGATTTTTTCTCTTTATTCTGCCGCTCTCTCCGGAAGAGGGCGGCTTCATATCCATTATTATGCTTAAGCGAGGGTTCAGCCCGGAAATGTCCAGGGAACCGTTTGTTTCCAGCTGAACCCTGAAGCCTTCCCGAACCAGGCTTTCTAAAAGCAAAATGCACCCTTCCCTCTGGATAAGCGGCTCCCCCCCGGTTACCACCACAAAGGGACAGCCGTATTTTTTAACGGTTTGCATAAGTTTATCAACAGAATATTCCTTTCCCCCTCCCTCAGAGGCATATTTTGTATCACACCAGCTGCATTGAAGGTTGCATCCGGAAAACCTGACAAAAACTGCAGGTTTGCCGGCCATTGATGTTTCACCCTGAAGTGAGTAAAAAATCTCACTTATTTTAACCATCTTCGGTGTAGGAAACACGATACTTATCAGTTTCAAAAACCGTAACCCGGTGTACCGGAATATCCTTTTTCTTTACTTCATCATAGACATATTTTGCAATGTTTTCCGAAGTGGGATTAACCTCTTTAAAATACTCAACATTGCCAAGGTCCCTGTGGTCCAGCTTCGAAAGAACCTCACGTGTAATCTTTTTCAGCTCCCTGAAGTCTATTCCCATTCCCTCCCGGGAAAGCTCTCTGAAAGAAGCCGTTACATGCACTTTGAAATTATGCCCATGGATATTTTCGCAGTCTCCTCCGTATTCACTGAGACTGTGAGCGGCTGAAAAACCTGATTCAACTGTGATTTTATACATATGGTTATAATAATACTAAATTTAGCAGCTTTGTGAATACCTTCTTTTTATTCTCCACTCTCCGGGCCTTGTTTTTCTCTCCCCGTAAAAGTATTTTAAAGACTCAAGGATTCTCGAAGATGACTTTCCGTCACCAAAAGGATTCACAATAGGGAGATGGGTTATGCGGCTCTCCCTATCCGAAAGAAGCTTTTTACCCCAATCATAAACGGAGTCCTCTCCGGTGCCTATCAATTCCGCCAGGCCGGCCCTCAAAACCTGGGGCCTTTCGGTTTTATTTCTCAACACCAAAACAGGAACCCCCAAACTAGGAGCCTCTTCCTGAACCCCGCCTGAATCTGTAAAGCAGAGGGAAGATTCTTTCATCAACCACACAAAATCCGTGTAAGAAAGCGCATCCAGAAGAATAATATTATTTTTTCCGGAAAGCTCTTTTCGAGCGGATTCCTGGATTGAAGGGTTTGGATGAAGGGGATAAAAAAAATAAATTTCCGGATATTCGGCAGAAAGCCTCTTTATTCCCCTGAATACATTTTCTGCGGGGTATCCCAGGTTTTCCCTTCTGTGCAGGGTAATAAGCACCTTTCGCTTTCTAGCGGTATCTTTAAGAATTCTGTTTTCGGGAAAGGGGTTTTCCCTCAATACTCCGCCCAGTGCGTCAACTACAGTATTACCCGTGACAAATATTTTTTCTTCACTTATATTTTCTCTGATGAGATTCCGCTTATTTTCATTCAGGGGAGCAAAACAGATATCACTCACACGGTCAACAACTTCTCTGCAGTATTCTTCAGGAAAAGGGTTCCGCCTGTCATTACTGCGCAAGCCGGCCTCCACGTGGCCGACCCTGATTTTCATAAGTACCGCCGCCAGGGCTGCCCCGGCAGTGGAAACGGTATCTCCGTGGACAAGAACGATATCCGGCTTTTCATTTCTTAATATTGTTTCAAAACGGGATATACACTCCGAAAGCACATGATGCAGAGACTGTCCGGGAGTCATAATATTCAAATCATAATCCGGTTTTATTCTAAAAAGATTAAGCATCTGCCTGAGCATTTCCCTGTGCTGAGAAGTAACCGCAACTGAAACATCAAAAAAAGGATCCTCTTCAAGTTTCTTTATCACAGGAGCCATCTTTACCGCCTCCGGCCTCGTCCCGAAAACTGTCATCACATGCTTTTTACCGCTCATTTTATTACTGTAATTACCAGTGCAGCAAGTCCGAGAAGCAGGGTTATAAGGTAGAACCTCAAAGATACCTTCCTGGCGGTCCATCCCGGCCGGTATAAAAGCCGATGGTGAAGATGGTCTTTGTCAGCCTCCATGAAGGACTTTTTTTGCAGCAGCCGCCTTATTAATGAATACAGCGCATCCCACAGAGGAACCCCGAAAATAATCAGCGGCACAGCCAGCGTCACAGTGGCTGCAGTTTTCATGATTCCGACGACAGTAATAACCCCGGCCATATAACCGAGAAGAAGGCTGCCGGAATCTCCCAGAAATATTTTTGCAGGGGGAAAATTAAACTTCAAAAACCCGAGGCAGCTTCCGCAGACAACAACACTTATCCCCGCAACAAGCTCAAACCTGCCGGCAACTGCAGGATCCCCCTGCTGAACTGTCTGATACAGCGTAATGATAAAAAAAACAAAACCTGTTATTGCCATAATGCCGGTTGCGAGCCCGTCAACACCATCTATAAGATTAATTGAATTAACAAAGAAAACCATCCACATAACCGTAATAAATATAATCAAAAAAATAGGCAAACTGACATAGGAAGCAAAAGGCACTCCCAGGCCTTCTATTCTAAGTCCATACTGCATCACTATTAAAATAGATATAACCTGACCGAAAAGTTTTGTGACGGGATTCATTCCTCTTAAGTCATCAACGACGCCAAGAACTGTTATGAAGACAGCCCCCGCGATAATTCCCTCAAGAAGTTTTCCCGAACCGCCTGCATTGATTCCGAAGGAAGGATAAATAAATTTTAAAAGGAGAATTGAGCCGAAAATACCCGCAAATACCGCAAGCCCGCCCCAAAGGGGAATTTTGTTTTTATGAACCTTCCTGCCTGAAGGGGAATCCACCGCATTGAACCTTAGAGCGGCAACACCTGCCAGGGGTGTAAATATTAGTGTAATTAAGAAAGAAGAAATGAATGCAAATATATATAACCTGTAACTCACGAACAGTACCTGTCACCTGACAGGAAAATTTTTACACATTCGTGATACCTCTTTCCTCACGTTTTTTATAGTCCCCGGGTCTCTTTTTTTGAGAATATCGCATATCCATCCTGCAACCTCCTTCATTTCTTCGGGTCCCATACCCCTTGTAGTAAGAACCGGGGTGCCCAACCGCAGGCCGGAAGTAACAAAGGGCTTTTGCGGGTCATAGGGTATAGTGTTTTTATTAGCCACAATCCCGGCATCCTGAAGCAGAGACTCCCCCTCTTTCCCTGTTATTTTAAGAGGCCGCATATCAATCAGAACCAGATGAGTATCTGTCCCGTCGGTAACCAGCTTCATCCCGCCTCTTTTTAATTCATCTGCCAGCTTTGCCGCATTAAGAACAACCCCTTTTATATATTTGCTGAATTTATGACTTAAAACCTCTTTAAAGCAGACCGCCTTTGCAGCTATTGAGTGCATAAGAGGCCCCCCCTGGGTTCCCGGGAAGACCATCCGGTCTATTTCTTTGCTGTTTTTTTTGCCGCACATTATCATGCCGCCCCTCGGGCCTCTCAGAGTTTTATGGGTAGTTGTCGTTACAATATCACAGCATGAAACAGGGTCCGGATGCTCTCCCTTTGCAACCAGCCCCGCAATATGAGCAATATCTGCCATAAGATAAGCTCCAACCTCATCAGCGATTTCTGAAAATTTCTTGAAGTCTATTTTCCTGGGATAAGCCGAAGCGCCGCATACTATCATTTTGGGCTTCTCTCTCAGGGCGATATTCCGTATTTCATCATAATCAAGATATCCGTTGTCCCTCCTTACGCCGTAAGGGACTATTTTAAAATAACGGCCGCTGAAATTCAGAGGATGCCCGTGTGAAAGATGACCCCCGCAGGAAAGGTCCATACCCATAATCTTATCCCCTATATCAAGAAGAGAAAGATAACTGGCTATATTAGCCTGGGTTCCAGAATGCGGCTGAACATTTACATGCTCGCATCCGAAAATTTCCCTGGCCCTTTTAATAGCTGTTTCCTCAACCACATCTACATGCTCGCATCCCCCGTAATATCTTTTGCCGGGGTAACCTTCCGCATATTTATCAGTTAAATGAGTGCCCAGAGCCTCTATAACCTCAGGGGAAGCGTAATTCTCGGAAGCAATCATCTCAAGACTGTTCTGCTGCCTTTTTCCCTCAGCGACTATTGAATCATATATTTTTTTATCTTTATCCTTTAAACTCATTTTCAAGTTTCTCCTTTAATTTTTCCAGGTATTCATCTATTATTTTAAAAACCTTCCTGTATGCGTCAACACCCCTTCCCATGGGGTCGGGAATATCCTTCAATTCCCCGGCAGCATAATCGCTTAACAACCGCACTTTTTCATTTTCAACTCCGAAACGGAGGTTTATTTCCTGAATATGCCTCTCAGTCATACAAAGAAGAAGACAGGATTGCTCTATTATCCGCAGGTCAACCATCCTGGGACGGTGATCAGAAAAATCTATATCATTTTCTTCCAGAACCTGCTTCAGTTCTCCATATATACTGTAATAAGGCATAGCCGCGGTACCGGCTGAACCCACCTCCACTTTTCCATGCATCGGAGTCTCTTTTAGTTTTATTTTGAAAATATGCTCAGCCATAACGCTTCTACAGGTATTTCCCGTGCATATAAATGTAATTTTCATTTTCTTAAAACTTTTTCCTTCCCGCCGGACAAATCAATAATCTTTGAAGGCTTTCCGGAAAGAGGTTTCTGAAAATCCGCAGATAGATCCACACTGTTTTTTATTGAGCCCGGTATTTCATCCAGGGATACAGGCGCCTTGCCTCCCGAAATATTTGCGCTTGTGGCGTACAGCGGACCGGTTCTATCAATTATTTCCAGCAAATCAGGAAGATCCGGCATCCTTAATCCAACAGTATTTCCATTTAATGTCTTTAAGATAAACGTAACCGCCCCGGGCCAGCTTTTACCGCATGCCTCATCAATCATCTTATCATACTCCACCCATCTCCATACCCACTTTAATGAAGAAATAAGTATGGGAAGGGGCTTACCGGCAGGTCTTTTCTTAATGTCGTATATTTTTTTAACACCCGCCTCATTTCCCACTTTTGTAAAAACACCGAAAACCGTATCGGTCGGCATCACAACGACCCCGCCCTCCAGAAGTATATTTACTATTTTATCTTTCTTATTCATGACAAATAATGGGCATTTATTTTAACATACTCAGGGCTCATATCACATGTGAAGCCCCGGTCTGTGCATGACCCGCTGTGAAGGTCAATCTCCAGTCTGTACTTATCCCCCTTCATTATTTTCGTGATTTTCTTTTCAAACTCTTTTCGGTAACATCCCTTCTCAAGCAGGGGAAAACCATCAAATAATATGCTCAGATTCTCAAGAGAGACAGAAATGCCTGCCGCTCCAAGCGCGCTTACTATTCTTCCCCAGTTGGGAGACGCCCCGTAAAACGCTGTTTTACACAGGGGCGAAGAGGAAACCGCCTTTACAGCTTTATAAGCGGTTTTCTTATCCGGCGCTCCTTTGACAACAATATTTATCATCTTTGTAGCCCCCTCCCCGTCGGCTGCCAGCTTCTCTGTCAGCTCCAGGCATATACTTTCAAGCTGCCTGCAGAACTCCTTAAAGTCTCTTCCGTATGATTTTATTTTCCTATTTCCGGCTTTTCCCGAAGCACAGAGAAAAACGGAGTCATTAGTGCTTGTCTCTCCGTCAATATTAAGCCTGTTGAATGTGGAGCTTGATGCTTTCTTTAAAGCTGTTTTCAGGGCACGCTTCTCAACTGCGGCATCTGTAAGTATAAATGCGAGCATTGTAGCCATATCCGGACATATCATTCCGGACCCCTTCGCGGCGCCGAAAACCCTCACCTCTTTTTCGCCGCATAGATACTTTCTGCTTACCCTCTTCGGACATGTATCCGTTGTCATAATTGCTTCTGAAAACATTTTCGGATTGACCGCCTCGCCATCGGAAAAAAGCCTGTCCAGGAAATCTTCTTCATACCTTATCTGTTCTCCGATTACACCGGTTGAGGCATTGAGCACCTCCTCCGGTTTAGCCTTTATCGATCGGGCAGTTTTATCAACCATTTTTTTCATTCTTCTGAAGCCTTCCGGCCCTGTCGCCGCATTTGCGCTGCCCCTGTTTACGATAATAGCCTTATGCGAATTTCTTTTAATTATCTTTTTTGAATACTTCACACATTCAGCGGGTGCTTTGTTGACAGTAAATACTCCTGCCGCCACCATGCCCTCCGGAGCCGAAATCAAACCAAAGCCGATATCAGATTTTTTTACCCCGTTTATATGAAACCCGAGGGGAAACTCCATTTATATTAGACCTGTTGATTCTCCAAAACCAAAAACCGCATTCATATTCTGCACCGCCTGCCCGGCTGCCCCCTTTATAAGATTATCTATCGCTGCTATTACAACAACTTTTTTTCCGTCGCACTTAATTCCGATACTGCAATTATTAGTTCCCACCGTGTCTTTAGTCTGAGGAAAGAATCCTGAGGGTAAAATATTTACGAATTTTTCGTTTTTATAATAACTCCTGTAAACCTCTCTTATCTCTTTTTCATCAACAGGAGAATCTAAAATTGTATAAAGATTTGATAATATCCCCCTCTCTACAGGAATAAGATGAGGGCAAAACACCAGGGATTCCCAGCTGGATGAGGAAACACGGCCGATAAAACTGAATATTTCCCCCATATGCCTGTGTGAATTTACCTTATAAGGTGTAATATTCTCATATCTTTTCGAAAATAGATACTCTTCATGGAGTTTTCCCCCGGCGCCGGAAATACCCGACTTCGCATCAATACAGGCAGTGTTTTTGAGAAGGCCTTCATTCACAAGAGGATACAAAGAGAGTATTGCGGCCGTGGCATAACACCCCGGGTTTGCCACCAGACCGGCATCTTTTATTTTTTCCCTGTTTATTTCCACAAGCCCGTATACCGCCTTCTTCAGCCCTGCCGAATCGGAATGCTTTTTTCCGTACCATTTTTCATACTCATCTTTTTCACGGAACCTGTAATCGGCAGAAAGGTCAATCACCACCATATTCCTCTCAAGAAGGGGCGGCACATATTCCAGAGATTTAGTATGAGGAAGAGCCAGAAAAACAACATCGCTTGACTCCGGGATATTTTCAACTGAAGATTCTATAAAACGGCCTTCTATAGAACCTCTAAGTTCCGGATGAACAGCGTCAACCTCTTTAGAGGCAAAAGTCCTCGACAGCATCGCTTCAACCTTAACATTTTCATGCCCCGAAAGGATTCTCAGAAGTTCTTTACCCGTAAAACCGCTCGCTCCCACCACCGCGGCATTTATTTTCCTCATAAGAAATGCACCATTATATTCACCATCATTAAAAACGGCAGCGTAAACAGAGTTATAAACACTATTACCCATGGTATCAGAAATACAATAACTGAATCCTTCATTTTTATACTGTAAAGATGACTTATCATCCTTACCTGCATTGAAGCGGTTTGGAAAATGAGAAATATCAAAATGAGTACCCCTAAGAACCCTGCTGCAGGGGGCCTTAGAGCCCTCAATACAAGCGCGGCAGGGGTAACATAAACATAGGGAACCAGACTGAAAGGCAGCATCTTAAAGAGCGCAGAGCCATTTCCATACCCGCCAAAAACCTCGGCAAAGTAATTGTATGTGATTGTTAAAAAAAAGAGTATCGCAAAAACAGCTATAAACCGCGTAAAGACTCCCCATGTGAGGTATTGCTGGACATTCATATTTCCCCCGGTATAAACACCTATCCCCGTACTTACTGATATAATTGATACTAAAGCCACCCAGAACCCCCTGTATCCGGGGATATTTTTTGAAAGGCGGTATACGGCTTCCGATGGAGACAATAAAAGAAGGGAAATGGTCTCCATAATCTTACGGCTGGTAGAGATATTTCAGGCCGTCTGTTTCTCCTTTACTAAGGATTCTCTCCAGCATATTAAAACTTCTTCCGAATATCCCCAAAACCCTCCTCCACGTATCTGCCGGCTGTTTTATTATTTCAGAATCTTCTATTCCGGCAAGTTCTTCTGTAATCTCCTGAGCCCTGCGAACCCCCCCGATATCATCAACAAGATTAAGCTCTTTCGCTTTCCGGCCCGTAAATATCTGCCCTTTAGAGAGCTCACGAACCCGGGAAATGGGCATATCCCTGCCCTGGCTCACCGAAGATATAAACTGGTCATGAGCATCATCAACCAAATCCTGCAAAAAAGCCCGTTCTTCAACACTTAATTCCCTGTGGAAAGCCCCTGCGTCTTTATAAGGCCCGCTTTTTATTACCTGAAAATCTACGCCGATATTTTCAAAAAGCGCCGACATATCAGCAGAGGTAAAAATAACACCTATGTTTCCAATTATAGACCCGCTGTTTACTACTATTTTATCGCAGGCTGAAGCTATGTAATACCCACCCGATGCAGCAAGGTCGGAAACTGAAGCGACAACCGGTTTTCCTGCTTCCTTCAATTCTTCTATTTCTCTTGTTATTTCCTGAATGGCACCAACGGTACCCCCGGGGCTGTTTAACCTTACAATTACCCCCTTGATGTTGTCGTTTTCTTTATACTGCCTGAGAGTTTGAGCTACTTTTGAAGTGGGATGATAAAAAAGTGAAGAACCTGAATCCTGGGGACTCATTATCGGCCCGTAAATTTCTACAATGCCGACTGCATTTCTTGGGTCTCTGCGTACTGTAGCTACACCTACCGAAGGCCGCCTTTCGGCCCTTTGAACCACTATGAGTATTATTCCGGAAATTAGCGAAAGCAGCAACAGTATGGCAAGAATTGCCCCTGCAATAGGTTTTCGCATTTATTATCTCTTTTTATACTGCTCGCTCTTTCTTGCCTTGCGCCTGTATGGTTTTTTCCGTTCAACCATTCTGGCGTCTCGGGTAAGAAAACCGCTTTTGCGAAGACTTCTCCTTGTACCTTCGTCAAGCTGGGCAAGCGCCCGGGATATTGCAAGCCTGATAGCCCCGGCCTGTCCCTTTTTACCCCCGCCTTTTACATTTAATTTTATTTTGAAGCTGCTTCCATTGCCAATAAGATTCAACGGCTTCTTAATATCCTTAAGCAGATCCCCTCTGTCGGAAAAATAGTCTTCAACCTTCTTTTTGTTTACTGTAATTCCACCCTTTTCGCCAGTAAACATGTATGCCCTGGCTACAGATTTTTTTCTTCTTCCTACTGCGTTTATATGAGTCATATCAGACATTTAATTTTTCTCCATATCTATAGGATTCTGCGAAGAATGCGGATGTTTATCTCCGGCATATACCTTTAGCCTTTTCAGCATACGCGCACCCCTCCTGTTTTTAGGAAGCATGCCCTTTACCGCGTTGATTATAACACGCTCGGGGTTTTGCTCTACCATTGTTTTATAGGTTATCTCCTTGCTGTTTCCGGGATACCGGGAAGCCTTAAAATACGTTTTGCTTTCTGACTTGTTTCCTGTCAGCCTTGCTTTTCCCGCATCTGTAACTATGACAAAATCACCCTTATCATCATGAGGTGAATACCCGGGTTTATCTTTTCCCATAAGCAATACAGCAATCCTGGTAGCCATTCTACCTAAGACCTTATCTTCTGCACTTATTTTATACCATTTTCTTTCACACATTTTGAACCATTCTAATTATATTTTCCCAAAAGTCAACACCTGGGGTGGGTGACCGGTTTTGAACCGGCGACCTCCTGGGCCACAACCAGGTGCTCTGCCCCTGAGCTACACCCACCACTAAAACCTGCGATTTGAACTGTAATTATACAACTTGTGACAGAAAAAATCAAAAAACACAATAAACCCCATATAAACTGCATCAAATACAAACCAATAAAATAATATTAATTTTTTAATTAGATATAATAACTAAAAAAAGAATGTTTTCTTTTAAACTTATTGTTTGGATTTGCGGAAAATTTGAGAAAAATTTGATTTTTTGAGTTTTATATTATAAAGAAAGGCAAGTAATTTACAACTCAAAAATGAGGAGGAAAAATGTTTAAAAAAACAAGTATTATCTGTTTTCTACTGGCAGGCTCAGTTATTGTGCGGTTTTCAGCGGCACAAAGTTCTGTTGATTTAACGTCAATTATGCCCAGGCAGGATATATTGAGAGTAAAGAGAGGAGCAGTTGGAGAAAGGTTTTGGCAGTTAGATGCAGGCACGGTCCCTGCAAACGGGATACTGATTGAAGGGGATGTTGGTGTAGGAATAAAAGATCCGGGTATGTATGCAAATGTAGGTAGCGAAGGATACAATAACATAACGATAGGAACTGAGGCTGATGACAGGCATGGAAATCTCAATCTGGTGGGGAAAAACCGGGAGCTTGATGGAGCTAAAGGAATAGGAAATATATCCTGGTTTCATGATGCTGAAGGAACGTATCATTACAATGCGGGTATTCATGCAAGGTTGGATGGAGCGAATGATTCTGCTTATTTCCAATTTCTTACAAGTTCAGGAGATGGAAGTTCTCCTTCTGAGCGTATGAGAATTACAAGTGATGGGAATATTGGTATAGGAACAAACGATCCGAAAGCGAAGCTGGATATAGGAGGCAGCATTTACGTTGAAGGAGGAAGCGGAGACATAAATCAGGACGGAAAAATTGATGCTACAGATATAAGCGCAGTATCCAATCACATTTGGGGTATAAGCGAATTAAGCAGAGAGGAATATGCCCGGGCGGATGTTACAGGAACCGGATTGGTTACAGTGGAGGATAGTAATATAATAACAAACATGAATCTTGGATATGAAAGAGAAGAGGCGATAAGAAGAGTTTATACCGCTGCATACAGAGATACATTCGGGGAGGGAAAACTTGGTTTTCGGGTTCCGGAAGGTTACCTTATACTTGGCAAAACTAGCGAGCCGGAAGCTGAGCTTCATGTAAACGGTAGCGCGAGAATAAAAAGAAGGCTATCCGTTGGTTCAGAAACTGAAGCCTCAGGAAAATATTCTGTGGCAATGGGAAATAAAACGCAGGCAACGGGAGATTACTCAACAGCCATGGGTAGGTTTTCGCAAGCAACCGGAAGCTATATCTCAACAGCCATAGGTTATGAGTCATTGGCAACTGCAGATAAGTCAACTGCCATAGGAAAAGGGCCTATTGCAAGCGGAGAAAACTCATTAGCTATGGGGGTAATAACAAAGGCAACCGGATATGGTTCGACAGCCATTGGATATTTAACAGAAGCAGCAGGATCTCGGGCAACAGCAATGGGATGGGTTACTGAGGCAAGAGGTGATAATTCAACAGCCATGGGGTACAAGGCGCGGGCTGTAGGTGAAAATTCTTTTGCGGTAAACTTAAGTGTTGAAGAAGGCAAAAATGTTGGGGATAATGAGTTTTATATTGATAACGCAAGTTTTATAGGCGGCAACAGGGCATGGAATAACGATTCTGATATTCGTTTAAAGAAAGAAATCACGCCGCTTGAAAACAGTCTTGAGAAGATTACACAAATAAACGGGTTCAAATTCGAGTGGAAAGATGGACACAAAGAATATAATGACAGGAGACAGATAGGCCTTTCAGCACAGGAAGTTGAAAATACTTTTCCTGAAGTAGTTATACATGACGAAATAAACGATCGTTACTCAATGGAATACACCGGACTCATACCGGTGCTTGTAGAGTCTATAAAGGCCCAGCAGGAAATTATTGAAAGTCAGAGAAATGATATGTCAGATTTTGAGGAGAAGATTTCTATTATGATGGAAGAGATATCCCAGCTTAAATCAAAAATAAAATAAAATTTTAATTTATACTTTTTTTGTTCTGAGTGGTTGCTTAATCTATTAACGCTTAATGCTGAAAAATGAAAAATTAATCAAAACCTACATACCGGAAGCTTTATAAATTGACATGCCATATGTTTAGTGATATATAATGTAAGTATAATTTGTTTGTGCGAACGTTAAAATAATTTATTCCGCACAATGAATAAATAAAAAATATTAAGCTGAAGATAAAGCCGTAACCAAAATCCTGAATAAGAAATAAGGCTTTTTTTCTTAGATAAAGAATGCTTGCAATAAGAAGAAATAAGACACACGACAAATTTATAAATAAACGGATTGAATATCCGAACGAAACTATGAGATGAAAAAAGAAAATTCGCCGCTAAAAATTTCCAGTTTTCTAAAGGCAATTGTTACTGCCGCTCTCGTTTTCCTTCTTCTGCGACGGGTGGGCTTAAGAAACATAAAAGAGGTTTTTACTGAAACCGGTCCTTTTGCGTTTATTTCAGGGTTTCTACTTTTTATGGTTGCGCTTTTTTTTCAGGTAACTACCTACAAAAAACTTCTTCAATGGGCCGGGGAAATCAGATTGAAACCGGCTGAACTGTATCTGGACATATCCAGGATCAACGCTTTTTCCGCCTTCACCCCGGCCCGCGCAGGGCACCTGTTGATAATAAAACTGCTAAATAAACGCGGAGTTGCTATGGGTACGGCTTCCGCGGTATTTTTTGCGGGAAAAATGCTCAATTACATAACCCTTCTTTTTCTTTCTTTTGCCGGTGCATTTATAATACTGGAGAAAGGCAATTACGCATGGCTGACATTATTTTTTATTCTCTTATTAGGTGCAGCAGTTTTTCTAATCGTAAATAGAACAGCCAGGAAAAGAATTAAAAATTTACTGGGAGAAAAAATCAAGGCTAAATTCAAGGGGTTTTTGGTTTCCCTTAAAAAGATTACAGAAAACAAAAATAATATACCAAAGCTTTTTTTACTTAAACTCTCTGAGAGGTTCTTTGTTGCTGCTGTGATATTTATAATTTTCATCCAGCAGCAGGAGATTATCAGTCTGATTACAGTTTTGCTGCTGACAAGTATCGCATCGGTTATTTCTGCGCTGCCGATTACCATCGGAGGATTTGGAGTAAGGGAGGGAAGCGCCGTACTCCTTTTTTCTTTTGTCGGTGTAAGTGCCGAGACTGTGATTTCTGCGTACTTGTTTTATTTTGTCATTAAGTATGTGTCGGTATCAATTCCGTTAGTTTTTCTCACCGGGAGATATGGTGTCTAAAAAGAAAAAAACAAAAAAAAATATATCTAAACCGGTTTTCGGGGTTTCAAAAAACATACTTCTGATTATTTCTGCCGTCTGGATATATATTGTAACCTCCGCTTTTTTACGGGGCCGGCTTGTCGAATGGGACATTTTTTATCTTTTTGATTTGCAGGGCTCTTTTAACTTCCTGGAATTTTTGCGTCTTCTTCTGTCTTACCTCATTTCAGTGATTTTTTTCGCCGGTACAATTACAGGCATCCACTTTATCGGCGATTCCATTCTGTCTTTGTGTAAAATTACCTTCAAATCTCCGGAAGAACGAGCCCTGATGGCAACAGGCCTGGGCACGGGAATACTGGGGCTGATAATCTTCGCCTTTGCACTTTTAGGGTTCCTTTATCCCTTCGTTATGTACGCCTTATGGCTTGCAGGCTCAGTATTCGGATTTAAGAAAATTCGTAAAGCGATAAAGAACTTTTCGTTCAAAGAACTGAAACCATCAGCCGGAGAAAAAATCACGCTGGCCCTTATATTTCTGGTTCTTCTATTCGGATTCATAATGTCTTTTACCCCGGAAATATTTTATGACTCGCTCAATTATCATCTTGGTGTTCCAAACATTTATATGCAGTTCGGGCACTATGTGGAACTTCCCTATAAATTCCACTCAAGCTTCCCGCTTGTTTCCCAGATGGCTTTTTTATTCACTTTAATGGTTGACTCCACCGCATCGGCAAAGCTTTTAAATCTGTCTTTTGTTATATTCACTGCGCTGGCTATTTATATTTTCTCCAGGGATCGGCTCTCTTCTCCCAAGACAGGCCTTTATGCAGGAGCAATATACATACTTATTCCAAACGTAATGTTCCGCTCATGGACAGCCACAACAGATACCCTCTTAACATTTCTAACCTTTTTATCTTTATGGGCAGCCATTAACTTTATTTGTAATAGAAACTTATACTGGCTTATTTTGTCCGGGTTATTCGCCGGACTGCTGGCCGGCACCAAGCTGAACGGATTCTTTTTTTTTCCGGGAATTGCCGCTCTTATATTCACCTACTGCAGAAGTTCAATATGGAAAGCGGTAAAATATACGGCAATATGGGCAGGGGTTTCTCTGCTTCTTTTTTCGCCCTGGATGATAAGAAACACTCTTGAGACCGGAAATCCGTTTTATCCCTTTTTCAGCGAACAACTCACCAGCAAACACCCGTATGACATTCCACTCGGGCGTGATACTTATGAAGAGGCGGCAGAAAGATTCAGACGGTTTGACAGGTTTAAAAACCTGATGCATCTTGGGTGGAATATTTCAATCAAGGGAGGAAGGGAAGGCCCTTACGACTCTCATGATTACTATATGTCCGGAGCAGTCTTTTTAATTTTTATTCCGCTTTTACTATTGTTTAAAGGCGATGAAAAAGAGCGGAAGTTAATAAATATGCTCTTTCTTTTTTCATTATTTTCATTTGTATTATGGGGCATTCAGGATGACAAGGTAAAATATTTTTCCCCTGCATTCCCCGCCTTTTCTCTTTTATCCGCAGTGGCTGTAAGACGCCTGTCTTTTTCAGGCGGATTAGGAAGCATACTGTCAAAAGGCACTTTGATTTATCACCTTATAGTTAATTTACTCGTCATGTCCTTTCTGGCTCATTATGTTTATATGCCTTTTTCGGTTGTAACCGGGATGATATCAAGAGATGATTTTCTCTCAGAAAGCCGACCTATGTACCCCAATCCGTCCTATGATGTTTTTGAGTATGCGCACAGAAACCTAAAAAAAGATGACGTTAAAATAATGGTAAGCGGAGAAGCCAAAACATACCACCTTAAACTTCCCCACATCGCTTTTTCGGCTTCGCCTCTGGATCCCCTTATTCTTTATTACAATTCT
>SL_5KL_010_SEDDRAFT_10000177_pt1 | contig 38660 bp, 32 predicted proteins | sample SodLakKL_010_SED_FD_9118 | JGI IMG/M metagenome (IMG submission 9118)
CTCGCAATTTAAACTCGTCCGTGTAGTGATTTACTTTTCTTTTCATAGTCCTGATTTAATTTTACTTTTTCTGTAAACTTATTTCAGGACAAGTCACCCGTCACCCGTTACCCGTTACCCGTCACCCGTCACCCGTCACCCGTTACCCATAAAATTTGACCTTTACAACAAAGAGATGTCATAGACTTTCGCCCCATACTTTGCCAGTCGCGGCATTTGCTTAAGAACCGTATGTTTTTCTCGCTTTTAACTCCCCTGGTAATATACAATTAAATACAAACCTGTTTATTGGTGTATCAACGCCATATTCTTCACCCAGCCTTGCAACAGTGCCATTCTGATAATAAATTTCTGATGGTTTCCCTTCCCATATATCTCTTGTCAGCGATGCTGTTGAGTCAGGTGGAAATGTGTCAATATTTGAAACTACATTATCAACAAAATCAGGTTCAATATTTATTCCTACTTCCTGTGACAATATATAAATTTCATTTAGCAATTCAATCATCATTTGCCTGGTTTCCTTTAATTCTTTTAGCTCTCCATAAGTCGTATTTGACACAGCAAGTAGTCCGCCTATACATATTGCGATAAATTTTTTCCATAAATCCGCATGAATATCGGCAGAAATCTGTGAATTAACCCCTGCACTATCAAAAAACGCTTTTACATCCTGACTTTGTTTTGAAACAGATCCGTCCAGTTCTCCGAAAACAAGTGTAGGATTAGCTCCAAAATGATTAATCACTCCGGGTGACTCAACCTTACTGAATATTTTGCATACACCGCCAAAAACATTTGATCTATCAATTACTTCAAGCAATTCATCTGCTGCCAGTATTCCATTTTGAGTAGGTATAATGCAGTTGTGGTTATGCATAATTGATTTCAACTCACTCCTGATCTCTTTAACCTGCCATGCTTTCACACAAAGAATAATTAAGTCAACCTCACCGATTTCTTTAATACTTTCTTTAACATTCAGATTCTCTACATGGAAGTCTCCATGAATACTTTTTATCGTTAAACCGGATTTTTTCAAGACAGAAGCTTGCTTACCTCTTGCTAAAAAAGTAACGTCACATCCTGCTTTAGCCATTTTAGCGCCAAAATAGCCACCAACTCCTCCGGCTCCTATAATTGCAGTTTTCATAATATATTGGTTTTATTGTTCGTTATATTGTTTTACATAAAATCTCAAAGTATAAATGCCGAGTAAATTCTGTTATGAACAAACATAATAATTTGATTTAATTAAAACAAAATAATGGCAAACAACCTTTTATTATAAAGAAATACTATTTTACTAAAAATATTATACCTGGAATTTTATAAATTTAAGCACCAAAATATAATTGAAAGTTTTTTTATTAATTTTGTATTTATCAAAAATAATCCCCAATAACAGTGAGCAATAATCGAAAAATCAATTTGTTTCTAAAACTTTATCTTTCATTTTTTTTACTATTCTTAATTACAAATGGGCTTTTTGCTCAAGGCATTCCAATAGGTCAATGGCGTCATCATTTACCCAATAATACTATAATAAGCCTTGCTGAATTACCAAATAAAATAATTGGTGCAAATCCATACGGGTTAATGATATACAATAAAAATGACAATAGCATTGAACGATTCAATAAAGTTCACGGGCTTTCAGACTTCGGAGTATCCAAAATAAAATACATATCTGAAAAAGAGCTCTTATTTATTGCATATAAAAATGGCAATATAGATCTGAAGCAAAACAATAAAGTTTACAATATCCCTGATATAAAAAGAGCTTCAATTATCGGAAGTAAAAAAATTAATAAGGTAGTTATTGATGATAATACTGCATATTTGGCCACCGGCTTTGGGATTGTAAATCTTAACTTGTCTGACTTCTCGATTCGCGATACTTATTATATTGGTCCTGAAGGCAGCCAGATATATGTTAATGACCTGCTTCACACTGATGACTATATTTACGCGGCAACCAACGGGGGTGTATATAAAGCTGACACCGATGCCCCTAATCTTGCAGATTTTAATTACTGGAACCGGATAGAAGAATTGCCCGATGCTTTTGGTAATTACAATTATGTTACATCACTTGATAATTATGTATTTACTAATCTTACAGTAACAAATAATAACAATACAAGTGATACTCTATATTTTTATGATGGTGATCAATGGAATGTTTTTAGGCCAGATGGGGAAGATTATTTTCATCCCAGGAGGCAGGTAAAAGAGGAAAAAGGCGAGCTGATTGTAATAACAAGATCGTTTATTGACACCTATAATGCGGATTTTGAGCTAACAAGACATGTTGATAATTATTACGACGGCAATCCTAATCCACATGATGCAATTATAGATGAGCAGGATTATCTTTGGATTGGTGATAATCATTTTGGAATGGTAAAAATGACATCACCAAATTCATCTAAGAAAATCCGTTTGCATGGCCCTTCAAGTTCAAATTCATTTGCAATAACTTCATCAAGGGGTAGTATATGGGTAGCTCCCAGCCAACCGGGGATTGACAATCTTTCTAACTATGATGGATTTTTCAGGTTTACTGATGAAAGATGGCATGATTACAATAGGCGCCGTTATGAAGAAATGGAGGGAGTACCTGATATAACTGATATTTCAATTGATCCCGGAAACCCTGATCGTTCAGTGATAAGCACATGGTTTGACGGTATTTTTATTTTTGATGGATTTGATTTTAAAAGCCATTATAATGATGATAACAGCACCCTGCAACCAAGAACACCTACATATGACAGAATTTGGATCAGCAGCACGGCATTTGATTCACATAACAATATCTGGGTGGCTAACGCAAGGGTAGAAAAACCGTTATCAGTAAAAACACCCCAGGGAGATTGGTTTTCATTTGAATTGGGCGGCATAGCACAATCCGATTGGTACACTGATGATATGATTATTGATGACCAAAATCAAAAATGGATTATTATGCGTGGAGAAAATTTTCATAGCAGAAATGGAATTATAGTTTTCAGGGAAAACTCTCTTAATAATAATGACTACGATGTTAAGCATGTTACCAGAGCCCAGGGCAGTGGCGGCCTACCAAGTAATGAAGTGACAGCCATAGCAAAAGATCATAATGGTTATATATGGGTTGCAACAAGCGAAGGAGTAGTGGTTTTTTATTCACCGCACAATGTGTTGACCGGTCAACCTTTTAACGCGCAACCAATAATTTTGGAAGAAGATGGTTTTGCAGGACTTCTTTTTGGAAACGAAACTGTCAACTCTATTACAGTAGACGGCTCAAATAAAAAATGGTTCGGCACATCAAGAGCCGGAGCTTTTTTGATGGCTCCCGATGGACGTACTACAATTAAACATTTTGATGTTGATAACAGCCCCCTGCCTTCAAATAATGTCAGAGATATTGCTGTAGAACCCGAAACCGGAGAAGTGTTTTTCTCAACAGACCAAGGTATAGCATCATATCGCGGGTATGCTACAAAAGCCGAAAAACAACATTCAAACGTATATGCTTATCCTAACCCCGTTAAACCCGGCTATAACGGATACATTGCCGTTAAAGGACTTGTAAGAAACGCTGATGTTAAAATTACCGATATAAATGGAAACCTGGTATATGAAACAATTGCCGAAGGAGGACAAGCAATCTGGGATGGAAGAAACATGAGAGGCAGTAAACCGGGCTCGGGAGTATATCTTGTCTTTTCTACCGATGAAGAAGGTAACGAAACTGTGGTCACAAAAATATTATTCTTAAATTAATAATATATGCCGATAAACATCAATACAGAAGGCATAGTATTGCATAGTTTTAAGTATAATGAAACAAGTATAATAACACGGATATATACTAAAGAACTTGGGCTGCAGTCTTATTTGGTGCCGGGAGTAAGAAAAAAAAAATCAACAATAAAATATAACCTCTTCCAGCCTCTGTCAACACTTGAAATGATTGTATATCACAATGATAAACCGGGATTGCAACGAATTAAAGAAATAAGCTGCTTCAAAAAATACCAACAAATACCGACAGATATAAAAAAAACTACAATCGCATTATTCCTTAGCGAAATTCTTATTAATTGCCTTAAAGAACAGGAAGCAAATACAAAGCTGTTTGAGTTCCTGAAACAATCATTGTTTTATTTAGATAACTCAAAAGACAAAGTTTCCGGTTTTCACCTCTTATTCCTCATGCAGCTGACCAAATATCTAGGATTCTACCCAAACCTCAAGCAAAAAAATACCAACTCCGTCTTCAATCTTAAAGAAGGTATATGTCAAAATAATAAATACAATTCGCAATATTGCCTTGATAAACAATCTAGTGATTTGTTTGAAAAATTGTGTCAAATGAAATATGAAGACCTGAACGAATTTTCACTGCCCACTCATTATAAAAAAACACTTTTGGAAAAAATCATAACATATTATAAACTTCATGTAGAAGGTTTTAAGGATATAAAATCTCTTAAAGTTCTTGAAGCAGTTTTTGATTGACCTGACAAAGTAAATTTTCGTTATTACGCTTTTGACTGAAAAAAATCTTTGTATTAATTACCCATGATATTAAAAAATAATCCAAAAGAAGTATAAAAACATAAAAAATAAAAACTCTGATACGCTTTCACCGGAGGCTAATGCTTTATTTATTGCGCATTTCTCTGCGGTAATATAACAGATAATATGTATATTTGGATTAAAAATATTAGGAGCTAGATTGAAAGCTTTTTATTATAAGCTAAAAGAAGGTAAAGGCTATTTGCATGATTTATACTAAGGCATAGACACACCATTAATAGTGCAAGCTTGAGAATTTATCGATAAAATCAAAAACCATTAATGGATACAAAACCCTTTACAGTTTACAAGTCATCGGCCGGGAGCGGCAAAACATATACGCTTGTTAAAGAATACCTGAAACTGGTATTGACAAACCCGGCAAAGGTTCGACATATACTTGCAATAACTTTTACTAATGCCGCTTCAGCAGAAATGAAAGAGCGCATCATAAAAGTATTGGGAGAAATAGTTGCACTAAAAAAAGGCTATTTAAATCTTCCAGGCAAGGAAGAAGCCGAAACAAAAAAAATTGTCCGTGAAATCGCTTCCGAAGCTTCCCTGGAAGAAAACACCATTCTTGATAACTCAGAAAAAGTGCTTTTTCACATTCTTCATAATTACAATGACTTCAGCATCAGTACAATTGACAGCTTTACTCACCGCATATTACGAACATTCTCGTTTGACCTGCAAATACCAATAAATTTTGAAATCGAATTTGATACCAGGCAAACTATTGAACAAGCAGCTGACATCCTTATAAGCAGAACAGGACAAAAAAACAATCCGGTGCTTACTAATCTGCTGGTAAACTTTATTGAATCACGGATTGATGAAGAACGTAGTTTTGGCATCGAACATGAAATAACAGAGATGGCCGGCAAAATGCTTAACGAAGACAGTATCCACTATATAGATAAAATAAAAGAGAAAGATATACCCGATTTTTTGAAAGCATACAAAGAGATTAAGAAGAAACAAAACAACTTTCAAAACCGGCTTATTGATCTTGCTAATAACGGACTTCACCTTATTAACAAAGCAGACGTTGAGGTTAGTTCGATGGCACAAGGTAATAAAGGAATCTTTTCATGGTTTAAAAAACTCTCGAACGGTAGAATTTTGGATGGCCTGCCGCCAAATAAAACAGTCCAAAAGATTTTAAACGAAAACAAATGGCACAGCGCAAAAGCCGACAAACAAGATATTGCAGCTATTAACAATATAGCTCCAGAACTGAATAAAATAGCTGATGAAATAATAGACCTTTCAGAAAAAAATCTTAGTGAATATATTTTACTGGATAACATCAGAAACAACATCTTTTCGCTTGCACTGATAAACGAGATGGAAAAGATAATAGACAATATCAGGAAAGAAGAAAACAGTTTATTTATTTCTGATTTCAATAAAAAGATATCCGATTTTATTGCTCATGAACCTATACCATTTATATATGAAAGGATTGGCGAACGGTATCAGAATTATATGATAGATGAATTTCAGGACACCTCGGTGCTTCAGTGGCAGAACATGTTACCTCTAATTGAAAACAGCCTTGCAAACGGAAACATGTGCTTACTGGTAGGTGATGCTAAGCAGTCAATTTACAGATGGCGGGGTGGAGATGCTCAACAATTTATCATGCTGCCAAAGCTAACAAGAAAAATATATTCGGTAAATAAGGAAATGGTTGAAAAAACGCTTGAAGCCAACTACCGCCAAATCCCTGATGATATTGAAGAAAGTACAATAAATTACAGGTCACTCGAAAACATCGTTAATTTCAATAATGACTTTTTTGAAACCATAAAAGCCGGATTGCCCGATCTTATAAAAGAAGTATATCAGGGCCATCATCAAAAAAGCAATAAAACCGGCAACGGCGGATATGTTGAAATATCTTTTATCCCGGAAATAAAAAGCAATGATAAGGAAGAGTTTGAAAATAAAACCGTTGAAAAAGTAAATAATACAATAAATGAACTAGTTAACGGTAAATACTCATACAGAGACATAGCAGTATTATGCCGTAAGAAAAAAGAAGCCGCTGCAGTAGCAAATTATCTGACTAACAAAGGACTATATGTGGTCTCTGAAGAATCTTTATTGCTAAACGCCTCGTCAAAAGTTAACTTCCTGATTTCTTTCATGAAGATGCTCAACAATCCCGGCGATAATTTAGCATTAGTCGAATGTGTCGATTTCTTGATTAACAACAAAGTGATAAAACAACCCGATAACCTCCACAATTGCCTAAAAATCTTGTTTTATGACGAAGAAAACGGAGTGAAAAATAATGATATAAATAATTTTGAAAAACTTGTTTCTCTATTAAAAGAAAACGGATTAAATTTATCTTCATTTATCTCAAATACCGACAATGTTTATGAATTGTTTGAAGAAACAGTAAGATTGTTTTTCCACTCACAACAAAACATTGACCCATATTTAACTTTTTTCTTTGATTGCGTTCATGAATTCCAACAATCACATTATAATTCTATCCCCGAATTTTTGAGATACTGGGATGAAAATAAACACAAACTTTCATTGATCATTCCTGATAAACTAAATGCAGTAAAAGTAATTACCATACATAAATCCAAAGGATTGCAATTCCCTGTTGTTATTTATCCTTTTGCAAAAGAGGCGGTAAAATCACATAAAGATGACGGCTTTTGGATTAATCTTGACAATAAAACAATTTCAGGTCTAAAAGCCGCATATATTAGCTCTCGTAAAAACCTGGCAGAAACAAATTTTTCAGATTTGTATTCGTATGAAGAAGAAAGCAAAATGCTTGATTTGATCAATCTGACCTATGTAGCCTTTACAAGGCCAAAAGAAAAATTGTACGTGATCTCATCAGTGCCCGGTTCAGGTAAATTTCCAAAAAATAGCCTTAACTCTATTCTATATGAATACTTAAAAAATAAAAAACTATGGAATAATGATAAGCTTGTCTACTCTTTTCCTATAAAACAATCAAATAATATTGATATTAAGTCTGCAAAAAAACAATTATATGAAGAAAATCAGGGCAAAATATGGCTAAATAAATATATTAATCAACCCCGTCATGAAAAGGTTCAGGCACGCGTTATTGACCAGCCACATGATACCGGACAGGTAAAAAAGGTAATAAGGGGCAGACAAATACATAAAGCTATGGAAAACATATATGCAGAAAAGGATATACCCATTGTTATGGAGCAGTTGATTTTTGATGGATATATCAACGAAAAAGAAAGTGATGACCTTAAGAATAATATTAAATCAATAATAAATAACCCCTTGATAAAACCGTTTTTTTCGGAAAAATATAATATAAAAACAGAGCCCGGCATATTTGATGAAAATGGGAACTTCTACCGGCCCGACCGCATAGTTTTCTCTAATGAACAAACAGCTGTAATTGATTATAAAACAGGTGATCCACACCAAAAACATCAAAACCAAATCAAAAAATATGGCACACTACTAAATGACATGGGCTATAAAAACATAAAACTACTGCTTATCTATCTGGACCATAACAAAATTGAGAATATAAATTTTTCGGATTAAAGAGAATTAAAAAACTAAGCCTGCCCTACCCTTTTCAAACGTTTACAGTAAAAATTAACAACAAAAAGCACCATACCCAAAAAAGGCAACAGTGGAATCCTTAATCTTACCAAAGCCCCAAAATTGGCTGTTGAAATCCCCACGGCAAAAGCAAATATAAGGGCAAAAAGAAGGCTGAAAGCCAGGGAAGGCGATCTGCTGATTATTCTTAGGAAACGGTATGGCCCTGCCCTTAGCAAAACAAATACAAAAAACAACATAATTGCCATATTTTCTACACCGGATATAAGGATCAACACATTATCACCCTCCCATATAAAGGGCCTGAAAAGTCCTGCAAATACTGCTTGCGGGGCTTTGCTTATAAAGTTGGTAAGAGTACCGTCAAGCTCGCCAATGTCAAAATAATTTTCACCATAGGCATGAGCTCGGGTGAGGTCATCCTGGGTTATCACAGCCTTTTCTATTATGCCTTCTAAGGTGGCATATTCACCCAGCCTGTCACTAAAACTTATAATAAATAACCTTGAAATCAAAAGAAATAACACTATTATTGCTGGCCCTATGGAAACCCTCAAAAAAACATTACCTATATTTTTTATCCTTTCAAATGACACCCAAAGAAAAGCACCCGGAAGCAATGCTACAAAGATATAGGGCTTAATTGATATCATTAAATATACAGACAATATGACCGATATAATATACCCGGCCTTAATTCTTTTTTTTATAAACAGATTATAAAACCCATATACAAACCATCCGGCAGCCATCAAAGTATAAGTATCTTTGATAATTCCTGAACCCCAAAAAAGTATTGATGGGAAAAAAAGTACGGCTATGGCAAGCTCTTTATAAGCTCCTTTAAACAAATCGGTAAAAACAAGATATAGTTTCCATATACCAGTATAAGCAAACCATGCAACTAATATAGAAGCAGTAAAATAATTTTTGAAACCTAAAAGTGTGAATATACTAGTTAATCTAACTGTTGTAAAAGATTGGTAATCGCTCAAATACCAAGGGAAACCGGTAGATGAATCAAAAGCCATACGATTTTCGGGACTTAAATTACCAAGAAGAAGAGAAAAATAGTTTAGCGGCTTTTGAAAAAGCAAATTAACCATCGCTTCTGAGCTTCTATAATAATTGGTTGTATCATGCCCCTCATAATAAAGAGTATAAATAAGGCAAAAAATAATAACACTCGCTACTTTAGCAAATAAGCCCCATGTGTAAAAACGGTAAACAGGATTTTGATCCTGGTATTTTCTCTGGATATTTATAGCAATAATAAACATCGCTACCAGGTATACAGCCATTATGACATAATCCATTAATCCGGGGAAAAGGCTTTTTGTCCATATATCAGCTGTATTCATATTAACATCCAGTTAACTATTTTTCTTTTTTTGCTTTCGGCAACAATTCATCCCTTACCCATGAGAATTCAGGTTCATATTCCAATGCCCTTTTATAAGTATTTATTGCAAGCAATTGTTCGCCCGTATGCTCATAACTTTTCGCAAGCCCTACTAATGTATTGAGATATAACCAGCGCTGATTGGGTTTTAAATTATTTTCAAATAGTTCAACAGCCTTTTTATAGTATTTTACTGCCTCTTGTTTACTCCCACCAAAAGCCGAAGGAGTATAAAAAGCAGAGTTACCCCTTTCCATCCATGCAGCAGGATTATTTTCGTCGGTTTCTACTGCCTTATCAATGGCATTATTAGCCCTGTTACCGAGCACAATAGCATTAAAAGGGTTTAATGATATCCGGAAAGCCAATAATGCCCCCTTAAGAGCATAAGCATTAGAAACATATGATCTGTAATTAAACAACCTCTCCAGTTCAACTTCAGCCTTTTCAATTTGTACACGGGCTTTTCTTTTTTCCTCTTCATCCAGACTGACTGCTATAAATCCATACCGGGCAATTAAAAGGTCATAAAGCATACCGGGAACCCGATAAGAAGCATAATATTGCTCCATCTCATCAATAGTCCTCTCCCATTTATCCATCTTCCCGTCAATAAAACAGGTATAAATCTGCTCCTGAAATTTTTCCTGACTATTATTCGCTGAAACATTTAGCGAAAATAAAACTGCAAGCATTAAATAACAAAACTTAACCAACATAACTTCAAAAAAATTAAATCTATTAAACATCTATATTCCTTCCTTTCCAAAAAGTGGCTTTTTGTTTTTGTAATTTAAAAGCCTTGAAAATAACGTATATGAAACTCAATTGTTGCAAAGGCGCGAGTACCAGGTTATGTATAATATTTTGGCGACTGACTGCTGAAATTATAATACGAATCAATATGACCATTGAAAAATATGCAATAGTAAAGATAATAGGCAACCCAAACAACACAGGTAAAAAGCCAAAAGTAGTTAACAATGCAAACAAAAATGCTATTATTTTGCTTCCTCCGAAAAACTCAAAAACATTTTTCGAAAAACCATGAACAGCATCATGCCATGAACTATACATTCGGCATGCTAACTGCTTATTGCCAAGTAAAGTTTGAACCTTATAACCTTTGGTTTTCATATATCTGAAAATTGCTATATCTTCCACTTTCCTTAACCTCATCTTTTCATGAAACTTTTCTCTATGATAAATATCAGCATCGAAAAACATAAACTGACCATTTGCTGCTGAAAATGATCGTTTTGAAGATATTTTTGTCAGAATAAGTGGAAGTAAACTTAATAAAATCCAGTTCATCAGGGGCACTGTGATTTTTTCGGCAAATGAATGCATCTTCTGTACCGGAAAAACAGATAAAAGAGCTAAATGATGTTTTTTAACATGTCTAACTGCACTTTTAATAACCCCCTTTTTAATATTAACATCAGCATCAAGAAACAATAAGTACTCACCTTGAGCATGTAACGACAAGCAGTGGCAAGCATGGTTTTTCCCAAGCCACCCAGCAGATGGCTCATTGCCTTGTATTATATTAATACGCGAATCTTTATCGGCATATCTTTTAATTATTTGCAAAGTCCTGTCTTCCGACATATCATCATAAATCCAAATATCTATATTATTATAATCATGACTTAAAATATCTTCAATGATAATTGCAATGTTTTTTTCTTCATTACGTGCAGGTATTAAAACCGAAACCCTGGGTTCGTCTTTTGAAGAACGATCTTTTAACCACTGCCGTCCCAATAAATTAAATAAGGCTATAATCAACCTTAAACCGGTAAAAAAAATTATAAACCCCCCAAAATAGATCATAAGGCTGCTATTTGTTTATTGATGCTGTCTTTATAAAAATCATTGTAATGTTCTTCTAGCTCCTGAATTGAAAAGCCTGTTGTTTTTTCAGGACTGTATAGAAATTGATTCAAAGCAGGTTTTTTAAAAGAATAATAGTCAAGCAAATTAGCGACAAATAAAACTTGTATGTTATTATCAACTTCCTTTAATATCCGATCCAAGCCTTTTTCAAAAACAAACTGCCTTTTATGCTGTGACTGAATACTTCCCTGGGCAAAAAACAAAAGCATATTGGATTTGTTCTTAAGCAATTTTGAAGCATACTCAAGGCTGTCAAATAGAGTTTTACTTTTTTTATTTATTGAAAAAGCCCCAAGTTTTCTAAGAAACATGTTCTGCTTAAGCTGCTCTTCAAGCATCATCACATAAAATTTTCTTTTAAAAGTTTTATTATTCATGTTTAATATCCAAAACCCGTCCCACCAACTTATGTGATTTGAAATTACAAGAAACGGCATATCCCTGTCTTTAACATCGCCTATTATGTCAATCTTCCTGAAATGCAGCTTGAGGGAATATGACAGGTAAACACTAAACATATATTGAAACCATAGTACATGTTTTGCCTCTATCATATATTTACATTCTTAATATTACGTTAAGCAAAATAAAAAAGCCTATCTGTGAAAAGAAAAGCGTAAATGCAACCCTGTTTATATAATGCAATCGGGCAACATAAAAGACAGAGAGCATCAAAGATGATATTACAAACCATGCAACATAATTTTGCATGGGAATGATGTCGCCACTCCAACTCCACATATCAAGACGAATGGCTACAGGCTCCATTATAACATCATAAATTACCATTAACAAACCACCTGCCGGAATCTTTAAAAAAACCGGCAAACCGGTTTTGTTTATTATCAAATATACACAATATATTAACATTAGCCAGTTTAACCCTATAAGAGGAGGCGTCCCCATAAATCTTACCCCTAATGCCCTGCCATAAGAATACTCACCAAAAATATCGCCGGTATAAACTCCTGCAACCTCAATACCAAATCCAAAAAGTATAATTAGTAAAAAAACCAAAAAATGTTTATAACTCCATCTATAATGAACCAAAAACAACAATGCCGATACCATAAGAAGAGAATATGGCATTACACTGATAAAAAAATCCCGGGAAAAATTTCTTTCAAGGCCTATAGCACCTAAAAAATAAAAAACAACAATGAAAATATTAATAAACACTTCTCTGTTTAACGATCTAAAGAATGCAACTAATTTATGCATAAAAACTAAATATATATAAAGTTGGTTTTTATTGTATGATTTCTTTTTATTAATTCAGCTGTAAAAAAATAATTAGCCGTAATTTTATTTTTGACATGCAATCTGCAAAAAAATACTTTAATAAAACACAGAATTGCATAAATAGTTTAAAATTTTAAGAATAAAGCCCAAATGGCTGACAAACATAATGTTTATCCTAAAAAGTTGTTTTAGGGTGACTAAAGTACTAAAAATTTAGATTGCAACAATCATTCTGATTTTAATATAGTATGTGAATATACATTTTATGCTTTTACCATTATCAAAAAAACCTTGATAAAGGCAATTATTTGGATAACAAAACATTCAATGCCGGCAATATAAAACAAAACTATAAAAAATATTACCCTTTGGTTTGGAAGAGTTATTATAATGTTTTTTTCTTTTTCCGAAACAACGAATGTAACATGTCAGTTATGTTGATATCTAATGCCGGTGGTATAGATTTGATAAAAATCAGAAATACTATCGGAAAAAATGCAGCATTATATCCCTGTGGGATCAATTCCCAGAAGAAAATCATCAAAGCTGATAATACCATAATTACTTTAAAATACCATTTGGAAAAACTGTTTAAAGTACTAAAATGATACTTTAAAAAAAAGTAAATGTGGAAAGGCAATGCCCATAAAAGATTCATATTACTATTTGTAGCTAAATGCTCTGAAATAAACCAAAGAAAAATTATAAGCAACCCTGTTATACTTAAAGCAGAAAAAAAGATTATATCAAATAATTTTGCTGCTTTTTTGTTAGCAAAGCTAATAAGCCCCAGGGCAAAAATAAGCCAAAAGGCTATATTTGGGCTAATAGGATGTGGAGGGGCCGGCTGAGACCTCTTTTCAAGCAAAATACGATCCTCACTGACAAGGGGTCTTTCATCAACCATTTGTGCGTTAGCAAATGCAATAAACATTTCATCAGGAATAAACATATATTCGTAAGGTTCAGCTACTTTATCAGCAGGTAAACCAAGAGCAATATCAATTCCAAACTCACTCCATGGCATGTTCTCCAGATAAGGTGATAATAAATCGCGAAAAGTTCGGCGATCAGGATCATAAGGCTCTTCATACCATTCTACATTAAGCTTCTCATCTACTATATCTCGTATTCTCGTAGCACAATTGTCATAAAAAAAGTCATAATGGTAATACTTATTTTCAGGTAAAGCATTTTCGCGCAAAAATTCGAATACCTTTTGCTTTTCAAAAGAATAAAGGTTAAGAACCTGCTCGTATATAGCACGTCCTTCAATCCGATATACAGACTCATAATATCTATATGGCCCGACTGACAACATATACATCAACCGACCCTTGGCAAACTTGTAATAAAAATTGGGCGTATCAAAATCAAAGGTTCCATAATTGTAGACCAAATCAATTTCATTTTCAGGATCATTAACACGCAAAGCACTGTGACCAAAAACAGAATAGAGTTCTTCTCCGGGTGTCGAAGTAAGTAATGTGATCTCAGCTTTATCAGATAATATTATACTATTTTCAGTATTAATGCCAAAAACAGATACAAAACCATATAATAATAAAATGCTTATAATTAATTTCTTTTCACAAAATACTTTCCTAAAAACCATTTTCTAATTTTTTATCATCGACGCATTTATCCAAATAAAAAACAATATTAAATCAGAGCCAAAATAGAAAGTTAATCTGATTTTTTTAAAATGCAAAATTGGTAAAAAAATTCAAATTATTGGAAGAAAAAAATATTACAATCCAAAAAGATACTGCTCTTATTTTAACAGTAATAAATATATTTTATAAATAAATATGAAATGATTACCAGGCTTCTGCCTTATTCGAAGTGTTACTATAATCTGTTAAAACGAATATTTTAAAGACGCTATCCATGATGAGCCGGCATATTCATGTAAAACAGTACCTTCTTCTCCACCAATAAAAATCTGTGCCAAAATCTCAAAATCAAGATCCGTTATAACAGAATAAGAAATATTTGGAGAAACAAATAAAGCTTCAATATCGGGCATTACCATAACTGCCATTCCACCGTTTAATATTGGAGAAAACATATGATCTGCACTAAGCGTAGCTGCGTACTCTGAAAACATTATATTATCAGGCTGTAATGGTTCGGTTATTAAAAACACCTGCTCGGGGTCGCGTTGATATCCACCATTATAAAGAAACTCAACTACACCGAATGTGCCTGTACTAAACATATAATCCATACCTACGGCAGCTACGATATTACCCCTTTCAATACCGGGTGTTTTTTCAAGGTCGTAAAACCATGTTGCTTCACCTTTAAACCCGGCACCTCCAATATTACCTGCCCAGCCTATACCAATTGCACTGCGGTCTTTATAATATCCTGCAAGAGTTTGAATATCATAATTCCATTGCTGAAAATTAACCATTCCGGCAGCAACCATATCTTCACTGTCTTCTGCCGGGCTAACTGCTAATTGTATCTGAGAAGCATGATCAAGGTAATGTTGTATCCTTATAGCATCAGCACCGGGACGTTCGGGATAATCAAAATCGAAAAATGAATATGTGTTAAAAAGGTCATTTGGATTTGAAACAAGATTGATTCCCCAATTTATCCTTTGTCTTCCAACGCGTACGCGCCATCCTTCAGTGCTCCAATTCATATACAACCGGTCTATTTCACTATGTCCAAGCCACGGACCATCTGAAAACCAAACCCACGACATATCCAATAATCCGTCATCCTCTTCAAAAATATCCTTTACATTAGGAATGTCTTTAAGCATTTCATTGTACATAAGCCTGTTGCGTCCTTCAACCCGGAGCTGGATATTTTCAGTAGCATCAAATCTAAAATTAAGCCTGTTGTGAAAAATATTGGTAAACTCCGGATCTGAAAAATCTTCATCTAAAGACAAAATTGGCATATCCCTGACATAGCCGCGAATCGAAAACCGGTCCATAAAGCTTTCTTCATTATCATTTGCACTAACTGGTAAAAGAAATAGTGTCTTTACTATCAGAATTAGAAATAGTGTTTTGTTTTGCATTTGTGTAATTATTTTTTATGTTTATTTTTTTTGTAACGAGTAACGGGTGACGAGTGACGCGTTACCCATTACCCGTCACTGTACCTGCTATTCAGCCTGCACAGCTTCAGCCGGTTTTAGGCGCAATGCTTTCAATGCCGGGAAAATTGATGTAAACAATGCTGTCAGTATTACCAGCACTGTAATAATAACAAAAACCCCGGGTTCAAAAACCGGATATACAACTGCATCAAACCCATAATCTTTAAGCGCATCTCCCCCAACTGCCGACAAGTCAATTCCTTTCCTGCTCAAAACTGATGTCGTGGTATAGCCAACGGCCATTCCGAGTATAGCCCCGGTCAAAGATAAAAATGTTGTTTCAAGCAAGATCATGGCAAAAATCCTCTTCTTATTCATGCCAATAGCCATAAGCATTCCAAGCTCTTTTATTCTTTCAATAACAGCCATAAGCATTGTATTAAGCAATCCAAACGCTAATGCCAAAAGTATTACAATCAAAATTATAACATACATCATACCAGCCATCTCTTGTAAAAAGGCTAATTCAGGTGATATTTCCGCCCATGTTCTGACTTCAAGATCAGGGTAAAGCTCCTGGTATCTGCCGGCAAAAGCATCAGCTTTTTCATGATCATCAGTCAGTATACCCACTTCGTTAACGATTTTCTCATAGCCTAAAAGTTCATTAAGCTCATCCTGCAATACAAACACATGCCTTTCGTCCCATGCAGTTGCAGCTGTCCGGTAAATACCGGCAACCCTGAATGAAGCAGCACCAAGCTCTCCATCAACATCCTGAAATGTTAAAACTATGCGAGAACCTATTCTTGCATTTACTTTGTCAGCCAAGCTTTCGCCTATCAATGCAGGATTACGGAATTCCTTATCCAGGTAATTACCATCAATGATATTTTCATCCAGTGATGTGGTATTGGCTTCCATTTGCGGACAAACACCCATAATATTGACACCGGCAGTTAAAGTGGCCGTCCTTATCATGCCGCTTACTTTCGCCCTACCCGAAAATGCAAGGACATCGTTGTCTTCTGAAAGTTCAACTTTTAGATCATCCCATCTTTGAATAAAGTATTTTACATTGTAATCCCTTAAAAATTCAGAATGGTGTATCTGAACATGTGACACCTGTTGTTCAATGCTTGATTTGAATCTTTGATTCAATAGTCCGAACATTAAAGATGCAGCAAATATTCCTCCCCATAAGCCGACCATTACAGCAATGATCATTACTATGCTACGTTGACGATTTCGCCACATGTTAAGCCATGATATTTTTAATAACATTTTCATTTTAATTGTTTTTTAAAGTGACGAGTAACGAGTAACGAGTAACGGGTTGTTTGAAATCATCACTAATATTTTTAATATTTATATCATTAAATTACAATAAATTAATTACAAAATAATATTTGCCTGTAACTGCCAAATACCTTGTCACCTGTTACCCGTCACCCGTTACCCGTTACTTGTCACCAAAAGAAATTTTCATAAATCAGTTTTTTATTTTTTTCTGATCAACAATTTTAAATTTAAACACTTTATAAACCGGGAATAACCCGACCAAAAAAGCAATTGAAAATACAATTATCGCCTGAGTATAAAATATTGAAGGCGTCATTGAAAACGGCATAACAGGTTCAAAGCCATAATCAATGATGGTTTCAGCCATGCCCCCTGTTAAAGGTATAGGGTTATGGAAAAAATATAATACAACAGGGAATGCCAGCAGTATACCCGCTATTGCACCTGTAAAGGTTATAAAAACCGATTCAAAAAAACAGACTGCAGCAAGGCTTGAGCGCTTCAAACCAAGTGAAAACAAGAGCCTGAATTCACGCCTTCTTTCTATCAGCATAGTTAGTATTGTCCCAAATAACCCAAATGCTATAACAATATACAGGATTATCATTAAAACCCATGTGCCTGCCATATCAAACTGCATCATATTGAGCAGGTCTTCAAGCATTTCTTCCCAGGTAAGTACATTATACCATTCGCTGTCTATTTTACTATTAAGCCCTTCAGCCAACTGATCGGTTCGTGAAGGGTTTTCAGGCATTATAATAAGTGATGTAAGCCTGCTTTCGGCATCATAGAACCACTGTGCAGCCTCTAAAGACATATATATACTGTTATTATTCAGTTCCGGCAATCGCAAATCAACAATCCCTTTCACGGGATAAAGCCCCGAAGCAGTAGCCCCATGAAACCCTTGTCCTAAAAGCACTAAAGTATCGCCAATACCAATGTTCAATATCCCGGCAAGGCCTTCAGCCACAACAACACCATCATCACCACTTTCTATAAACTCCCCCTCTACCATGTCATCCGAAAGCTCACTCATTCTATCCTCAAGCTCCGGTTCAATGCCAATTACCATGCTCCCCCTGGTTATCTCATCAGTAGCCACCAGGGCAAAACTCTGGATTCTGGGAACATGGTAGGCAATATCTTCTTCAAATTCATTCAGCAGATCTTTTATATTATCATCAAATAGCATTGCATAATCCATTGAAGGCTCTTCATCATACATCACATCCTGTATTTGTATATAGCCCGTAGAGTATTTTACTGTTGTATCAATCATACGCTCATATGAGCCCTGCTCCATCGAAAAGAAGAAAACAGCAAGTATAACGGCAAACATAACCGAACTGATAGTAATCAAAGTTCGACGCTTATTCCGCCATAAATTTCGCCATGCCAATGTTAGTATTAGTTTCATTTTTTAATTTTTTAAAGTGACGTATACTGGTGACGGGTAACGAGTAACGGGTGACGAGTTAATGTTTGTTTTTATGCTCAAATTAATCATTAATAATTTTATTATTTACGTTCATGTATTAAAACAAATTTTTTATTGTATAAGGATTCTGAACCTTTTCATAGTCCTGATTTAATTTTACTTTTTCTGTAAACTTATTTCAGGACAAGTCAAATCATTCCTGCCTCACCGCCTGTGCAGGAGCCAGCTTTATAGCTTTTCTGGCAGGGTATATTGATGCCAGAATAGCAAATATTACAATTACAATAGTTACCTGTATATAAAAAGATACATTTAATTCCGGATATATAAGTGGTGAAAAACCGAATTCTCGTAACCCTTCTCCGCCAATAGCAGAGAGATCCAACCCTGTATTGTGAACATATCCTATCAGTAGTGATGATAACACCATCCCTACCACCCCACCTGTAATTGACAAGAACACCGTTTCAAGGACTATCATGCTAAAGATTTTTATTCTCTTCATCCCTATAGACATAAGCATTCCAAGTTCTCTGACCCTTTCAAGTACAGACATAAGAATAGTATTCAATATCCCAAATGATACACCAAGCATAATAACAGCAATTATTGCTATCATACTCATTTCTGTGTATTCTACTATAAATTGTATATCCGGAGCTATCTCGTCCCAATGTCTTACTTTAATGCCGGTATATTTATTACTTAGCCCAGCAGCTACCTCCCGGTATTTATCATGATCTTTAAGAAGAACGGCTATTTCAGTTATCTTATCTTCACCGCTAATTAACCTATTGATATCATTGGTCTCAACAAAGATATTCTGCATCTCATAAGCTGCTGCAACCGACCTAAATATTCCTTCTACTCTGAAAGTTGCACTGATCATTTCACCGTCAACATCATGAAAAGTCAGAACTATACGTGAACCAACTCTGCTTTGCATCTTGTCTGCAAGCTCTTCTCCTATCACAATTGAAGGCAACCTTCCATCTTCTTTAAAATACGTTCCTTCAATTATTTGTTCATCAAAAGCAGTAGTCTTGAGTTCCCACTCCGGCTCAACACCAATTATAGTAACTCCTGATGAAAGGTAAGGTGAAGCAATCATGCCATCCATCTTTGTGCGGGCAGCTACTGACTTTATCTTGGGATGTTTTAGCAATTCATCAAAAATATTATGAGCATCTTCAATATTATAACGTAATTCACGGTCTGAAATAAAATCAGGATCATGAAACTGAATATGAGAAATTTGTTTTTCAATGGTTTCTTTAATGGTTTGATTCATCAGTCCAATGTATGCAGAAGAAATAAAGTTTCCACCTATCAAACCAAGCGAAATCGCAATAATGATAACAAGGCTGCGTGTTTTGTTGCGCCATACGTTTCGCCAGGCTATTTTAATTAGTGTGTTCATTTTTTTTGATTGTATGTATAACTATCGTTAGTAAAGTATGTAGTAACAGGTAACGAGTGACGAGGTGATGTTTTGTTTTATGTTTGAAACTATCATCAATATTTTTAATATTTATTTTCTTGTATTAAAACAAATTTATTATTGTATAGGGATTCCCGAATACCGGTCTCCCGTTACCCGTCACTCGTTACTAGTTACCCGTTACCATTTTTATACAATTTATAATCCTTTTCATAACTGTTATTTTAGAAGAAATTCCTTTATGCATTATCACAACTTCTAATTCCTTGCAGCTTCAATGATTCTAATCCGGTTTATCTTATTAATTGAATACAAGCCAATTATCATTGTAATTATAAAAAATGCCAGTGCCTGATTCAAAAATATATTAATATCAACCAAAAAAGGGAATACCGGTTCCATTCCCAAATCAAGTATGTAATTAGCCATTTCACCGGTAAACTTTATGGGATATATTTGAAACAGGTACATAACAGGAAAACTAATAATTACTCCGGCTATCACTCCAATCATACCAATAATGAATGTTTCTGTTAAACTTACCATGCCCAGTTGTAGTCGTTTCATACCTATTGATAACAATATGCCAAACTCCCTCATACGCTCATATAGCATATTAAGTATGGTTCCAAATATTCCAAATCCAACAATTATATAGAAAATCCATGCTATAAGTGAATAAACCGTATCCTGCATCTCCCTTAAACCAACAATGTCGGGCATTAATTCCTGCCAGGTTCTTGCAGCATACCATTCATCATCAAGCTTTTCCTGGATAGCTTCAGCCAAATACCCGGCTTTTTCTTCATCATCAATCATCAGTATAAGATTGGTTAACCTGTTATCAGCAGCAAAATACCATTGAGCTACCTGCAAAGGCAAAAACACCATTGTGTTATTTTGCTCGGGCAATGAAAATTCCATTATCCCTCCTATTTCAAATCTACCTGATGCTGACATTGCCTGAAATCCCTGCCCTATTAGTGTTAAAGTATCACCAATGCATAAATCCAACATTTCAGCCAATCCTTTACCAACAACAGCATAATTATTATTACCAGAAAACATTTTACCTTTTACAATGTTATCTGAAAGATTGCGAAGCTTGTCTTCTTTGTCAGGAACAATGCCTGTTACCATAGCAGGTTTTGACGTAATTTCCTTTGCAGCCAGTGAAAACCCTTGTATGCGTGGTACAGTATATTGAATTTCATTATCAAACGGCTCAATAGCATCTTTTACCCCATCACCGTATTCGAACAAATGATCCATAGTAGGTTCATCAAGATACATAGCATCCTGTATTTGCAGATAACCTGTCTCCTGCCGCACCATGGTTTCCAGCATTTGTTTCTGAAACCCACCGGCAAAAGAAAGCAAAGCACCTGCAAGCAATACGGCAAACATAACCGAGCTAATGGTGATCATTGTTCGCCGCTTATTACGCCAGAGATTTCGCCAAGCTAAAGTTATAAGAGTTTTCATTGTTTATTTTTTAAATATATATTTTTCAACCACAGAGTTGCTCAGAGTTATTCACAGAGTTGCACGGAGCTTTTATTATTTGTTCTTCTCTGTGTAACTCTGTGTATTAATCTGTGTAACTCTGTGGTTAAAATTTACCATATTTCCGTTTAACCACAGAGTTTCACGGAGTTATTCACAGAGTTGCTCAGAGTTTTTAATATTTGTTTTTCTCTGTGGTTAAAAAATTACCTCTCAAAAGCTTCATCCTTGCTCACTGCTCCATCCACAAGCGTAATAACACGTCTTGCCCTGTCAATAACTCTTTGATCGTGCGTTGAGAAAATAAGTGTTATATTTTCTTCTTTATTTAATCTTGACATAATATCCAGCAGGTTGAAGGCCGATTCGGTATCAAGGTTTGCTGTCGGCTCATCGGCAAGTACAAACTTTGGTTTGGATGCCAGTGCTCTTGCAACTGCAACGCGCTGCTGCTGCCCACCTGAAAGCTTGCTGGGGCGAACATCTACCTTCTCTGAAAGCCCCACCTGCTCGAGCATCTCTACAGCACGCTTCTCCATTTTGGCTTTAGATTCCTTTTGCAAAAGCATAATAAATGATACGTTCTCTTTTGCCGTTAATACGGGGATCAGGTTGTACGACTGAAATACAAAACCTATGTTTTTCAACCTGAAGTCGAAAAGTTTACTTTCCTTCATATTTGAGATATCTGTATCATCAATTACTACATGTCCCTCCGTCGGTTTGTCAAGCCCACCTATTAAGTTCAGGAATGTGGTTTTACCACTTCCCGAAGGTCCTACAATAGCAGTAAATTCACCTTCGCCAAACTCAAGGTTTACATTATCTACAGCTTTCACAGGTGCTACCGAACTGTTGTAAATCTTTGTCAGATCCTTTGTTTTTATTACTGTTTTCATTTTTTTGTAATTTATTTAATGTTATTATTCTTTGAAATATATGTTTTGTTTCTGTGATTATTTTTTAGTAACGAGTGACGGGTGACGAGTGGCAGGTAATAATTTTCCATGTCTGAATAAGATTGACAGTTTTTTTCTATTTTTTTTTCAATTAATAACATACTTTAAAATTTCTATAATAATACTAACTATTAATCTAATCTGACCCGTTACTCGTTACCCGTTACCCGTTACTCGTCACTCGTTACCCGTTACCCTATTCCTGCCTCACTGCTTCTGCCGGCTGCAAACGTATAGCTTTCAATGCCGGGTATATTGAAGCAAGTATTGCAAACACAACCAATACTACTACTACTTGAAAGTAAAATCCGGTTTCCAGATCCGGATAAAGAACAGAAGCATAACCAAGCTCGCTAAGGCCTTCCCCTCCGGGAATAGGTACGCCGGTATTATTTAATATGCTTATCATACCGTAAGCCATTGTAAGCCCTATTACTCCGCCAAACAAAGAAATTATGGTAGTTTCCAAAACAATCATAAAGAAAACTTTTACTCGTTTCATACCGATTGCCAGGAGCATTCCCAACTCCCTTGCCCTTTCGAGTATTGACATCAATATAGTATTAAGCAACCCGAAGGATACAGCCATTATTACTATTATCAGGATCCATATTAAAACTTCATCAAGAACTTCAAGTGAATAATATAAAGATGGCCGCAAATCACCCCAATGACGTACTTTAGTGTCAGGGTATGCCTCCTTTAATCCATCCGTAATAACCCTGAAATCATCAGAATTTTTAATAACTATAGCTATTTCTGATACAGCCTCTTCATCTCCGATTATTTCATTAATATCAGTTTTCTTAACAAAAACCTTGCGCTCTTCGAAAGCTCTCGAAGGCAGAGAATAAATGCCTTCTATCCTGAAGGAAGCATTTATTACTTCCCCTTCCACATCCTGGAAAGTCAGAACCATACGTGAGCCGACAGCGGTATTAAGTTTTTCAGCCAATTGCCTGCCAATAACTATTGAAGGTATTCTGCCCTCTTCAATCAAATATGAGCCTTCTTCTATCAGACCTTTAAGCCCTGTTGTCTGGGCTTCAATTTCTGGGTCAATGCCTTTTATCCTAACACCGGCATTCATATTAGCTGTGGCAGCCATACCGTCAAAAACAATTCTTGGCGATGCAACTTTTATATCATCTCTTTTATTCAGATCTGATGCTATTTGCAAACCATCTGGAATACGAAAGCGCGCCTCCGGATTAGCAATAAACTCAGGGTGGTGAATTTGGATATGAGAAACCTGTGTTTCTATGGTATCTTCAAATTGCTGCTTTTCAAGAGCCAAACGCATGGCTGCACCGAATATTCCACCCATCAAACCCAATATTATTGCTACAATTATCACAATACTGCGCGTCTTGTTTCTCCATATATTTCTCCATGATATTTTTATGAGTGTTTTCATTTGTTTCTTTTTTATAGTTGTTCTTTTTAAAAAAATTATTTGTCACAATTAAAAAAAGTGACGGGTGACGAGTAACGGGTAACGGGTTTTGAATTTTCAATCATTGTTAATTATAATGTTGATTAATATTTTTGTTTGTTTTTATTCTTTTAACCACGGTGTTTCACAGAGTTTTTTGTTAATGAATTTTTTAGTGTTTTTTCAATTAATGCCATACTCTAATATTCAATATTAAATATAACCCATTACCCGTTACCCGTTACTCATTACTCGTTACTCATTACTCGTTACTCATTACTCGTTACTCATTACTCGTTACCACTTAATTCCTTGCTGCACTTATCATATCAAGCCTGAACACCTTTCTCACAGGATAAAGCCCTACAACAAGTGCAATTATAAAAATTGTAATAGCCTGGTAAATAAATATATCCGGTGCTATAGAAAAAGGCATCACAGGCTCAAAGCCCATGTCAAGAAATATTTCTGCCAGATCATCTCCAACTTGTATAGGATTCTGGTTTAGCCAATACATAATAGGAAATCCGACAATAATACCTGAAAGAACCCCTATAATGCTTATAAACAAAGTTTCAAAAAGACATATAATAGCCAGTTGGGAACGTTTCAAGCCTATTGACAATAATATCCCAAACTCTCTTAATCGTTCATGAATCATCATTATTATAGTGCCAAAAATTCCAAAGCCCACAACGATATACAATATCCATGCAAACAGCCTTACCTGGGCATCCCTGGCCTCAAAAGCTGTTAATATGTCTGGCATTAATTCTTCGTAAGTCTTTACGGCATACCATTCATCATCAAGTTCATCTGGTAAATACTGTGCCAATATATTTATATCCGATTCGTTTTCAACCATAATAATTAGGTTGGTCAACCTTTCCGGGGCGGCAAAAAACCACTGTGCTTCTTTCAAGGGCAAATATACCATAGTGTTGTTCTGCTCAGGCATTGGAAATTCTATTATACCCCCTACTTTAAATTTTCCGGCTGCCGACATGCCCTGAAACCCTTGTCCAATCAAAACTATCGTATCTCCAATTGACAATTCAAGTAAATTTGCCACACCTTCTCCTATAACAGCATAATTATCATTATCGGAAAACATCTCCCCTTCAACCATCCGTGAAGAAAGATCATTCATCCGGTCTTCTTTTTCAGGTTTTATTCCCATAACCTTAACCCCGCGAGTACCAATATCTTTAGCCCCAAGGCAAAAACCCCCTATTCGTGGCACAGTATAATCAATCATATCCGAATATTTTTCCAAAGCACTATTAACCTCCTCGCCATACTCCAGGGTGTGATCCATTGAAGGCTCATCATGATAGAGTACATCCTGTATTTGTAAATGACCTGTTGTTTGGCTTACCACAGAATCAATAAACAGCTCTCTTGTGCCTTCTATAAGCGACATCATAGCAATTGCCAAAACAACGGCAAACAATACCGAACTAACGGTGATAAGTGTCCGCCGTTTCTTCCGCCATAAATTCCTCCACGCTAATATTATTAATGTATTCATTTGCTTAAGTTTTTACATTTTTTATTTAAAAAAATTTTTTATAATGAAATAAATGATGGGTGACGGGTAACGAGTGACGGGTAATAATTTGTTCATGCCTGAATAAGATTGACAGTTTTTTTCTATTTTTTCAATTAATAACATACTCTAATTTTTTCTATAATAAAATATAAACCCATCATCCGTTCCCGTTACTCATTACCCGTTACCCGTTACTCGTCACTCGTTACTCGTTACTCGTCACCCGTCACCCGTCACTCGTCACCCGTTACTCAATACTGGTAAGATTTTCAACTGAGAAAAAGTCCTGGGAAATATCGATGTCGAAATCAACCTTATGTTGAGTGATAATGGTTTTATTCCCCGGCTTGTCTTCCGGTATCATCTCCATAACAGCCGGAATTGTTCGGCCTCCCATTGTTTTAAAATCTCTGAAGTTCATCGTGCTGGCAAGCTCACCAAAATCATCAAAATTTTCAACCTTTACAGGCAGATAATACTCTTTGCTCACCCAGTATATTACTTTATCATAAACAACAGGTGTTTCAGGATGTGGGATCAATTCAATCTTATAGCAGTCATGCCCGTTTATTGTTTCTTCACCAAGCAATGTATGCTCATAATCATCTACAGTTGATGTGCCGCTTACCAAATCATCGTTGCTAAAATCCGACCCCATCCATGACTGCGACATCATTGAAGGAGGCATCCTTATTGTGCGGTCAACGTTAGGATTATAACTCCACATATCATTATCCCTTTTCAGTGTAGCAGTACCTTCATCTCTGGATGGTGCTGTAACGAATACAAGTGCGTAATCGTCGCCCAACGTCCACGATTTCATAGAAATCTCACGTGTGTATCTGGGACGTACCGTTTCCATAGTCATTTCCGAATAAGATGCATCGCCGCGCATGTTGTACTCAACGCGCTCCAGTATCTCACGTGCATCCTGGGCTTCACCTTTAAACCCAAAAATAACAATTGTTAAAATGGTTAATAATAAAATCTTTTGTGTTTTCATAAGTTTTGTTTTTTTAGTTTTCATTACAAATATGTTCTTAATTGTTTTTTTTCAAAAAATATAATTAATGAACAATCATTTTTTAAAGTTGAATAGCAAATAATTATCCCTGAGCAAATCAAAAAAATTCATACTATTATTTTTTTTGTTTAATAAACATATTCTTTAACCTCTTTTTGAGTGATTCAACAACATCATCAGGACATGCTTCCGGTGTATATACCAAAATCATTGCTAATCCTTTTATTATTGACCTGAATAATAATAACATTTCCTGTGGGTTATCAAATCGCTCTTCAAAATAATTATATGCTGCTTGCATATATTTATCAGCATGACCACTAGTACCCTCTTCAGAAAAAATATGAGAAACAACATCTTTTTGCATCGTTAATTGAAAAAATATCATCCAGTATTCTCTGTCTTTTTTCATTGAATCCATCAATAACTCGAAATAATTTTCCATCTCTTCATCTGTGATCTCATCATCATTACTCGGATGTATTAAATTACCAATATTTTGAATTAAACTCTTCAATATATCTGTTAAAACACTTTCTTTACTTTCATAATAGTTATAAAGTAATCCTTTTGAGATATTAGCGGCTTTTGCAATTTCGCTAATTGTCGTTGCCCGATAACCTTTTTCGGCAAATATATGTAATGCGGTTTCCTTTATTAGCTCACGCTTTTCCTTCCTTATTTCTTCAAATTGCTCTTTCGTTTTAGGGGTCATATTTAATTTTATCTTTAAATTTATTTATTTTTGAATGAACGGTTGGTCAAAGATAAAAATGATTTTTTAAATGGCAATGGAAAAAATTAATTTTTTGTGTTAAAGGCTGGTAATCTTTTCACTAAGTCGTTCAGTCAGGTCTTATACATCGTCATATCTTGCTATTTGGTTTAACCGATTTTTCAAAAACTTCATCTTTCTGCAATTACCAACATTTCATGGTCTTCGGTCTTTAATTTATCTTCACGGGAAAAAGCTCCTAATTTTGCCCCGAAAATTTCAATTTTTTTAAATCCAAGTGTTTTCAGTAACCAGGTTATTTCAGATGGCACATAATACCTTTCATTACATTCAAGTTCTTTTTCTACTCCGTTATCATCCACAACTTTTGTAATGTTGTAATCCCTGAAAGTCATTAAATCAAAATTCCTGCTTTCATAGGTTGCGTTGCCCTCAATAGTGTTTTTTGAATGGAAATAGTTTATAGAGTGAAATAAAGGGAATAAACCGTTTAAAGTTGTAAAGATGAATTTTGCCTTATCCTTCAGCGACTTTGATACATTTTTGAGAATTTCGTAATTCATTTCATCTGTTTCCATTAATGGGAAACCACCTTCGCAGATCATTATAGCCACATCAAATTGGTTTTCAAATGGTAAATTTCGTGCATCATGTCTTAAAAAATCAATTTGCAACCTGTTGTGTTTTGCCTTTTCTTTCGCTTTTTCGAGTAGGGATTCCGACAAATCAACTCCGGTTATCGAATAGCCTCTTTTTGACAATTCTATTGAATGACGACCAGTGCCACAACCGATGTCAATGATATTTAGATCTTTATTGAAATTCAATTCTTTCTCTATAAAATCGCATTCTCCATTTGTTCCCTGTGTGAAACATTCATTATCGTATTTCTCACCATAGTTTTCAAATAAAACTACGTACCATGGTTTATTATTCATGTTTTTCTGATTTAATGTTAGTTACTCTATTATCGGTTATTATTTTTTGCATAATGCATAAACATATCCATAGCCACAATTGTCATATCTCTCCATATTAAGCCATACCCTGGAGCTGCATTTATATCTGACTTCATTAAAGCCAATTATCTCCAATAGCAAATAACAGGATAACAAGGTACGCTATTAAACACATTAATTATATTAATTCCATAAAAGTTGACAACTAACACAAAAATTATATATACAACCTAAAAAGTCATATGATGAAATACTATCTCCAACGTGCAATATCAGTGATCGAGATTTTCGGTTAATGATCCGGAAAAGTTTTGCTGTTCAGGATCATTATAAAATATTTCATGTTATATTGTTGCAACTTAATCAAGAACCGTTTATTGATAATATTTCTCCTAAGCTCATGATAGGAGAGCGATTGGTGGAAAAATTATAGATATTACTGTTTTTATACCGGACTTTTCAAACAGAAATTTTTTTTGTAAAGTAAGCACAAAGAATATAAAAACCCATTAATCAGAAATTAATTTATGTATTTGAATTGGTATTCATTATTATTTATTCCATTATTGTCTAAATCAAAAATACTCAAAATTTTGAATAAACTTGAATTTTAGAAACCATTCCGTAGAAAAAATGCTATGGCTATTAAAACAACAAAGACGGTGATAATCAGCATGCAATTCAAATATTTGACGAATTGCAAATCAATAGCCACCACATTCATTTAATAAATTCTTTAAAACAAGAATGCATTTCTGTTATACAGGATGTAGCCAAAATTTAGCATAAACATCAATGGCTGGGCTTCATTTTCAAAATAAGAAACACTTAAACTCAAGGGTCCAGCAAAAGTATGTCTAACAAATGCCATATTTGCCATAAGAGCTACATTTGTATTTTCAGAAAAATGAGGCAGGTAGTTATTTTTTACTTCAATTTGCTCCAGGGGTTGAAATGCAAATGCTTTGGCTTGAATACTGCTTGCATCAGACAGTCTGTAACTTAGCTTAGTGCCGGCAGCGAGATAATTGTTGGCGCGAAATTCAGGTAGAAACCCAGTTTTTGCAATTGGGAATGGATTGAACTGTTTTGCCATAGCAAGTGAGGCAATATGATGACTAAATAATGGCCTGTTACTCATGAAAGTTTCTACTAATATTCCGGGATAAAAACGTCCGATCTCACAGAAGTTATCTTCATATCTCATAGAAAATTCCAGCCATGAATGCTCATTGATGCTTCTGTTGTTATCAACAGCTGTGTTTCCGGGCACAAATTTTTCACTACCATTTACATATCCCATAGTGATATTCAAAAATCTACCACTCTGAGCATATTGATTATAATCGAGGGTATTGTATTCATAACTGACTTTTAACCCATATGGTTCAAAACTTGTAATATTGGCTGTATCAGTTTTTGAAAACACCCTTGAATCATAAAATTCATTTCTATTATATACTTTAAACCCTCCCATTTCAACTTTACCCCTGATACCTGCAGGAAAACCAATATGAATGTTACCCAAATACTCCGATTGTTTTAAAAAAGAAGGCTTATTTTCTTCAAATATATAAGCATGCCGTGAAGAGTACGTTTTATTATTATAAACTAAATCTGCATTTAAATAAAAGGGGTGTTTTCGTGAGAAATCTTTTCTTGACGAAACACTAAAACTATTATATGTTTTACCTAAAAACAATTTACTTGAAACATATACAGGGTTTTTTCTCAACCATCGGTATTTCAATTTTGTATATGCCTGACTAACATTGCCCGATGAAATATTTCCGCCATACCTTCTCTGGGCATAAGTATCATATTGCATATCCAAAAAAAGGTCATAATAGCCGGTTTCGGGATTCAAAATCAAACAAGGATGACTGTAATTAAAGTTAATATTTGAAAGCACTGTCAAATAGTTTTTTTTGATATCGTCAATGTGCATAGGTTTTTCAGAAACCTTAATTTGATTAACAATAAACTGCTTTTCATCTTTATTAAGCCCACCAACAATTACATTATCAATAAATAAATCCGGTATTTCATCTCTGAAAGCCTTTCTTCTTTCAGAAACATTATTAGTGTCAACTCTACTATCAACAATATAGGAATTATCATTGATTTGTTCATTTGCAGCATCATAACCCAAGGTGTATATTTCGCGGCTCCGGCTGAAATCGTTTATCTGAAGTTTAGGCACTTTAGGTTGTATAAGAAAACCTTTATCTGCATTGATATTATAGTTGGTATGACCCATCAACATATTTTGAAGTTGAGTAATAATATCGTTGGATGACGGCCTGGCAGGGTTACCTGAAACTACACTTCCTATTATAATATCAGGCTGAAATTCCATTTCAACAATATCCACGGGAAAATTGTTATACATACCACCGTCCATCATAAGTCTTCCGTCAATAGTAATAGGTTGAAAATAGAATGGAAAAGTCATAGAAGCTCTTATTGCATCTGCAAGACTGCCTATACGCATAACTTCACCCCTGTTATCTTCTATATTTGATGTAACACATCGAAAGGGAACAAAAAGATTGTCAAAGTTATAATTAACCGCTACAGCTGCAGGTTCAAAATATTTCATAAACAAAAAATCCATCAGATAAGGCGTCACCAGACTTGAAGGTAAATTACTTCGATAAATATCTCTTACCCCGTTTTTTCTAAATTGTTCCATTGAGAAATCGATTTTTACCCATACCGGATCAGGGTCAGTTTGCTTGTAATAATAGGTATATTTATTATCAATATTTCCTGATGCAGCATCTTTGAATTCGTCTGACAAAACTATCTCAAGCATTTCAGAAGGCGAATAACCGGCGGCATAAAGCCCGCCTATAATAGCACCCATAGATGTCCCGGCAATAAAATCAATCGGAACACCTTGCTCCTCAAGAGCCTGCAACACACCAATATGTGCAATACCCCTCGAACCACCGCCACTAAGAACTACTGCAACAGTAGGACGATCACCACGCCCGTTACCTGCTAAATACCTGGAATACAAATTAGTAACACTTATATCGCTTAAAAATATAATACATAAAAAAAAGAATGTTTTTACATAAAAACCTTTTGAATACATAATTCCTTATTTATAATTTAGTTAATTATTAAAACTATTTTAAAACAAAGCAGAAACAATAACATAATTATGTCTTTATATTCTATACAAAATTTCTATTATTAAATAAAACAGAAAAAAAATGTTTGATAAATGGCGGATTTTTGTTGTTGAATTGAATTTTTAATAAATCAACTCAGTAACATAATAAATGCCCGCTCCTGCGGCTGAAGCCGCAGGGAATAGATAAATGCAGTAAACAAACTAATGAAGAAAACCGCTAGGAATAGATACGTGCTAAAATAAATCACAAAATGTGATTAGAAAAATATCTATTCCCGCCGGCTTCAGCCGGTGGTTAAAATTAAATTACAGATCTTCAGAGCTTTAGCTCCATTAATTTTAAATAAACTATATTTACAAAAAAAGTATTTATTTAGATACCCTTTAAACCTAAATAACCATGAGCTGGATAAGAGTCTGGATACATTATGTCTTTTCTACAAAAAACAAGAATCCTTTTCTATTTTCACAAGAATTAAGATTTACGGTTTTTAAACACATGAAGCTAAATGCTAAAGAAAAAGATATTTGGCTGGATTGTATTAATGGTCATAAAGAACATGTACATTGTCTCATATCACTTGGGACTTCACAAACAATAAGTGATGTTGCAAGGCTAATAAAAGGAGAATCCTCTTTTTGGATAAATAAAAACAAATTGGTTAAAGGTAAATTTGCCTGGCAAAATGATTTCTGGGCGGTTAGTGTTAGTGAAAGTCATGTAGAAGCAGTAAGAAAATATATTCATTCACAAGAAGATAAGCATAAGTATTTGCTTTTTTCTGATGAAGTTGATGAATTTATGGAAAAAAACGGATGGAAATTGATCAGGGGGTGAAAATGGGGCTAAAGCCCCGTCAGCAGGGGCACTATACGCTCCTGCGGCTGAAGCCGCAGGGAATAGATAGGTGCAAAAAACAAACTAATGAAGAAAGCCGCCTGAAATAGATAGGTATTAAAATATCTCACAAAATGTGATTATAACTATATCTATACCCACCTGCTTTTATCACAAAATGTGATTAGAACCATATCCATTCCCACCTGCTTTTATAACAAAACGTGATTAGAACCATATCCATTCCCGCCGGCTTCAGCCGGTGGCTAAAATTAGCCTACAGATCTTTGGAGCTTTAGCTCCATTTATTATGCGGCTGAAGCCGAAAAAACAGATAAGTATCATAATAAAATAAAATATATTATTAGAACTACTATATTTAAATGCCTGGCTTTAGCCAGGTTAAAATGGGGCTAAAGCCCTCGTCCGTAGCGCCGTTTCCCGATCCTGCGGCTGAAGCCGCAGGGAATAAATAGGTACAGAAAACAAACTAATGAAGAAAGCCGCCTGAAATAGATAGGTATTAAAATATCTCACAAAATGTGATTAGAACTATATCTATTCCTTACGGCTTTTATAACATAGTGTGATTATAATCATATCTATTCCTACCGACTTTTAGAACAAAATGTGAATAGAACCATATTTATTCTCACCGACTTTTAGAACAAAATGTGAATAGAACCATATCTATTCCCGCCGGCTTCAGCCGGTGGTTAAAATTAGCCTGCAGATCTTCGGAGCTTTAGCTCCATTAATTATGCGGCTTAAGCCGAAAAAACATATAAATATCGGAATTAAATAAAATATATTATTAGAACTATTATATTTTACTGCCTGGCTTTAGCCAGGTTAAAATGGGGCTAAAGCCCTCGTCCGTAGCGCCGTTTCCCGATCCTGCGGCTGAAGCCGCAGGGAATAGATAGGTGCAGAAAACAAACTAATGAAGAAAACCGCCAGGAATAGATACGTGCTAAAATAAATCACAAAATGTAATTGAACGATTTATATATTCTTATTATACGGCCTTTTCCCGAAGTATAAATACCTCCTCTATGTCGCTTTCTAATGCCCTGGCGATTTTATAAGCAAGAAGCAATGATAAGTTGTACTTTCCCTTTTCAATGTGACCAATAGTTTCCCGGCGCACACCCACCTTATCGGCCAGCTGCTCCTGTGTCAAATCGTGCCTGGCTCGCAGCTCCTTGATACGGGTTTTTATCTGTATTTCCATCAGTGCTCCCCCTTTCTTTCATAATACCTATAAGATAGTACAAAAGTTAAAAATTGTGCAGCAAAGATTACTCCAAATAAAATGGCAGCTACCAAAGCAGCTGTTTCACCCGGTTCAATGAAGTATAAGGAAACCATACCCAAAATAAGTCCAGCAGATGAAACAATAAAAGCTTTGAATGCTGCACGACCCAGGTTCCTGTGTAGCATTTCATCAACCTTTTCATTGAACCCAAATAAAGCAAAAAAACCAAAAAAACCAAATAAACCGGGATTACCTGTAAAAAGTCCGGTTAGGCCTAATAGCCCCAATAATCCTAAAAATCTTAATGGATTTCTTTTCATAATTAAAACCTCCTTATGTTATTTATTAATATCAAAATGTTATATAATAATAATTTAATGTGACAAATATATAACATTAAAAAAGAAAAAGCAAGTTTTTTCCTTTTTTTTTTGTTAAATAAGTTATAAAAAGTATGGGGTAAAACTAAGATATCCCCCTGCCCTGTTATAAGTCAAGGGTTTTGCCGTCTTTTAGAACGAGGTAAGCATTTATTTTCTATTCATACTTGAAGAAATCATCTAGATATTTTATTAATCATAAACTAATATTTTATCTCATATTCACTGCATCGTCAATATTAACAGAGCGAATCAAAGATTCCGCATCTTTATTTGTAAAACGCCCTTCTATACACATTACCACTAAATCATCAATATCATATACTATCATCAAAATTTTATTTACTGCATTACGCGATCCTTTTGCTATAAAAGATATATTAGTCGGACCATCTTTAATTTCCACAAGTGTTCTATATTTTCTGCCGGACAAACTACCTGTCAATTCATTGTAATATTTTAGACCTGACGATTCAGCAATAAAAAAGCTGACATTATTGATTTTCCTTAAAAATTTTTTGTCTTCATAATTATCTTGCCTGTCAGCAATCAGCATTAATCGGAAAAGCCATCTTGGAATTTCAAAATTGATAATATCTTCATTATACCTGTTTTCCTGATAGAAACTATTGTAATCTCCCCGGCAGTAACCTGTACTGCCTATAATCAGATTAATTGACAGAATTAACAAAAACTTTTTCATGTTTTTTGTATTTTAAAAGTTTAAAAAGTAGGTTCTACAATCCTTGTCAGGCTATTCTCACAAAACACAATTAGAACTTTATTTATCTATATTAATCTCAACCCCGCGGGTTTGGCTAAATCAACGAAAATAACCTACATTACTACTAATGTTGGTGTTATTAAGCCCACCGGGTTAATTCTCGCGGCTAAACAGGATGCTTACAGTTTCCTGGCAACTCTAAGTTAGCGTAGAACGAAGGCACCCGGAGACATTTCCCGTTTCCGGAATATAAAACCACAATAATTATATCTTCTTCACGATTAATATCAGTTTTTTTCAAAAACAATTTGTTGATTGAACATATCTATAGTAAATGCAAAATTTTGCATAAACAAAGGCCCGATATCACCGGAAGACGCAAGCCCATAAAGCAAGTTTCCATAAACCCTGTCAGTGACAAGTCCACCGTTTACTTCATATTTTATTCTGCCAATTTCAAGGGTACAATCAACTTTATCAATAGGAAAATCCTGCCCATTCCATTCAATAGAACATGCATAGCTTTCAAGACCAAGAGCTTCAAGAGAAAGTGTATTAAAATTAACATCCCTGGAGCCTGTTTCCAGTTGCATTAGTGTTTCTGTGCCATTTATTTTGCAAGGGATAAAAATCCATCCGTTTCTCACAATATAAGGAACTTTCTCAATTTTATCCTTATTTTCCTTTATATACCTATCAAGGTTTTGGCGATCCATCAAATATACTTTTTCATTTATGGGGTCAATATGCAATGCACTGTTTTTAAAAACAAATGGCGATGTACATCCGTCAGCTTTAAAAAATTGACTGTCAAAATAACCAAAAATTAAGTTTTCGTATGCAGGAACTGAAAAATTCGATTTTTTATAATATAGGTCGGCAGGCTTATCCATATAATTATAAGAAATTCCTTTTTCCAGGACCAAAACATCAGTTCCGGAAATATTTTTTCCCAGGGATTTGTCATGTACTGTCATCAAGTTAAATCCTGTACCCGTATCCAATTCAATTTTCAATGAGTCCCCCTTTTCGTCAATCATATAAAAACCCATGCCGGGTCCACACCATGCAAAAGGCAACTCTGTCAGCCCATCATTAAAATCTTTAAGTTCAGTGTCGGACAAAATTTTTAATATCTCTCTGTACCCCGAGCCATAGAACTCTCTCCCAATTATTTGCTCAACGGTATCCATATAAGCAACTGCATTCTTGTAATTTTTGTCCCATGAAATATTAAATAATGCCAAATATGGGGCAAATTTAAAAACTGTTTCTTCTGATATTCCATAAGCACTTTGCATGCACATTTCATAATTCCCCTTATCAAGTTCCGACAGCCATTGCACAAATTTAATCTCCCCATTATCAGGATAATATGCGAGATATTTCTCCAAAAGACTTTCATATTCAGCCAATCCTATAAAATGTGCATGTTTAAGCTTCATTACATGATAGTACTCGGAAACTCCCGAATTACGAAGTTTTTCCATATATACCATAAACTCATCATTACCAAGCAACAACTTCATCTCACAATATAAATAAAGAAGTTCAGGATGTAATGAATCTGTTTTTTCCACTTCTTGCAAGTAATTCTCGGCATTTCGGAAACTAAATTTGCCAATTTCATTACGGGTCAGCCTAAGCAATGAATCTACATTTTTTTGTCCATAACTTACCAAAGCTAATGAACATATGATTATGCTCAATAAAACTTTTTTAATGCCCCTAAATCTATTTTTTAACTCACATGTTGTCTTCATGGTTTATTTATTTAATGTTATTCTTCAACTCCTTCTAAATGCTCAAATCCTTTTAGATTCATTGTTTTTGATAAATTTGATATTTTCTCAAGGTCGATATTTCCTTCAAGAAAAAGTAAAAACGTTTCTCCATCACCGGTAACCGTCATTGCAAACTCCTTAATAAATCCTTCATCCTCCTTTATGAAGAAGGCGACTGTTTCGTTGCCATCTCTGATAACCATCAATTCTTTAAACAAGTCGTCTGAAAAAATCGATGACAGCTTATTTTCAAACTGGGCTCCTGCTTCACCTTTTTTTTCATCAGCAACCAAAATTTTAATAGCTTCCAGGCCTGAAACAGCATCTTTAAATTCTTTTTCCTGGCGTTCGCTATTGACATCTTTAAACATATTAAATAAATGCTCCGTAATATGTATAGAAGTATATCCCTTCTGCCCCGAATATTTATCGAATAAAAAATTTAGCTGAGATTCCTGTGCTAAAGCCACAATAGGTAGCATTCCGATTAAAATGACCAATAATTTTTTCATTTGAATATTTTTTAGTTATTAAATTGATAAACAGTTGAAAGCTAAAAGTTAAAAGTCAAAAACTTATGCATGTTTTATTTACTTTTACTTAGTTTTTTTTCTATTTCATAAAATTTTGATAGATTACTTAAATTTTCAGTCCCTGTGTTAAAATTATGTGTAAGCTTGTAGATTGCATCTTGTGCTTCGTAAAGTGCAATATCACTATCATAAACCGGCTCTCCGTTTATGTAGGCATAAGCCTTCTTATCAGGCTCGATGATCGGAAAAAACAAGGTAGTGATAAAAATAAGCAGAAAACCCGCAGCTACAGCAATCAGAATCCTTACTTTATGAGATCCATTTATACCCAATAATCTTTGCTTACCAGAATTTTCTTCACAACAAATTCCTGATTCTTTTTTAAAATATTGGAACATATCTTTTGCATATTCAAAATCAGGATGAATATCATAAGTTTGATTGAAGTATTCGCTAAGCAAATTCTCCTCTGATAATGAGGTTTTTCCTTCAAAATATTTATCCAATAAAGTTTTTATCTTATTATAATCCATAATTCATTGTTTCAATAAGCTGTTTTTTTATTCTTTTACGCGCTCTTGACAAATTAACCCTTATAGCTGCATTGTCCAAATCCATGATTTCAGCAATTTCACTTAATTCAAAGTCCTCAACATCACGTAAATGAATTATCATCTTTTGCTTTTCGGGTAATTTTTCAATCAAATCAGTTATTATTTCGATTGTATTCTTATTTTCAAATTCAGAATTATTATCAAGCCTTACTGTCGAATTCGCTTTTACAATTTTAAGTTTATGATTTTTTTGCTTTTCATGCTTTAGTCTGTCCAGGCATAAGTTTTTTGTTATTTTTATTGCTACCGCTTCGATACTATTATACTTATTCAGATCCTCCTTAATTTTCCAAAGCTTTTCAAACATATCCTGGACAACATCTTTTGCATTGTCGCTGCTATTAAGCATTTTCCTTGCAAATCGAAAAGCTTTGTCTTTAATCGGTAACAATTGTAAGTCTATGCCTTTATTCATTATCTAACTAAAACAAATGATAATTCCTGTTTTCATCTGTAAGACGATTATTGAACAAAAATGTAACATGGTAACAGCATTTTTTTAGAAGGCAGGTCAAAACACTACTAAAATCGTAATAACAAATCAATAGTAGCCATATTTTAATGTGATAAAAATATGCAATAAAACAGAGGCTTTATCACAAACATTTTTCATATCAATAATATATCATATTGATTTATGTTTATGTAATAAATAACAACACTAGATTTTGCATCATTTCAGAATACAATCAAGGCTGTAAAAGATGTTTGAAAAAATCTCTGACTGGTTTGACGGATGTAATAAAATTGAATCACATAGAAATAGTGCGATACGTTACGGTACAACCCTGAAAGGGTTGAATAATTTTAGACTCAATTTTCTTTTCTCTACTGTTTTGATCAGTAACTATTTTTATTTCTATATTACCGAAGCTATAATTGCTATACTCATCACTCCAATGAAAACGATTGTCCTTAACCTTTTTTCTTTTCTTTTTCGATATAGTTTCAAAAGTAGCATCAAGCTTTTTAAGCATAAAGTTGTCATCCAAAGAACCAAATGCATTACCGGGAAATGTAATGATCACCGCAATTAAAAAGAAAAAACTAAATAACATAATCACCCAACATGAATTTTTTTTTCAAACTTATAATATATCTGATAGACATTAACTTTTTAAAAAGATTATAAATAAAATTAAATTATTTAAAACGTAGATTTAAGCTGCAAATGCAACTTTCTTGTTAAACAATAAATTTTCTAATTTTTCTTTAGGTGTTAAATAATCTAATCGCTTTCTTGGTCTGTTATT
>SL_5KL_010_SEDDRAFT_10000179_pt1 | contig 38087 bp, 31 predicted proteins | sample SodLakKL_010_SED_FD_9118 | JGI IMG/M metagenome (IMG submission 9118)
AATATCTGCAGGTAATCTTCTTTTGTTATAGTGCGGCAGTTGCTCGGTGTTGACCCATTCAACTCGGATATTTCAGCCAGGTAGGCAAAGTCTTTTGGATTGGCCTGCTCAAGGCTGCTGAACCGGGGGATGCCGATCTTTGAACTTAGTTCGGCCAGTTTTTCTGCTAAAAGCCTGGAAGCTTCTTCTGGCTGCATATTCTTCACATCCAGCCCGCAGGCTGAAGCGGCACGGGCGTGGCGTTCAAGGTCGGCCCCGGCATTGAAAGCAGTTACTGCCGGCAAAAAAATCGAATTGGCTATGCCGTGCGGGGTGTCGTACAGACTGCCAATAGCTTCAGCCAGGCAGTGGACGGCGCCAACGTCGGCGTGAGAAAAAGCGATCCCGGCTAAAACAGAACCGATCATCAGAGCATCACGGGACTGCTTGTTGCTTCCTTCTTTTACTGCTACCGGCAGGGCCGGGTAGATTGTTTCCATGGCGGCTAAAGCCATGGCATCTGAGAACGGGTTGGCCATGCGGCAGGTGTAGGCTTCAATGGCATGGACCAGGGCATCCATCCCGGTAGAAGCTGTAAGTCCCTCAGGCAGGGTATACGTGGTTTCAGGATCCACCAGGGCCAGTCCGGGAGCGAGCCTGACATCCTTAACAGACATTTTGAAGCTGCGGTTTGTATCCGTAACTACGGCCGACCTGGTAACTTCCGAGCCGGTTCCAGCTGTGGTTGGGATGGCAATTATGGGCGTTACTGCACCGGGAACTGTGCCCCGGCCTTCGTAAGAGACCAGCGGTCCGCCGTAAGATTGCAGCAGTGCAATGGCCTTGGCTGAATCTATGACTGAGCCCCCACCCACTGCTACAATTACGTCTGCTTTGAAGAGCTGTGCTTTTTCTCCGCCTGATTCGCAGTCTGTATCCTTCGGATTGGGCTGAACTTCTTCAAAAAGGTTGCATTCAAAACCTGCTGCGGACAGTGAAGATATAGCTTTTTCGGTAATCCCGGCTGTTTTAACACCTGGATCACTGACAATGAAAGCTCTATTGCCTGATATTATTTCTGAAGCCAGCTTTCCTGTATCTTTTAAAAGTCCTGCTCCTACTTCGATCCTGGTCGGTAAATTAAAGCCGTATTGTTTTAGCATGATCATCTCTCCAATAATTATTATGGTAGTTCGGGCAGAAAGCTGGTGCCTGGTTATTCAACCAGGCAACCAGGAGGTTGTTACTTGATTGTACTGTTAAGTGGCTCAAGACAACCCAGCTCTTGAATTCGCTTAATTTTTTAGCTTTCCTCTAGAAAGTTAATTTCTTTTTTTTCTTCTACCAGGCAAACTGACATTGAGGCCAGGATTATAAGCAGGGCTGAAAACAAATGCTGCGGTTTGTTCGGTTTCCATGACTAAAAGGCCTCCGCTGGTTTACAGTAAATACTATATCACAGCAGCCCTTCAGCACCAAGCCGGGATGCTTTATTTTTATTATCAGCCAGAAAAGGAAACGGGCTGTAGCAGTTTCAATAGCAGTTAAGCTCCGGTCAACATAGTATGTGAAACTCCCGGCAATTAATGATATTGTAATAACATAGGAATTGATAGATTACCGGGAGGGTTATTCATGGAGCGCCGGACTTTTCTCAAGAAACTGGCCGGTTGGCTGGCCGCAATACTGGTTTTTGCAGGCCTGGGCGGCCTGGCATACCGGTTATTTGGCGAAGATGAAGAAGTACCTGAAGAAACTGTGGATGATGATCTGGAAGTGGGAGAGGATAGAGCAGAGGATAAGGAAGAAAAGAAAGAGAAGGAAGAGGAGAAAAAAGATACTGACCCCGAGGAGGATGCCAAAATGATTCCCCGCAGGACACTGGGCAAAACCGGTTTCGCTGTTTCTTTATTCAGCCTGGGCGGTGAAGCAACCGTAGAACAGTCAGGCCGGGCTGAAGAAGCAGAAGCAATCATTAACCGGGCTCTTGATAAGGGCGTCAATTATATCGATACCGCTCCGACCTACGGCGGGGGCGGCAGCGAAACAAATATCGGCCGGGTAATGGCTTACCGCCGCAACGAAGTTTTTCTTGCTACCAAGACCGGTGACCGCAGCTATGACGGCACCATGCGCTTGATTGAGCAGAGCCTGGAGCGGCTGCGCACCGACCATATTGATTTATACCAGCTCCACAATGTGCGCACTGAAGAAGATCTGAAAAGTATTTTTGCCGGTGACGGTGCTATCAAAGCCCTGGAAAAATTAAAAGACGAAGGGGTGATCAGTTACACCGGGATTACCGGGCATAAAGATCCTGATATGCTGCTGCAGGGTATCAGGGAGTACCCCTTCGACTGCCTCTTAATGAGCTTTAATGCCGGGGACATTCATTATGCGCCTTTCCAGGAAGAACTGCTTCATGAGGCGGTTGAAAAGGAGATGGGCATTATTGCTATGAAGGTAACCGCCAGGGGGCGGATATTCCGCGAGGACGGGCTGCCAGGCATGAAGCAGGCCCTGGATTACGTTTTTTCCTTCCCGGTCAGCACAGCCATTGTTGGGATTTCCAATGAATCCGAGGTGGATGAAAATGCCCGGATTGCCAAAGAGTTTGAAAAACTGCCTGAAAATGAAATCAAGCGCCTGGAAGAGCTGGTTAAACCGTACGAGCAGGAGGCCAATTTCTTCAAATATCAATGGTAATTAGTAATAATCAGGTCCGACCCGGGGTTGATATAATTCTTATTGCGATAAAGGCGCGCCATAAAGCTTTTGCCAGCATTACATATGCCAGCAGGATCAGCCCGTAAACCAGGTCGGGATGGAACAGGGCTAAAAGTCTCCAGACCGGGAAACCGGCCCCGGCTGGGATATAAACCAGGATCAAAAATGGAGCCAGCAGTTCCAACACTACCGGCAGAATAACCCGCCTGGCCAGGTTTTTAAATCCCCTGGGAGGATTTGTTTTAAGTGTTTTCTTCCACCTGTGCGGCATGATAATAAAAGAGCGCACAGCTAAAGCCAGCAGGCCCAGGAGGATAAAGAGCAGGATCAGGTAAGCGATAAAAGGTGACCTGGTAATGCTTTCCGGCTCATTTCCTATTAAGAAATCTGCGATGCCCATGGTTATGGCGCCGGCTGTCAGTTCTATCTGGCCGCTGGTGTTGGTCAAAACAACCACTCCCCACTGCTCCTCTGGAGAAAAAGCCATCCCGGCATTAAAGCCCTGGGTGGAGCCGTCATGATTTATGACCGTGGTTTCGTCCTCTACCCACTTTAACAGGCCCATGCCATAGCCGCCACCATCGTCCCCGGTGACACCGGGCTCAAACATTGCCTCGATACTGTCCCTGGAAAGAACCTCTGTGCCGTTGTAGCTGCCCTGGTTCAAGTACATCTGCAGGTAGCGGCACATGTCTTCGGCGCTGGAGATGATAAAGCCAGCGGGCAGGGAGTTGTCCAGGTACTGGACGCGGGACTCCCTGGTCAGCCCAAACCAGCGGACGTGACCGGCAGCCATGCCCCCGGCTTCACCTTCCTGTCTCGATAAATAGCTGTTCTCCATGTTCAGGGGGTTAAGAATATGGGACCTCACAAATTCGGAGTAATCCTGCCCGCTAACCGCTTCGATGATCAGGCCTAAAATAAGGTAGTTGGCGTTGGAATAGATGTATGCCTGACCCGGTTCGCTAACCAGTTCGGTTGCGCTTAAATCCCTTACTTCTTCTTCCATGCTCCTATCGCTGCTTTCGGCCAGGCTGGTAACCCCGGCTAAGTTGGGGATGCCGCTGGTTTGCACCAGCAGGTGGCGCACGGTGATTTCACCGGCATCATAATTCCCGGCCATGGTGAACCAGGGCAGGTACTCCTGCACCGGGGCATCGAGTTCGAGCTTGTCCGATTCAACCAGCTGCATGGCGGCCAGGGCAGTAAAAGACTTGCTCAAGGAACCGATTATGAAGGGAGTTTCGGGGGTAATTTCCTCTCCACTGCCTGCAGTGCCGTAACCCTGTAAGTAAGTTATCTCTCCGTCCTGGATAATTCCCAGGGCCAGGCCCGGAATGCGCGAGGCGCGCATTTCCCGTTCGATGTAATCATCTATCACATTAGTATTAAGTCCCTCGGGAGTTGCCGCTGTGGTAATATTGGTTCCTAAAAACACAAACAAAAACATATACATAACAAAAAGGGCTGTTTTCATGATTCTGATCACCCTGCTTTCCAGTATTAGAAGGATTAACAAACAACTATAATGATAGCCTGGACGGTAGCAGCCTAATAGTAGCTGAAACTTTTATTATTATAACATCTGGCAAGAAAAAAATATGCATCCTGATTAAACAGGGTGATTTTCTTATTATTAGTTTTAAGCAGAGAGATACTCAGGGCCATGTATGGGTTTATGGATTGATAAAAATTTTCTCGATTATGTTTATTTTAATTGATTCATGCTAAAATCATCTTAGCTGTTTTTATATATTTATGAGGGGGACTGAAAATTTTATGAAAGTAACAGTTTTTAATGGCAGCCCGAGGGGGAAAAGGAGCAACAGCCACCAGATTGTCGAGCCTTTGTTGGAGGGAGCAAGGGAGGCCGGCGCAGAAACGAAAGAAGTTTTCTTGATTGAAAAAGACATTAAGCACTGCCTGGGCTGTTTTGCCTGCTGGGAGAAAACTCCCGGCATATGTGCGATCAAAGATGACATGGAAGAACTGATAGAGCTGTTCCTGGAATCTGATTATGTGGGTTTAGCTACCCCTGTATACGGGATGTTAATGACTGCAGTCCTAAAAAATTTTACAGACCGCTTATTGCCATTAGCCATGCCCCATATTGAACGCAGTGAAAACGGCGGCTTTTATCATGAGGGCAGGGTCAGGCATATGCCCCGCCAGTTTTTTATTGCCAATGCCGGGTTTCCCGGGGAGCACAACTTTGATTTGCTCAAACCCTATATCGGCATGCAGGGCATGGTGCTTGAAGTTTACAGGAACTGTGGGGAAGCCCTGCAGCCCGGGGAAAACGACTCCCCGGAATTGTTCGAGCAAATTGAATTATTCAAGGCAGCCTTGAAGGAAGCCGGCAGACAGATGGTTGAAAAAGGAGAGGTCAGCAAGGAAACTGTAGAAAAAATCCACATGCCCTTGATGAGCGATGAGGATTATATGGTTCAGGCCAATGAATACTGGGATGAACAGATCGAAAAAGCAGATCAGTAGATAAAAAAACACTTGAGGCAGGTGCAGTATTAAGCTATCTGTTTACCTGCCCAGCATGGCTTCGGGTAAAAATAGGGCAATCTGGGGGAAGATCGTGACCAGGATCACTACCACAAATATGGGGATTACAAAGGGTAAAGCGCCCATGAAAATATCTTCCAGGGGCACATCCCTGGTAGTTCCTGCAATGGTGTAGAGGTTAAGCCCCATCGGCGGGGTAATTAAGCCCACTTGCATCATCAATACACAGACAACACCAAAAAAGATCGGGTCAAATCCAAGGCCGATCACCACTGGATAGATAACCGGCAGGGTCAGGACCATCATTGAAACGGCGTCGATAAAACAGCCGAGGAAAAAGTAAATAAGCAGGATCAAGGCTAATACTGCATAGGATGAAACATCAAGTCCCACTACCCAGCCTGCAAGTTCGGCTGGAATGGTGGAAAGAGCCAGGAAGTAGCTGAACACAGTTGCCCCGGCTACCATAAACAGGACCATTACTGAAACCCGGATCGTTTCCTGCAGGCTTTGAAACAGGCCCTTATAATCAAGTTTGCGTTTTGCCAGGGCTACCACAAAAAGAAGGGATGCTCCGGTAGCTCCAGCTTCTGTTGGGCTGAACCAGCCTCTATAGATACCGCCCATTACGATTAAAAACACGGCCAGTATTTCCCATACCCCGCTGAGCGCTTTGATTTTATCCTTGAAACTGACCGGTTCGGGTTTGCTCGGGGCCAGCCCGGGGTTTAGCTTGACCTGGATCGCGATAATCATAACAAAGGTTACAGCCAGGGCCAGGCCGGGTATTATACCTGCCATCAGCAGCCGTCCTATGGATTGTTCGACCAGCATCCCGTAGACTACGAAACCGATGCTGGGCGGGATTAAAAAGCCCAGGGTGCCTCCGGCAGCGATGGTCCCTGTAGCCAGGCGCGGCGAGTAATTGAATTTTTTCATTTGGGGGTAAGCAATAGACCCCATAGCAGCAGCGGTGGCTACGGAAGAACCGGAAACGGCTGAAAACCCGGCGCAGGCAGCAATTGTAGCCGTCCCCAGGCCGCCTGGAAAGCGGCGCAGCCATTTGTCAAAAGAACTGTAAAGGTTTTCAATCAGGCCGCTGCTGGTGGCAAAAGCCCCCATTAAGACAAATAAGGGAATGACCATATAGGCATAGTTGCTGGCTACATCATATATAGTTCTTGGTGCTACCGGCAGGGCCGCCCCAAGGGAGGACAAATGCCAGATGCCCAGAAAGCCAACCAGCATCAAGGCCAGGGCAATGGGCATGCCCAGGAAGAGGAGCAGGAAGGCGATGATTGTGCCGATTATGCCGACATAAATGGGATCCAAAACAAGCCCTCCTCAATCGGCCCGGGTAAAGGTTTCATTGGGCCTGGTTTTTGCAGGTTCCCTTTCAAGCAACCTGCCCGCAGCAGTTATCAAATCAACCAGCAATTCCAGGAATAACAGGGCTCCACCTGCAGAAACCAGCAACCTGAAGGGATATTGGGAAATACGCAGTACATCAGAGACTATGGCAGCTGCCCTGCCGTGCGCTAATACCCAGCCTTGCCAGACAAAGATCGCTACAATAAACATGCCCAGCAGGTTCATAAGAATTTCTATGATCAGCTGGGCCTTTAATGGAAATTTTGATGCCAGCACGGTGACTCTCGGATGTCCTTTAACCTGCTGGGTATAAGCCAGCCCCAACAATATCACTATGGCCAGCATGTAGCGGGAAAGTTCTATAGTGCCGGCGATAGACCATGAAAAAAATGAACGGCCGATGACATCAAAGGTAGTTATAAACATCATCGGGATAAGTATAAACATGCTCACAGCACACACGTAATAGGTCAACTTTTGGATGGTTTTCTTTGCTGTTTTGAGCCGCTGCATGCTGGCGAGATCCTTTCTAATTCTCAGTTTTAATCCGGCTTATTCCCAATCTGAAGGGTAAGCTGGAAATTCTACCCCGTGCTTATCAAGCTGTTCCTTGTATAGTTTCAAGGTTTCTTCACCGGGCAGGCCGTCTGCTTCCATCTGCTCGACCCACCGGAGCACAACTTCCTCGGCAAACAGGCTGTTCCAGCGTTCGGCCTCTTCTTCGGGCAACTCGTAAAACTCAACTCCTTCGTCGGCCAGGCTCACCATTATTTCTTCAATGGCGTCAACTGTTAATCCCCCGGTTAATTTAAAAGGATTTTCTGTTACCTCTTCGATGATGGTTCTTAAATCCTCCGGGGCTTGTTCATAAGTATCCAGGTTCATGGCAACCCCTTCGGTTACACAGCCAAAGGAGGCGACCACGGCATGATTGGCTACTTCATAAAGGTTGAAAGCGTAATAAAGCTGCGGGCAGGTTACGATGCCGTCGATATCGCCCAATTCCATGGCCATGTAAACATCGCCCAAAGGCATAAATTCCGGTTCTGCACCAAGTGCTTCAATCATGTAGGTTTGCAGTCCCCCCGGCGATCTCATTCGCAAGCCTTCAACATCTTCAAGAGTTTCAACCGGCTCGGTTGTCCAAAAGTAAGATTGAATACAGCCGTTCAGATTAAGTAATTTGACCTCTTCAAACTCCTGGTGAAGGATCTCATCGTACATGGCATTTCCTATTTCTACGGCTACATCTTTGCCGTCAACAAAAACGGGCATGGAGAGCACATCACTCAAGGGGAAGCGGCCAGGGTTCCAGGTAGCGGTGAAGTAGCCCATATCTGAAAGGCCGTCTGCTACGATGTCATAATGATCTGGTCCGGCACCAAGAGCTCCACCGTAGTAGGTAGTGGTTGTTATTCGGCCGTCACTTCTATCTTCAAGTTCTTCAAGCATCGGGTCCCATACGTCTCTGCATTCGGCGCTGGCGGGAACATGCCAGGTGCTGAACTTTATTTCCATAGTTTTTGTTTCTTCAGTGGGAAGGTCTTCTTCCGGCGCACAGCCGGCGAAGGATAGCATTAAACCAAGTAACAGGCCTATTGCTATTACATTTTTCAAGGTGTTTTCTTTCATCACGCTGTCATCTCCTATTCATGAACTTATCGGAAACAATTCGACAGGCAATAATCACCTGTACTATATATCACTATAAAGAAAATCAGAACAGCTTTGTGACCTTTCTATTCACCCCGTCCTGATCCTTGATTCAATTAAAAGCATAATAGCACATAACTGTAATGATTTAAATGCTTAAAGCATAATACGGAGTTATTTTTATAAACAGTAGCAGAAATCGATTCTATTTTCTAAAGTATGAGGTATGTAAAACCTTCGGGAGTGTCTTATTACTAGCCCTGACCTTTTATTTATGGGATGCATCAGCCAAATTGCATTATTAGGTTTTCAGGCTGCTTGCAGTTTAGCAAGTGTTGAATAAAAGACCTAGACTTTTCCCTCCAGGAATTTTTTCCTTAACCCGGGTTCAAATTTTTCAATGGCATAGCGCAGCATAGTCCGCGGCATTTGCCGGTAGCGGGTTTGAAGATAATTATATTCTACTTCAAAATCCCTGTTGCCCACTTCTCTTAACATCCAGCCAACAGCCTTATGAATCAGGTCATGCTCATGAGATAAAAGCAAATCGGCTATTTTTTGTGTATCGTCATAATCGTTGTGCTTGATGAAGTAATATGTGGCGATTATTGCTGTTCGCTGCTGCCATAAGTTCCCGGAGGTTGCTAAATGGTACAGCAGGCTTCTATCTCTATCAAACAGGAAGTTTCCCAAAATTTTATAAGCTGAAGAATCAACCAGATCCCAGTTATTGATATACGAGAGGTTACTCAAATAGAAATCGACTAAGGCTTTTTTTTCTGCTTCGGTTCCGGATTTTTCATACTTAAGAACCAGGATGAAAATAGCAGTAAGCCTGTGCTCGTGCACCTCGCTTTGGATCAACTCTCCCAGCTCAGTTAATGATATGGCACGGTAATATTTACGGGATACTTTACGTTGATCCGGCACAACTACTCCTATAAAACGGTCTCCTTCGCCGTATCCCCCCGGGTAAGCTTGAAAAAAATTGGGCAGGAAGGCTGCTTTTTCGGGGTTTATGTAACTGTGCAATTCTTTTTTTATCAAGTCCTGAGTTTTCAAAAAATTACTCCAGTTTTCTTATTATTGTTTACCTGCTCAGTTTGTTTTATATAAATCCAGCATTCCTGAGTTGTATTCTCAGGCAATTATATTCAACAGTTCTTAGTGGCAGAGCAGGTGTACTTCTACTAATATTCTACATTATTATGAAAAAGCCTCTCGATCACTTTTTAACCTATAATATACAATTACTGGTTTTAAGGAAACGTGCAAGACTAAGAAAGCGCCGCCTGGAAAATATTCCAGGGGCGCCATAAGCCTCTGAATAAGGAAGTTTGGGCCTATCTAATTAGAAGGTATATTTAGAAAGTAAATTTTGCCGTAACAGCAGCCCTGACTTCAACTTCTTGCGGCTCAATTGGAGTGGGGGCGGCATCTGCTTCCAGGGCTTCTTCTGCAACTTCTCGGGCAGCGCGATAAGGAGTGTAATCGGTCCTTTCTTCTACAATGCTGTAAACATCTGTTACAGATTTGCCGGCGCCTTCAGCGATTGCCTCTGCTTTTTGAGAGGCCTGATCTACTGCTTTCTCCAGGGCCTGCATCTTCAATTGCTGGGGATCTTCCAAATCAAAGCTAATATNATTGACCTTATTNACACCGGCCCTTACTGCTGTATCAATGAGTTCACCNACCTGGTCGAGTTCGGAAGTGCTGACCATGATCTCATTGCTGGCCTGGTAATAAATTTCTTCTTCCATGTCTCTTTCTTCCACTATTTCTGGCTCTTCAACATCATTCGGTTCCGGGCGGGCTGGTTCTCTTATTTCCTGGGGCCTTTCCCGGTGGCTCCACAGGCGGTAAGAACCAGTTTTGATCTCATCTTTCGACAATCCAAAATCAAGCAATGCATCACGGACCTGGTTGGCCAGCTCTGCATTTGCTGCTACTGCCTCATCAGCTGAACGGTTGTATGTTTCAACTTCAAAGCTGATTCTTGCCAGGTCTGGTTCGGCAGTTACTTCTGCTTCACCATAAGTTTGGATCACCTGCTCGCCGTTGTTAATACTTTCCGCCTGTTCTTCTGCGCATCCGGACAGAAAAACGGCCGTTATTATAACGACAGTGAGCATCAGCGCAAATTTAGTTGCTTTCCGCATGCCTTTAGACCTCCAATCTTATTCCGGTTTTGCCGGTAATAAATCTATTATTGAGACAAGCATAGAATGCAATCAGTTTCATTGCTTCGATATCATTGTTTCGAATTCTTTACATTGCCTGTAAGATTGCCTGAACCTATCAAGAATGGTAATATCATTTTAGACACCCAGACTCTTTAAATAAAGCATCATCTCATGGATAAAAAATAGCAATATGCATTATCGGCATAATTAATCAGCAATAAGGGGGCGGTAAGTTGAGTTATAAAAAAATCCAAACGACCGGAATCATTATCGTAATAATATTTTTGTTTATAAGGGTGTTTGTTTTAAGCGGCAGTGATGAGACCCTGGTTAGCAGTATTGTGAACTATTCATTCCTGGGCTTAATGGCAGCAGTATTCATATTGCTTTATTTTTTTCGCAACAGGCCGTAATCATTCTGGCCGCTCATTCTGTAAATACAACCTTAATAGGTTTTTTCTTTGATTTCGATCAGTGTTTGATTAAATAGCTCTGTTTCTTTTAAAAACGGGGTATGGGCGGAATCTTCAAAAATGATCAGATCTTTCCGGGGAGCTTCAATTGTTTCGTAATATTCTTCTATCAGTTCTGCAGGGGTGTTATAATCTTTTGCTCCGACCAGGAAGAAAGCCGGCACTTCCAGGGCAGGCACTGCCTTTAAATAGTCAAAATGAAGCATTTCTTCCTCATCGTGCAAAGGGGCTCCACCCCTGTTCATACCGCCGAGCAGCCGGAAGTAATCAATAACCCGGTATTCCGGCGCCCTCAAGGCAATCAAGGCGATGCGCCACATCTCCAGGTCAAAGTTTCCGCCGTATTCACGTACCAGGCTGGCAAGTTGCCTGTATTCAGCGTGATCGTAGGGTGGCTCTCCCAGTTCTTCTAAAAAATCTAACCTGTCACGGTCATTTCTTTCCCTTGCTGTTTCAATAAGCCAGTCGTAGGCAACTTGAACTCCCCGGCGGTCATCGACCACCTGGCTGACTCCAATGTAAGCATGAAGGTGTTCGGGGTGATCAGCGGCCAATTCAATACCGGGGCAGGTGCCCCAGGAATGGCCCAGCAGGTAAACTTTCTCTTTGTCCAACCGGTCTTGCACGTATTCTATCAGCTCAAGGGCGTCAGCTTTGAATTGCTCAAAGCGCATGGTGTTTTCATCAAAGCCGCGGGGGTTTGATTTTCCGGCTCCTCGTTGATCCCAGTGCACTACCACAAATTCTTTTTCCAGTTCATTGTCAAGGTGATGCGCAAGGGGCATCTGGGTTGAGCCGGGTCCACCATGCAGCCAGATCAGGGCGGGGTTATCTTTTTCTTTACCCCGCATCAAGATCCATTGTTCCATCCCGCCAAGTTCTACTTTTTCCAGTTCAGCGATACTTCCAGGGCGTATATTACCGTCCGCGTCTTTAATAGGTTCTGTATCGCCGGAAGTTAGATCTATATAAAAAATAGCCAGCAAAAACAGGGCTAACAGGCCGACTATGATTTGCAAAGCAATTTTTAAGGCTGCGTGCATTACTTTCACTCTCCACAATTGGCAATAAAGGATCCTGTTATTATTTAAACCAATTGACCATAAAAATCCGGGCTGATTATTTATAGGATAACATAAATACCATAAAAAAGATCGGCACTATAATATCAAACTGACGCTTAGAGCGTATTTCTATTTTTCCCAGGCGCTTGAGCCGTTGCTGTGGCGCTGCTCATGATTCAATAGGGGCAATATGTTTTTGCTGCATTAATGCCAGGTATCCCGGTCGAAAATAAGCCTCCCCGGTTTTTTAAGGCCGGGGAGGCTTAAATAATGATTTGTCCTGCTTAAGGCTTTACTGCCTGTTTTTATCTGTTATCCTAAAAGCTTATCTTCTACAGATTTAACTTTTTGTTCAATGGTGCCCTGTTTATCCCGTCGGTCATCGATTTTGATCGAGGTACTGACCCTGAGGGCGCCGCTTTCGAACGGGACTTCGTGTAGCTTCCGGATTAACTTCAGGATCTTATCAAGGTCACCTTCGATTATAGTCCCCATGGCAGTTAGTTCATATTTAAGGTCTTCGCTATTTTCCCGCAGCACCTTTTCACAGCTGGCTACATAAGGACTTAAGCTGGTGGTGCCGGTTCCAAGCGGAACAATAGAAACTTCAACTACAGCCAATTGAAACACCTCCATTTGAGTTACAATATATTAAGCTTTGAATTTCAGGTTTGTCAATAAAAACATTAAAAATCTCGAAAGAAAAGGGCAGAGAGGGCAAACATGACGCCTGATATCAGCAGATAAATTCCTACAAGGACAATAATTATGGAAATGACGACAATAGCTGAGTAGACCATGCCGATTCCGAAGGCCAGGTGGACCAGGCCGGATATGATGGCAGGAGTAACGTTAGCCGTGTTTTTAAGACGGTTAGCGGTCATAAACCGGTCTATGGCCAGCATGATAGCGATAATACCAATAATGGTGCCAACTAAAGTGATAGTGACTTTCGGGTTGAAGAGCATAATAATACCCAGGACGGTTAATATAATGCCTAAGGTCAGCAATAATCCACGATTGATGATCACACTCCAGCTTACTGTTACCGTGATGATCCTGAAAATGCCGATAACAGTAATCACTGCTCCGACAAAAACGGCCAGGAATTCCGCCACCCGGTCCGGTGCTGCCAGGAATATAATACCTGTGACCATTAGAAGAATACCGAGCAGCAGGCTAAACGGTTTTATCCTGTCGTATGCGTACACCAGATCCTCACCTCAAAAAATATTAACTGGCATAATCGGGGCACTGTTTTATACCGGTCCAGCAGTTTACTCATAAAATGAGATTTTATTCTAAAGTAATTGGGTTCGGTTCCGACTTTTTTCGCTGGTCCTATCATACAATAACTTTGGGCCGAGGGAAACGAATAGAGTGATTAAAAGGGGCGGAAAAAGTATCCCGCCCCTTGATAACGCTGGTTTGATGACTGCCTGGCGTTATAGTGTTGGTTACTACTGGGCCATTAATTCGGCAGACTCTACAGTATTGTAAAGCAGCATAGTTACAGTCATCGGGCCGACACCACCCGGTACCGGGGTAATATAGGAAGCTTTTTCAGCAATTGGATCGTATTCCACGTCACCGACCAGGCGGAAACCTTTCTTCTTGCTCGCATCTTCAATCCTGTTTACACCAACATCGATAACAACAGCGCCTTCCTTAACCATGTCGGCGGTAATAGCCTGGGGTTTGCCCATAGCTGCGACCAGGATATCGGCCTGTTTGGTATACTGGGCCGGATCCTTGGTTCCGGTGTGGACTACAGTAACGGTAGAATTGGCACCTTCCTTTTTTTGCATCAGCATTGCAGCCAGCGGTTTACCGACAATGTTGCTTCTACCGCAGATGACAACATGCTTTCCGGCCGGGTCATTACCCGAACGCATCAGAAGCTGCTGGGCTCCATGGGCGGTACACGGAAGGGGGCATTTTTCTCCCCTTAACAGCAGGCCCTGGTTAACCGGGTGGAAACCGTCGACATCTTTTTCCGGGGCGATAGCGTTAACTATCTTTTCCTCATCAATATGCTTTGGAAGGGGGAGCTGGACTAAAATCCCGCTGTACTTTTTGTCGTTGTTCATTTTTTCAATGAGGTTAAGCACTTCTTCTTCCGAAGCATCGGCCGGGAGGCGGACAGTTTCTTCGTAGATGCCGATCTCTTCACAGCCCTTGGCTTTACTGGTTACATAGGAGACTGAAGCCGGGTCCTCTCCGACCAGGATCACACCCAGGCCGGGGTGGATATCCCTGGTTTTTAATTCCTCAACTTTCTTTTTCAATTCTTCCCTGATTTCACTTGCTACTTCTTTCCCTGAAATTACTTTCGCAGGCATAAATGGTACCTCCTTTAATGTGGAATTATGATAGGATTTTCGGATACACCGATCGGGAGGTAAATTATCCGTCCCCGATTCACTGATCGATGGTTCCATTTGAAAAACAACCTTTCACCTATTATATAATTAGCCAAAAATATAAGATTTCCTATTTCCCTTTAAAAAATTTTTCATTTTCGAGAGAAAAGCTTGCAGATTATAGATTACCAGGCTGCATAAATAGAAAATTATAGGGTAAAAGGTAATCACTGCCAATAAATTCGAGCATTTCATTTTTATTAGGCTACGGGAACCAGAGGAATTTTTGTTAGAAAAAAGAAATTTGTCACAAACTGTGCAGGAATTTGTTGAAAGAGGTAGAAGTTTTACGTGCTTTAGCAAGCATCATGAATTGTTGCGGCAATTGAGGAGTTAATCTATGCGGAAAATATCCCTGGAAATAGCCCGTCCCGGCATGATCCTGGCCAAGCCTGTTTTAGGCAGCACCGGCCAGATCCTTCTTAAGTCCGGGGTAGAAATTAAACCCCAGTATATCAGCTATCTACAGAGGCTTGGCGTTAACGATCTATATGTTAGGGATGATCGGATCCAGGATGTGGTAGTTTCTGATGTAATCAAAGCAGAAACCCGCCACGAAGCCCGCTTACTGGTAAAAAGGATAATGAGCAATTTACAATCACCCGGCTGCCAGGTAAAGAGTATAAATATCCAGGATAAAGAAGTTGTCAAAACAGTAAACAGGATTATTGAAGAACTTATTAACAACAAGGATCTGATTGTTCAGCTGGTGGATATCAGGACTAAAGACGACTATCTGTTTGCCCATAGTGTTAACTGCGCAGTGCTTGCCACCCTTGTTGCAGTGAAAATGAATTATGACCAGAAAACCCTTAAGCTGCTGGCAACAGGGAGTTTACTGCATGACATCGGCCTGGTAACCGTACCGGAGCACATTTTAAAAAAGCCAGATGAGTTAACCGAAGATGAATTTGAGACTATCAAGAAGCATCCCGAATATGGTTTTGCAATATTCAAGAAATCCCCGCTTTTTAATGCCCGGGCCGGCGCTGTAATTTTACAGCACCATGAGCGCTGTAACGGCCGGGGTTATCCGCGAGGCTTGAAAAGCGAACGGATCAACAACCTGGCCAAGATAGTCAGCATAGCCGATGCTTATGATGCAATGACTTCCGAGAAATTCCACCGCCAATCCTATTATCCCCATCAGGCTGTAGAAATGCTCATGTCAATGGGGGGCGAGTATTTTGACATGGCAATTTTGCATCATTTTTTATCTACCATAGCCGCTTACCCGGTTGGTTTCCATGTTTTCTTGAGCAATGGTGAAAGTGGGCTGGTTATTGCCAACAACCCTGGAATGACTTTGAGGCCGGTAGTCCGGGTGCTTTATACAGGTGAAGATATGGCCCCGCATCCTGAGCCCTACGATGTGGATTTGTCACAGGAGTTGGATTTGACTATTACCGGAATCCATGCCTGATACTTGAGTTTTCGGAGGTAACTGTAATGATTGATGATGCAGGAGAAAAAGGTAGTGTAAACCACACTGCAGAGCTCGAGCAAAACAATTATTTTGCAGTAATTAGCGATTTTTTGGATTGCCTGGTGGTAATTCTTGATAAAAAGGGCAAAATTGTTTATTGCAACAGGTTTTGCGAGACAATAACCGGCATTCCTTCGGAGGAGGTTAAGGGCAGGTATTACTGGGACATTTTCTGTTTTCCCGAAGAAAAAGAACTGTACAAAGCTTTTATTGATAAACTCACTCCTGAATCGTTTCCCTTTGAGTTAAAAACACAAATTACCGGTGAGAAGGGGCATCATTCAACGATTTTGTGGAAGTACAATACATTGCAGCAGCAGGAAGGGAATAATCAATCCGGTGAGTTTCTGGTGTTAACCGGGATAGATATTAGCAGTTATGATGAAGCGAACAAAAAGTTGCAGGAAATTGGTGAAAAATACAGGACCCTGATCCATGTTTCCCCGGTTTCGGTTATTTCACTGGATAATGATTACAGGATTAAAAGCTGGAGTTCGGCCGCAGAAAAACTGCTGGGGTGGACGGAAAAAAGTGTTCTTGAAAAAAACCTTTTTCAAATCCTGGACGGCAAAAATGAGCGGTTAAAAGAATCTTGTGAAAGAGCCCTTCAGGGGGGCATAACTAATGACCTGGAGCTGAATTGCCACAGGAAAGATGGCTCACCGGTTTCAGTCAGCCTATACCTGGCCCCTACCCGCGACTATAACGGGATTGTTGACGGCATTGTACTGATCGCCCTTGATATTACCGGGCGAAAACAAGCCGAACTTTTATTAAACTATCAGCTTGGAGTTGAAAAGATAATTGCCGATATATCTTCTTACCTGGCCAACTTACCTTCCAAACAAATTGGAGAGGGTATAAACGAAGTCTTAAAAATAGCGGGAGAATTCCTGCAGGCCGATCGTGGTTATGTTTTCCAGTTTTCTGAGGACATGAACGCCAGAACTATGACCCATGAATGGTGCGCTAAAGATGTTGAACCCTTGAAAGAAGAGCTTCAGGAACAATCCATGGATGAACTGGCCTGGTGGAAAAGTAAACTTGAAGCCAGGGACTGGATCAATGTATCCAGCATTAAAGAACTGCCTCCGGAAGCAGAAGGAGAAAAAAAGGAGATTGAAGCGCAAGAGGTAAAATCTTTTCATTGTGTTCCCCTGGTCATAGAAGGGGCCTTGTTTGGGGCCTTTGGTTTTGCTGTTATTAAGGAAAATAGAAATTGGGCTGATGAACATACCAAACTGCTATCGGTGGTGGCAGAGCTGATTGCCAACGCTTTTGCCAGGTATGCGGCTTACCTGGAAATTAGCTATATGAGTTTCCATGATCAGCTTACCGGCCTTTATAACCGGCATTTTTTAAAAGAGGAAATGAATAGGGTAGATAACCCGGATCATTATCCCTTGAGTATCATTGTTGCCGACTTGAACGGTCTTAAACTGGTTAATGATACTTACGGGCATATCATGGGCGACGAATTGCTTCAAAAGGCTGCATCGATTTTAAAGCAATCTTGTCGGGAAAAAGATATAATCGCCCGCTGGGGCGGCGATGAATTTATCATTCTTTTACCGGGCACTTCTAAAAAGAAGGCAAAAGTAATCCAGAAGCGCATCGTTGATAACTGTTCGGGTCAATATGCCGGTGACGTCCCGGTATCTATTGCCGTAGGAGTAGCTTGTAAGAATAACACCGCTAATGGCTTGCACGAAATACTTAAAAAAGCAGAAGACAGTATGTATACTCAAAAGCTTACCGAAGGCCGCAGTGTCAGGAACGCTGTTCTCTCGACCCTTATAAAAACCCTTTCTGAAAAAAGCTGTGAAAAAGAAACCCATACCCTGCGTATGCAGGAAACGGCCAGGCTGATTGGAAAACAAGCAGGTTTATCTGAAGTTGATCTGAGCCGTCTTAATCTGCTGATTGCCCTGCATGATATTGGAAATATTAATATCCCCGGAGAAATATTGACTAAGAAAGGACCTTTAACCGGCAGTGAATGGGAAATGATCAAGAAGCACCCTGAAACCGGTTTTAGGATTGCCCGTTCAACAGAAGAGTTTGGCCATGTTGCTGAAGAAATTTTGTCCCACCATGAGTGCTGGGACGGTAACGGTTATCCCCGGGGACTGAAGGGGGAAGAGATCCCCCTGTTATCACGAATTGCAGCTATAGCAGATTCATATGAAGTGATGAGCAGTGGAAGGCCGTATAAAAAGCGATTAAGCCAGGATGAAATTAAAGCAGAATTTAAGAAGTGTGCAGGAGCCCAGTTTGATCCCGGGCTGGTAGAGTTGTTTTTACCCATGCTTGAATAAAAATACCGGTAAAAACACGTAAATTATTTCACAGTAAAAGTAAAAAATATGGTATATTATTCGTGATGAGTTATAATGAGGGCATCACCCTTATTCTTGCTCTGTTAATTAATCAAACCTCAACCACAGGAAGATTAAATAATCAATTTACGGTTAATTATGAAGGAGGGTTTAATCAAGTGACTACCTTAATTCCTATGATTGTGATAGGTATGATTTTTATTTCGTTGGTTATCGGTTTTAGATATTACAACCATAAGATAATGACTGAGAGAGTTTGTTCCAGGAACCCGGATAGTGAATACTGCCGCAGATATTATCAAAACAAACTTGACAAAACTGAAGATGAATACGAACAGTGTGAAGTGATTTACGGCAAAACCCCCAAGGGGGGAGTTAAAACCGCTGTTTGTTATGTGGATGACAAGAATCGTATTGTAAAAAAGAGGCAGGCCAGCAAGGTTTTAATCAGGGAGTTGGACGAGAAGAATAAGCCTGTTTATGAAACCTGGACCAGCCTTGAGGAAGCGGAAGCAAAGAAAGTATAAGCATATATGCAGCCAGTTAGACTCTTTTTCAGCTTGCAAGGATATTCATCCGGCATTAATAGTCCATTTTTAGAATCTCCGGCATACAGGGTGGTTGCGTGAGATGGTTTGGTCAGAAGATATGGAAAACTGCGAAAAAAAGAGTTCATGTCAAAAATGCGATTTTTTTAAGCATGTATTGGATGCGTTAGTCGAACCTCTTGTAGTAGTGGATTCCAACGGCATAATTATTTTTATCAACAAGGCTTATGAGGAGTTTCTTCAGGTATCAAGAGAAGAAGCTCTGGGCAGGGCCGTTCAAGATGTAATTGAAAACACCAGGCTGCATCTATTTTGCTCAAAAAAAGAAGCAGAAATAGACAGCTTGCAGACAATTCATGATCGTGAAGCGGTGGTGCAGCGCATACCTATAATTGTTGATGAAAAAACTATCGGTGCTATTGGTAAAGTTAATTACCAGAACGTACATGAGATAAGCTCCCTGGCCAAAAAGCTAAAATCTATGGAAAGTAAGCTGGAAGCTTATAAGAAAAGTTCAGCTTCCCAGATGGCTGCAGTTTATACTTTTGAAGACATTATCGGCTGTTCTCCAGCGTTGGAGTCAGTCAAACAATTTGCCGTTAAAGCGGCAGCTTCAGAAATGACCATTTTAATCCTGGGAGAAACGGGGGTAGGTAAAGAGCTATTTGCCCAGGCCATTCATAATGCCAGCCCCAGGCACCGTGGTCCCTTTGTCAGCATTAATTGTGCAGCTATTCCCCAGGATTTGTTGGAATCAGAACTATTTGGCTACGAAGAAGGGGCCTTCACCGGAGCGAGGAAGAAAGGGAAACCCGGTAAATTTGAACTTGCTGATGGGGGAACAATTTTTTTAGATGAAGTGGGCGATATGCCTTTGCGTATGCAGGCAAAGATGCTGCGAGTGCTTCAAAACCGTCACATAGAAAGAATTGGCAGTACTGCTTCGCAGGATATGGATGTGCGAGTGATCGCATCTACTAACCAGAATTTGGAGGATAAAGTCTTAAACTCCGAATATCGGGCAGACCTGTATTACCGTCTAAACGCCATTACTCTTAAGATCCCACCTTTAAGGGAGCGCCGGGAAGACATTTCCCTGCTGGTGGATAAGACACTGGAGCAACTTGGCAGTGACAAAAAATTTTCCCGGGAAAGTATGAGGATTATTGTTAACGGTTACTGGCCCGGGAATGTCAGGGAGCTAATCAACGTGGTGGAACGGTTAGTTTTTTTAACTGATGCCAGTTTCATCGAACCCGGTCATCTAAAAACTGTGGAACCTTCCCTGTTTAAGGAACAAGAAGACAAGAAGGAGCAGGAGGTAGCAGAGCCACAATCCAGCAAGATGTTGTCCAGGTCAGTCAATGATACAGAAAAAGAAGTGCTCTTTGATACCCTGAAGCAAACGGGTTGGAACAAGACCCAGGCAGCAAAGTTACTGGGCATTCATAGAACTACACTCCACACAAAAATGCGCAAGTATGGTATACAACAAAAGCCCCTGTAAAGTTTATATGTTAAAACCTCGCATCCATGTATTTTGCTTTATTGCCCATATGCCAGCTTGTAAAGGTTAATTATTTCTTCTTCTGTCGCCTGGCGCGGATTGTTGCCCGGGCTACCGCTGTTAATAGCATCTGCTGCCATTTTAGGAGCAAGTCTTTCCAGTTCCTTTCTGTTAACCCCCAGTTCTTTTAGCGATGGTATTTTAATATCAGAAATTAGCCTTTTTACTGCTGTAACGGCTTTTTCTGCAGCTTCCAGGTTTGTTAGCCCTTCAATATTTTCACCCATAGCCAAAGCGATCCGGGCAAACCTGGCCGGGTTGCCAATAACACTGAATTCCATAACTTCTCCCAGCAAGGCTGCATTGGAATCGCCATGAGCCACGTGAAAATTAGCACCTATTGGCCTGGACATTCCGTGAACCAGGGCTACGGAAGAATTGGAAAAAGCGATTCCAGCCTGCAAAGATCCCAGCATGGTGTTTTCTCGTGCCTCCAGGTTATTCCCGTTAGCCCAGGCCTGCCGCAAATTGCCGGAGATAAGTTTAATAGCTGAGAGGGCATAAATATCTGTCAGCGGTTGAGCTTTAATAGAAACATAGGCTTCAATAGCATGGGTAAGGGCATCTATACCCGTTGCTGCAGTTAACCCTTTAGGTTTTGATAAAGTTAGCAGTGGGTCCACCACAGCAACATCCGGGGTCAGGTGAGAGCTTAACAGGAGCATTTTTGTGTCTGTAGAAGTATCTGTAATAATAGTTACCCTGGTTGCTTCGCTGCCTGTACCTGCCGTGGTGGGGACAGCCATTAAGGGCGCTCCTTTGTACTTGATTTTCTCTATTCCCATGTAATCTTTGATGGAGCCGGGATTGTTAACCATCACAGCAATAGCCTTGGCGGCATCGATAGGGCTGCCTCCACCTACAGCTACTATACAGTCACACTCGTTTTGTTTGTAAACCCCAAGCCCTTCTTCTACAAATTCAATGGTGGGCTCCATAGAAACCTGGTCGTAGATACTATATCCCAGGCCGCTGTTTTCTAATCCCCTAATCACCTTTTCGACCAGGCCGGTATTTACCATAACTTCGTCTGTGACAATAAGAGCTTTATTACCTTTTAATTTTCTAGTTGCCGCACCAGTGTTCTCTACCGCTCCCGCACCGTAAATTATTTCCGGTGGCAGCAAAAAATTCTTTATAGTCATTGTCTAACCTCCGGGATCATTTAAATAAAAAACCTTTGATCCAGTTTATTCCCTGTGGATAGTTCCTTCCCAGGTGCTGACTTTGGTTTCCTTACTGTCTTCTTCAGTAAACCACCTTGAAGTTACACATTTGGATTCGGTATAAAATGCTACTCCATCTTTACCCATAACATGGAGGTCGCCAAAGAAAGACTCTTTATGCCCTGAAAAGGGGAAGTAAGAAACGGGCACAGGGATACCAACATTTACACCTACCATCCCCGCATGGGTTCGGTAAGTAAACTCCCTGGCATAATGGCCGTTTTGTGTAAAAATACTGGACCCATTAGCATAAGGGCTGGCGTTCATAACAGCCAAACCGTCTTCAAAATCTTTAACCCTCTTGATACAAAGAACGGGACCAAAAATCTCATCATTTCCTATGCTCATATCAGGCTTAACATGATCAAATATCGTGGGCCCCAAATAAAAGCCGTTTTCATAGCCTTCTACCTGGACATCCCTGCCATCAAGAACCAGCTTGGCTCCTTCTTCTACTCCTTTAGCAATCCATTCAGACACATCCTTCTTGTGTTCTGCAGAAACCACCGGCCCCAAGCTTGTTGCAGGATCATAAGCTGGGCCAACTTTTAGGTCTTTGGCAAACTTAACAATATGGGAAACCAGCTCATCAGCTACTTCCTCTTCAACGCAGACCACAGGCAAAGCCATGCAGCGCTGGCCGGCACAACCGAACGAAGAGTTGATAATTCCTGCTGCCACCCTTTCCAGGGCTGCATCTTTGAGAACCAGGGCATGGTTTTTTGCTTCACCAAGGACTTGCACTCTCTTGCCATGGGCTGCTGCAGTTTGATAGATATGCCTGCCGACTTTACTGGATCCAACATAAGAAATTCCTTTAACTACAGGGTGTTTTAAGAGAAGTTCTGCTTCGTTACGGCTGCAGGTAACAAGGTTTACCACTCCTTCAGGCAGGCCGGCTTCAATTAAAAGCTCAAGTAACCGCATGCCTGTTTGAGGAACCTGGCTTGCAGCCTTAAGTACAAAGGTATTGCCTGTAGTAATACAAAAGGGCAACATCCAACCAAAAGGAATCATGCCGGGGAAATTCATCGGCACAATACCGGCAAAGACCCCCAAAGGTTCGCGGTACATTACCGTGTCATGGCCTTTAGAGACATTCATTAACGAATCCCCTTGCAACAAGTAAGGAGTAGCGCAGGCAGCCTCCACAACTTCCATGGCCTTAATAATATCTCCCCGGGATTCCGCCATATTTTTACCATGTTCTTTGGCAACCAGGGTTGCCAGTTCATCCAGGTTTTCCTCGATTTTAACCTTAAATTTGAACATCAGGTCTGCACGTTTTTGTACTGGAGTCTGCGACCATTCCTGGAAAGCGTCTTCTGCAGCTTGCACAGCTTCATTTACTTCATCGCTGGTACAGCGAGGTGTTTCAGCCATAATTTCTCCAGTGCTGCTGTTTGTTACCTCCATGTAAGTACCGGAACTGGTATCTCTCCACTCATTGTTGATACAAAACTTAAGCCTTTTAACTTTAGCCATCAGATATGTCTCCTTTCTAAATCAGCATTCATGAAATGCTGTAATCTCCTTATATCTTACTTTTACGCAACTAATGTGCCAACTTGCAGGCAAATCAAGTATTTATGATCTTTTACCATCCTGACTGCAACTCTTAGCTGGCCCTACTACAGGGGCACTGTTAATTATGTGGCTATGCGCTACACTTTTTTAGTGTTTTCAATACACTGTAGCTAATTCGCTACATAATAACTTTAACAAACCTACTTCAACAAACTCAATAGAAAACCTACCTGCTCTTTTTTGTCATCGCTATATCAGGAGAATTCGTTGTTTTCTAAATATACTTCAAGGTTGGCATGCTAATTGCGATTTCTTAAGGCACATGTAAAAATTCAATTCTGAGGAGGAGTTTTTTTATGCTCTAACTCATGATGTAGAGGCTTATGTATCCCTGGCTACCTTCCCGCTGGCCGATGCCTGTGCGCTGTACTCTATTGAGTTAATATTTAAAAATTTGCGTAAAGCAGTTGCCAACGGTGATAACCTGGAAGCCCGCGAGAACATGGCTAACGCCCAGCTTTTAGCCGGCATGGCTTTCAATAATGGCGGCCTGGGTTTTGTTCACGCCATGGCTCACCAGCTGGGGGGTATGTATGATATGCCCCACGGTGTCGCCAATGCCATTTTGCTTCCCCATGTAGAAAGGTTTAACCTGACATCTAACCTGGAGCGTTTCGCCCGCATGGCTGAAGTAATGGGTGAGAAAATTGAAGGGCTTTCTGTGAGGCAGGCTGCAGAAAAATGTATTGATGCCATTGAGCAGCTTTCCAAAGATGTGGGTATTCCTTCCAGCATCTCCGAAATGGGGATAAAAGATCCTGACTTTGAGTCCATGGCTAAGTCAGCCCTGCTTGATGGCAATGCTGGCACCAATCCAATCAAAGGCACAGAAAAAGACATCGTCAAGATATTTGAAAAGATAGTTTAGCTTTATGGCACGGGCGTTCGACAGTGTGTAGTAATAGAAAAGGCTTATCAGCCATAATACAAGGACTCTCGCAGCCCACCATAAATTTTTTAATGAAGCTAACTATTCAGGATGTATAAAAGACTAGCGCCTCCCTGCTATTTAGTATGGGTGGCGCTAGTCTTATTAATCAATCAAGTAATCACATCTATACTGGTTCAGTCAAGGCTTTATTAACGGCAATGCAAAGCTCTGGCGTGGCTGGATCAATATAACCATATCCACCTGAACCTGAATGAGGGTCATCTGCAACCCTGGCCCAGGCGGCCCCAATCTTTTTACCCGTATGTTCTGCTATACAGCCTGCATCTGACTCTTTCATCCAGCCCTTGATATAATATAGCAGCTCAGGTACCTCAATTATGGACAGGGGCGGTTTTTCAGCCCCAGGAGGGACGTGGATGGACTCATAGAGCATTTCCTTTAAAAATGGGTAATCTTCATCAACTGCTTTTCTTATCACTATGTTATTATCCACTGCGTTGCAACCTCTAATTAACAACTCTATCCTTGCAAGCTGTTCGTATTAATGTTAGTCGTCTATAAGCTAAAGGTGTTCTTCCATGATTTCTTTAATATCAAGCGGATTTATATCCGTTGACAAGACGGACGAGCCCATCTCGCCCATGACCGCCTCCCTGAAAACCGGACGCGGGTTGGGGTCGTCGAAAAAAATACCGGTAGGGATCTTTTCTCCCCATTGTTGAGCCAGGCTGAAAGCCTCTTCCAGATTGGAGGGATCGTGCCCTTCTTCATTGATGTCATAAACCCTTTCCTTAAACCACCGGAAGGTGTTGAGCTTGTTAAAACTCGGGCACTGCTGAAGAATGTCGATAAAGGCAAAGCCGGGTTTCTGGATGGCTTTTTCCAGGATGGTGCCCAGCTGCTCTTTATCTCCGGCAAAAGAGCGGGCTACAAAGCTTGCTTTTAATCCCAGGAGCAGGGCTACCGGGTTCAAACCTTCCAGGGGGTTACCCTGCGGGGTAGTTGGAGTCTTGATCGATTTTTCGCTCGTTGGAGATGCCTGCCCTTTTGTCAGGCCGTAGATCATATTATTGTGAACCATGTAGGTTATGTCAATGTTGCGCCTGGCGGCATGGATCAAGTGATTGCCCCCTTCAGCATATCCGTCACCATCCCCGCCGATAGCAAGGACTTTTAAACTGTCATTAACCAATCCGGCTCCGGTAGCCACCGGCAGCAGGCGGCCGTGCAGGACATGGAGGGTATTAGCTCTCATATGCTGACCCATTTTCCCGGCCTGCCCAATGCCTGCTACTACCAGGACATGGTGCGGTGAAAGGCCCAGGCCGGCCAGGGTGTTTTTCAGGGTATCCATAATGGCGAAGTTGCCGCATCCAGGACACCAGGTTATTTCCCGGTCCAGGTTAAAATCTTTGACATCTACATCCATGGGTTAACACCTCCGGTTTCAATCTGTCTTAGAACGTAAGCCGCATTCATGGGCCGGCCGTCATATTTCAGGACTGCCATATCAGGTTGTTTGCCGGTTTCAACCCGGAGCAGGCGCCCCAGCTGGCCGGTTGAATTCATCTCTACCGAGATTAACTTTCCTGCTTTTTCAATTAACCGCATGGTCTCTTTGCCCGGGAAAGGCCACAGCTGGGGAAAAGAAACTACCTGCCATTTTCCCCCCTGCCGGTTTGCCTTGTCCACAGCTTCCCGGCAGGCTCCGTAGGAGGAACCCCATGTTAACAGTATAGTGTCCGGGTTGTTCGCTCCGTAGCTGTCGGGCGCTTTTACCTCTTTGGCCAGGGCTTTGTGCTTGCGCATTCTTTTATCCTGCATTGTGGTTCTTACCACAGGGTCTTCGGTTGAATAACCGCTTTCCATGTGCTCATTGCCGGGCACCATTACACATTTACTTCCCTGGCCCATGAAAGCCCGGGGAGAGATCCCCGATTCCGTGATTTTATAGCGATCATATGTATCAATTTGGGCCAGCTCATCTTCAGACATGATCAGTCCCCGGTCGATAACCACTTCGTTTAAGTCGAAGGGTTCTACCGTGTAATAAGCGTCGGCAAGGTGCTGGTCGCTCATTAGAAAAACCGGGACCTGGTATTTTTCGGCTGTGTTGAAAGCGTGCGTTGCCACCCAGAAGGCCTCTTCAGCCGTTCTGGGGGCAAATATAGCCCTGGGAAACTCACCGCTTCCGGCATGCAGGGCAAATAACAGGTCGCCCTGCTCGGTGCGGGTGGCCATCCCGGTAGCCGGCCCGGGCCGCTGGCCCAGAACAATTACGAGCGGGGTTTCATTCATTCCGGCCAGCGAAAGTCCTTCTACCATTAGTGAAAAGCCTCCCCCCGAGGTGGCTACCATAGCCCTGGCTCCGGCATTGGCTGCTCCGATAGACATATTGATGGCGGCAATTTCATCTTCTGCCTGTTCATAGGCCAGGGGCAAGCGATGGGTCTGCCGGGCCATGTACTGCATCACCCCGCTGGCAGGAGTCATGGGGTAGGAACTGATAAACCGGCAGCCGGCCGCAAGTGCTCCGAGGGCCAGGGCTTCATTGCCGGTCAGGACTAAACTTTTATTACGGCTTCCTTTTTGCAGCCGGCAATTGCATTGCCCGGAAAAATTCTTGTTGGCATAATCGGCGCCGGCCCGGGCCGCTTTTAGATTGGCTTCGGCAACAGCGCTGCCTTTTTTTTGAAACAAGCGGCCCAGGGTCTGCTCCAGGACTGCCTGGTCACCCCCCATGATTTGCCAGGCTGCGCCGGCTGCCACCGAGTTGCCCATCACTTCTTTGCCGCCGTGCTCTTTGCCCAGCGCCGCCATGGGCAGGGGCAGGGCGTTATCGCCGGGGGTTTCTACCTCCAGGGCTTTGTCATAAATGATAACCCCGCCCGGGCTAAGTTCGCCGGCATGTAAATCAAGCGAGGCTTTATCCAGTGCCACCAGCACTTCCAGGTTGTCGCTAAAAGTATAAACCGGGTAAGTGGCGGTACGGACCTGATAAAAGTTGTGACCGCCGCGCACCCGTGAATAATAGTCCTGGTAGGCGAACAAGTGCAATCCCTGGTCGGCAAAAGAACGGGAAAGGATCGAAGCAATCGTATTGATCCCCTGTCCGGCTTCTCCGCCTACTTTTACTGAGTAATCGTGAACATCCAATTGATTTGCTCCTCCTAAAAAAGAATTAACTGGAAAACGCCAGTATCTTGATTAAGATTATAACATTATTTGTTATAGAGATGGCCAGTATAGTCAAATGATCATTAAACTCTAATTCGTTCTCCTGCTTTTAGCAGCTTTTTTATCAAACCCCTCAATAATGTGCATACAAAATAGCCCGGATTCGGTTTCAATGGTTGACTGAACGCATGGTTGTGACCTGTTCTAATCGACAACAGGACCTGTTTATAACTGAAGGCCAATTCCTTGGTTTTGGAATCGAGGTGATCGACTTAGGCCGTTATCTTTTCCACCAAGTTAAAGTCAATCCCTTTGTAAAATCCATATATAGGGACAATTAACCCCTTATTGACGTGACCCGGCAAAAAACCTGCATTTTCAAACAGACTAAAGGGGAAATTGCTACTTTCCTGGTGTAATGGTTAGAACCAGAACATAGCAAATAATGGTGGTTACAAAAAATAACCTCCGAGCTAATCTTTGTCAGTTAGTCTCCCGTTGGTCCAGGTTCCGCTGACTGACCTGCCGTCGGGATGAGCCATGGTTCCTTTGCCATGCCCGACCCCGTTTTTAAAGTAGCCGGTGTATTTTTCACCACCGGGAAAAGTCATTATCCCGTATCCTTCTATGATGCCATTTTGGAACTCCCCGGTATACTTTTTTCCATTTGGATGGGTCATAGTTCCATCTCCGTGTGCTTTTCCTCTTAAGAAGCTACCTGTATATTTTTCTCCACCGGCAAAGATCATCGTTCCGTAACCTGTTATTTCTCCGTATTCAAAATCACCGACATAATTTCGTCCATCCGGATGCCTCCACCGTCCTTGACCGTGTGGCTCTTCGTTCAATAAGGGCCCGGTGTATGTCCCACCTGACCATGATATAGTTTCTTCTTGAACGGAGTCTTGTTCTACAACTGTTTCATTATTGCCACATACATCGGTTGCATCTTGTACATTATCACTGGTGGAGTAAGATTTAGAGGCATTTGAACCGTTTGAATTTGTGGCATGTTCTTCAGTTTTTAAAGGTTTTTCTTCCTTCTCTTTATTGTCATAGTGAGGATCTTTCAGCACCTTGTCTTGTTCGTAAGATGCTTCATTCGCTTCGAATATGGTGTCATAAGGAAATGCAACCTCGGCTTCATCATCTTTAGCGCTACTATCTCTATTGAGGTATAAATATATTGAAGTTGCGCTTAGAGAGAAAAGAAAAACAGCAGCCATGATAAGAGCAACACGGGGATATGATGAGATGCTGAAAAAGAATTTGCTTGATTGGACCGGTGTTGAAGGGTCACTTGTAGTTGGCCAGTCCTGGTGCACCAGGCCGGGAACCTGTGCTGCTTCTCGCCATTCCAGGCTGGTATTATTCCAAACCAGATCCTCAGCATTAATTCCGCCTGAATTCACCATTTCAATTAACTCATCCCAGGTGAAAGGGCCTTCCACTTGTAAGTTTTTATAAACATACCACTGGCTATCCATTTCTGCAGGGCCTCCCTGGTTAACAATACTACCTTACACTAAAGCAATAATTAAAGTGAATCCTCATAAATAAAAATTTTGCTGTAATGCTATTTGTAGCTGGTAGTAGCCGCACATAAATACTTTAATAAATCATCAATCAACCAGCTCACCTCTCACCCAATTCCCGCTTACTCTCCGGCCGTCCGGATGGTACATTGTTCCTTCTCCGTGGGCGACACCTCTTACTAAATAGCCAACATACCTTTCTCCTCCCGGAAAAGTTAGGACACCGTATCCGGTTACGTTTCCTTCAGTAAATTGGCCTTCGTAATAACGGCCGCTCGGATGACTCCAGGTGCCCTGTCCGTGAGGGACCCCGTCTTTAGTCTGGCCTGTATAGGTTCCTCCTTCGTATGCAAATGTTTGAATTCCATCATTTGCTTCAGGCTGTTCTGGTTCTTGAACCGGTTCCGGCTCGGGTGTAGGCTCCGGGGTGGGCGCAGGTTCCGGTTCCGGATCAGGTTCGGGTACAGGTTCCGGTTCTGGCTCAGGTTCTTCAGCAGCAGCTTCCAGATCTTCATCATCTTCCCATACTTCTTCCGGTTTTTCCTCAACTGCTATTTCTTCAACCTCTTCTTCATTTACCTCTTCTTCAATGATTGTTTCCTGGGCGGTATCAATATCTTCATCCTGGTCATCACTGACGGCAGAATCGCTGTCTCCCAATATGCCTCCTGAGATCAATGCAAATGCTGCTATGCCAACTACCAGAGCACCACCGACTCCGATCATTAATCCCGTGGGAAGTTGCTTTTTCGGTTGTTCAGCTTGCTTTTGAGGTACATCCAGTTCAAAAGGTGAAGCTTCAGGTGGAGTGGTAACAATTTCAACCTGATCACCAGCCAGGGCTGCCTGAAAGTCCTGGACGCTCTGGTAGCGTTCTGATGACTTAACGGATAAAGCGGTCAGGAGTGCATTTTCTTCGCTTTCGCTTATATCAACTTTTAGCTGGCGGGGTGGAACGAGTGCATCTTCGACCATTCGTTCCAGGGCTTCTGGTGGTTGTTGACCGGTTATTAAATGATAAAAAGTAGCGCCTACAGCATAAATGTCGGTCCAGGGACCCTGCACGCCTTTACTGCGGTACTGTTCTTCCGGTGCATATCCAGGCTTGAGGATTATAGAAAGACTGTGCCCCTTTTCACTTGCTGCCTGACGGGCAGCGCCAAAGTCAATTAAAATTACCTGCCCTTTTTGATTGATAAAGATATTGTCGGGACTGATATCACGGTGTAAAATATTTACGGAATGGACCTCTTTGAGAGCATCCAGTACAGGCATAATAATACCGTGAGCCTGGTCGAGAGGTAATATGCCTCCAGAATTGGCCAGGTGATCTTTTACAGTAATACCTTCCACATAGCTCATAACGAAGTAAGCGCTACCGTTGGCTTTGAAAAAATCACGCACGGATACTATATTAGGATGACCTTCAAACTGGGCCAGAGTTCGTGCTTCCTGCAAAAATTTATCAAGCCCATATTCATACTGACTGCCCATACTCCCCGTGTAGGCAGATATCTGGCTGTGCCCGGCAGCTCTCGTAGCTAAATCCTGTGGAAAATATTCCTTAATGGCCAGTTTAACGTTCAGGTTTAAATCCCAGGCCAGGTAAGTGATTCCAAAACCGCCCTGCCCCAGTACTCTGCCGATCAAATATTTCCCTTCCAGTATAGTTCGCGGCGGCAGGTACAAAGGTGAGTCGGGTTCTGTTCCTTCCGTAAAACCGCAGTTGGGGCAGCTTGCTGTTGCTGTATCTTTTTCCCGCATACAGCCCATACAAATTCGGTCTTGATCCATTTTATCTCCTCCCGGTATCAGTGTTTCTTATTAATGAATCTACCTCATGAGCAAATTTATGGCATAAATTAAGAAGAACCAAACCTCGTCTTGCGCTTTCTCTGAACGATAATAATTAAAGTAAGCAGTAATATAATGACAGCACCTGCCACGAAATATAGGTAATTAATTGCCTGGCTAATGGTTTTGTCATGTTCAGCAGTTTCTTCTACAGCTGTTTCTGCAGATTCTACCTGTTTTTCATCTACAACTGTGTTTGTTTTTGATTCATCAATCACCTCTGTAATGTTTTCATGTTCATCATTTACAGCTTCACCATTTACAGTTACAGTGCAAAAGGCATATAAGTTGTCATCTTCCTCCGACCTGGCAACAATCCTTGCTGTGCCAGGGCTGATTGCTTCTGCGAGACCGCTTTCATCTACCTGGATGACATGGTTGTTACTGGAAGCCCATTCCAGGTGACGGTTCGTTGCAGTTTCAGGGCTCAGGAATGCTTCAAATTGATATACCTCGCCACTTTCCAGGCTTAATTCAGTTATTTCCATATATACTCTGGATACCGGGATTACTACAGTAACTTTACACGAAGCCCGCCAGTCATTATCTTCAGTAATAACTGTAACCCAGGCTTCACCACCGCCTTCAGCCCTTATTTCGGCCGATGAAAGACCTGTAGATCGGACTGTAACGACTTCTTTATCACTGCTGACCCAGTTGATATTTTTATTGGTTGCGTCTTCAGGTTTTACCCAGGCCCTCAGTTCTTCGGTGGTGCCGATGATTATCTCTATCGTGCTATCACTGATTACCACCCCGGTTGTTTCAATATTCCTGAGGCTGGCATAGACCGGTTGATAAAGAGTCAGGATGAAACAACTAGCAATTAAATATAATAAAGTGTGGCGCATAAAAATACCTCGCTCCTAATTTGAAGTAAAGACACCTTCTACCCAGATTCCCCTCTTTGTATGTCCGTTTGGATAAGTTAAAGTTCCTTCTCCGTGCATTTTGCCGTTTTTCCAGTATCCCTCGTATTGCCTGCTGGTGCCGCTTTGCAACCCTCCCATTGCTGACTCAGCTCGAGTATAGACAAAAACTCCGTAGCCTTCGGGGACACCGTTTTTGACCTCCCCTTTATAAATACCGTTGCTGAATTCTATGGTTACGATAGCGCTGTTATTTGCATCTCCTTCCTGAACGGTGGTTGTTTGTTGTTGTTGCTGCTGTTGCGGTACCTCATCTGAACTGTCGATGGAAGCTTCTTCCGTATGTTCTAATACAGGGGAGTCTGCTGAAAACAGGCCCTGGTAAAATAAATAGTAAAACAACGGCGCCAGAATAGCTACCAGCATAATTGAACTAAAAACCAGCAGGGCAAGTTTTGAATTGTTTTTGCCAGAATCAGCCTTCATTATGACTTTTTTGGCCCTTGTTACTGCTGGATTTGGGTTTAAAACAGCATCATAATTATTAATATCAAAGAGTTTCTGCCCGCTTTCTAAATAGAATGCTTTGCCATCAAAGTGTATTTTTTTTGTGCTAAATGTTATCCAGGAACCGGCAGGGATTTCAACGGTGCCTTGTACTGAAATACCGTTTAAGAAAGTACCATGGGTGCTGTCCAGATCACTTATGTACCAGGAACCCTTTTCGTATTGCAGTTTTGCATGATAGCGAGAAATTGTGCTTTCTTCCATGACTATATCATTGTCTGAAGCCCTTCCAACCTTAAACGTCATAGCTTGGTGATCTTTATTCTTATGAGCTTCATCTTCGTTATGGCCCCCGTTTTCAAGGGACCTTTCAAGTGTTTCATTGTCATATGATTGCTTTTGGCATGGCTCTGGCCCTGAACCCGATAAATCCGGTGAACCAGATAGAGCATTTTGGAAATCTTCTACCTGCTGATACCTGTGCTCTGCTTTTACGGCCATAGCGGTCAATAAGGCTATTTCTTGCTGCGCTGGAATGGCCACTCCGAGTTCCGAAGGTCTGATCAGAGTGTCGTTACTTAAGCGATCAAGCGACTCAGGGGGCATAGAGCCAGTCAGGGTGCGGTACATGGTTGCCGCTGCAGCGTATATATCAGTCCATGGGCCCTGTAAGCCGTTGCTTCGATATTGTTCTTCTGGAGCAAACCCTGGCTTAAGGACAATAGAGAATTGCTTACCACTTTCACCAATGGCGTGACGGGCTGCCCCGAAATCAAGGATTATTATGTGTCCCTTTTTTAAAATCATGATATTATCAGGGCTGATGTCCCTGTGTAATAGATTTTCTTGGTGGACTGCTCTCAGGGCATCAAGCACCGGGATTATGACCTGCATAGTTTCAGCATAAGCAAGCTGTTGATTTTTTGCGTTAAGATAATTACACAAAGTGGTTCCGTCAAGGTAGCTCATTACTAAATAAGCAGTGTCGTTAGCTTTAAAAAAGTCACGCACTGAAACAATGTTGGGATGCCCATCAAAACGGGCCAGGGTTCTACCTTCAGCCAAAAATTTGTCAAGGCCGTATTCGTACTGGTCGTGAGTGGTTCCTGAATATAATGAAACATTATGATAGCCGCTATCCCGGTAACAAAAGTCCCGGGGGAAGAATTCTTTTACAGCCAGCTTGCGTTCCAGAAATAGATCCCAGGCCAGGTAGGTGATGCCAAAGCCGCCCTGACCCAGAACCCTACCCAGCAGGTATTTTTCTACCAGTACTGTTCCCGGGGGAAGGTGAAGAGGGGATTCAGCTTGAGTTCCCCCGAGCCAGCCGCAATTAGGGCAGGTTGCTTCCAGTCCTTTGTCTTCCATGCAGCCCAGGCACAAGTTTTCTGTAATCATTTTATCCCCCCTCTTTACCCGGGATAGTCTTTAAAGTTTACTCTTTTTTATTATCGCTCCACTGGAAGTGCTCGTTACAGAAAGGAACAAACTTTAGTTTTGTTTCACCAATTTCAATCAAGTCGTAAGCCTTCAGCTGAGCAGGAGTTATAACTTCTTCTTCATTTAAGTAAACCAGGCCCCGACTTTCACCGGGGAAAAGCCTGAAAGAATTATTCTTTGGGTTGTAGCTGACAATCGCATGATTTTCCCGGGAGATGGTTTCATCACCCGGAATGCTTACGTCCATATTATCAGCCCTGCCGATAAAGTTTCTTTCAGAGGTAATGCGGTAATCATTACCTCTTTCCGGACCTTCTACAGCTACCAGCCAGCCTACGACAGGATCAATCCCCAATTTTTTGTGAAACAGCCCCACCGTTTTCCCTTCTCCACCGGCTGCCGCTCCTCTGGGTGTCCCTTCAGCCCTTTTGGCCATAGTTTTTCCAATATCAATATCAAGATTCTGGACCCCGCAGTAGGGACAGGAACTATGTTTTTGAGGGTCATAATAATGACCATTGTTACATCTTGTCAAAGAATCCATCTTTATATCCTCCACTTCTGCCAAATTAAAAAGTCAATTATAGCCTAATCAGGTTAGGCTTAACAAAATGTTGCCACAGCTGAATAGTTGTCATGCCTTTTTTCTGCCCTGGCCAGAATCCGTTTTTCCAGCATCTCCAGCCAGGTTTCAGGGTCTGCTGACCGGGAAAGAGCGCTTTCCATTTCTTGTTCCAACACGTATTCCCAAAAACCATCGGTGCAAAGAAGGATCCTATCATTGTTGTTTATATCAATTGCCCTGGTAGCAAAAGTAAAGCGGGAAATCTCTCCCCCGTCAAAGGCCCTGGTCAGGCGGTTGCGATCCTCATGAAAGCGAATTTGTTCGTAGGTAATGTCACCAATGTTATAAAGATGATAGGGTACGCTGTGATCTCTGGTTTGAAAATGTATTTTGTTTCCTCTGAAAAAATAGAGGCGGGAGTCACCTATATGCCCCCAAAATATTTGTTTATGATCACTTAAAGCTACCACCACTGTCGCTTTCATGCTTTTTAGACTGCTGTCATGGCTTTGTGCCTCTAAAAAGCTATGCCTGGCTTTTTCAAGATAGCTCGAAAGATGTTCGGGCGAGAGGCCCGGGGCGGCAGAAAAGGCTTCCAGGACTTTTTCTACTGTAATCCTGGAGGCGTAAGCTCCGCCCCGGTGGCCACCCAATCCATCGGCCAGAATGTAGCAACCATGCCCGTTATATTCCAGGTAGTTGCAATAATCCTCGTTATATTTTCTACCACCTGGCTTTGATAGTAGCGCTGTTTTCATCTTTTTTATCCTTTAACCAGTTCGAAAACTTCCTTGGAGTCGGCTACGTAAAAACGATCTCCCGGATTCAAGTAATACGGTTTCCCCGGTTCCAGCTTCTCATTGGAAGATAAAAAGGTACCATTAGAAGATGAATCTTCCAAAATAAATTTCTGGGTCTTCTCATCAAAACGGATGGTAACATGCTTGCGGCTTATATCGTCTTTGCTTTGAGGATATACCAGTTGAGCCATTCTCGGGTCACGGCCGATTATGAGCTGATTCCCGGTCATATCGATAGTTTGGCCGGCAAATTGTCCAGATATCCCCTTGATGCCAACCTTAGGCCCGGCAGGCTTTGCCTTTGTTACAGGTGTAGCAGCCGAAGTTGGTTTGGCCTGGGTTGAAGGTATGGCTGCTTTTTGGTGTGGAGCCGAGGGTGGGGGAGGTGGTGCGGCAGCCCTGGGGGATGCAGCAACCGGTGCCGTTTTTTTACCCCTGGTTAGGACAACTGCCAGTATAACAGCCAGAAGTACTGCTGCGCCAATGCCGATAAATAGCATCATCTGGCCTTGATCCTGTTCAGCAACGGGTGCGGCAACTTCTTCTACCGGTTCGGGTTCCTGGGCTATTGGTTCAGCTGCTTCTTCAACCGGTTCAGGGGCTGCTTCTTCAATCGGTTCAGGGGCTGCATCTTCAGCCTTAAGGAAGGGAATATTTCTGGATTCAAGAAAACCGGTCAATTCTTGGACCTGTACGGCATATTCAATGTTGTCCCTGATTTCAAAACCGTTTAATTGTGTGCCTACGCCCCATGCAGTCATGCCGACAATCACCCCGTCTTCGTTGATAACGGGTCCACCTGAATGACCACCTGTTATATTGGCGTCTGTTTGAATAACGGGTACTCCATCAACACTGGTAATACGGGTAATGCTCCCCTGGGGTGTAGTAGAATCAGTAAACTGGGCTATAGTCAAATCGGAAAATGTTTCTGCGGCGGCGGGGTAACCGATAGCTGTAACGCGGTCTCCCCGCGCAAAAGAGGTTTCATTACCAAATACAAGTGGGATATAACCATACAATCTGTGGGCAGGATCAATTTCTAAAATGGCAATGTCAGACGTGCGCAGGTCCTGGTACACCCTTACCGGGACGTAATCGTCCCTTGCTCTCAAGATATATAGATTGACCTCATCGGGTGTAAAGCGCATGTCCGCCGGCAGATCCTGACCCCATGTAGTATCAACAACGTGCCAGGCGGTGGCGCAATAGCGAAACTCATCGGTTTCATCGGTGCCGATTAGCATCCCGGTCCCCATAGTAACTCTTAGATTAACCTCACCGGTAGCAGGATCCCTGAACATAGTTCTGAAGGGTTCCCTGTCCGGCAGTTCGATGGCAATCTGGACCACGCTCTTGGCAACATCATCAGTTGACATGACCTGGGCTTGGGCTGTAGTGCCCACATTTACAACAAGTAAAATCAGGGTGGCAATCAAAATCATCTTACACAAAAGATTAACCTTTTTTTTCATAACAAGTTATCCCCTTTTCTAATTACTGAATAATAATTAAACAAAATGTGAAAATGTTCAAACCCTAAGAATCCAAAACAGATAAAGTGACAACCGTGATGTTATCCTGGTATTTACTATTTCTTACCAGGGTTTCTTTGACCAGTTCTTCAGCAGGATTTTGGGCTTCTTTTTTTAGTGTTGCAATAATTTCTGATTCGTTGAGTGTGTCATAAAGGCCATCAGTGCTTAGAATCACAACATCGTTATTATGCAAGGGTAATGGTTGAGCGCATTGATCAGTTTCAGGAAGTTCAATCAAGCCCAGGTAACTGGTCAGGTGACTGCGTTCAGGATGATTGTCTGCTTCTTTCTGAGAGATTCTGCCACTGGCTACATCTAACTGCAAATGGTTTCCATAGATATGATCTCTCGTTAGTTGTTTCAGACTTTTATTCCGGAATAGATATATTCTACTGTCTCCGGCTGAAACCCAGTAAAGTTTACCCTGCTCTATTACAGCTGCAATCAGTGTTGTTCCCAGGTCTTTTTCCTCTTTACCATCAAAAGCAAGATCAAATACAGCAGTATTGGCGACTTTTAGGGCCCGCCACAGCGCGTCATTAACCGGATCGCCGTTTTTTTTACGGCAATACTCGCGCATAAACACATGAACCGCTTTACGACTGGCTTCATCACCGCATGACAGTCCGCCCATACCATCTGCAACAACCGCTAATAAGCCGTTTCTGGTAATTGCCTCTTTGTCGTTAAAGTTGGCTAAGGCGAACGCATCTTCCTGGTTTTTCCTTTTGCCGATGTGCTGGCAATTGGCGGGAATAATTTTTACTGCAGAGTTCCTGGTGGAGTAATTGTCGATTTTCTCGCCTCCTAACTAAAAATTTGAAATAATATATATTTGCTTAGAGCAATATAATGCATTTACTAAACCTATTTTATTTGAACAGCTAAGGTAGTAATCTATCTGGCGAAAAGAATAATGTATTTATAATTTCAAGTATCTTCAAATGGATATTTTCATTTTATTTCAGTGTAGCAGTAATACAAAAAAATAATATCACCCTTTTAGGGTGATATTATTTTAAGCCTGTTAGAACTACACTAATTTTATAACCTTATCCATTTGAAGAATGTAAATGTAATTATCTTATATCCCGGAGGATCCTAAATGAAATTGCCTGGATGGAAATGCAAGTGTGGTGTTGGTAAATAATAAATCAGAGGTGTGGTTGCTATTGAAATTTTATGGGAGGTTTTATGATGGTCTACAGTGCGATAAAGCAAAATCTGCAGGAATACCCTAAGGTAGCACTGGGCAAGAGGATCCTGGCTTATATTATTGACATGTTAATCGGCGGATTACCGTTTGGGATATTTATGATTATGGGTTTAGGTCCAATTATGGGGCAAGCTTTTTCAGGGAGGGCTCCCGACGCAGGTTCTTTGGGGTTCTTGATTATTTTAATTATTTTAGGCGGTCTATGGGCTTTATTCTATTCACTTTGCCGGGATGGGTTTGGGAATGGCCAGAGCTGGGGGAAAAAAGCAACCGGTTTGATGGTTGTTAACCTGGAGAATAACAGCCCTTGCACTATTGGCAAGTCAGCAGTACGAAATGTATTTCAAATCTTGATTTCCATTGTTTTAAGCTGGATACCGGCTCTTAACTTCTTTGCCGGTTGGGCGGAACCTATAGTAGCAATAATCCACCAAAAAGGTCATCGTGTAGGGGATATGGTTGCAAAAACACAGGTAATTGAAACCGAAATATACTCCAGCTCTTCCGCTTCCGTGGCGGCACCTGCCGGTGATCATAATCCGGCTCCCCCA